>TARA_R110002153_G_scaffold1367_2_pt1 | contig 21999 bp, 21 predicted proteins | sample TARA_R110002153 | Tara Oceans TARA_R110002153 (sample SAMEA4398193) | marine metagenome | biome: Polar Biome; feature: [SRF] surface water layer (ENVO:00010504); material: water (ENVO:00002006), including particulate matter (ENVO:01000060) such as... | depth 5 m | reverse complement strand
TACAACTGGAACAATGATGAGTTAGTCTTTGTTACAGAAGTCGAGGGGCTACGCTGGTTCTATAAGCAGTGCCTTACTGGTGATATGACTGATAACATCAAGGGTTTACATGGAGTAGGCGCTAAGTCAACGCTGTTGTCCAAGCTAGACGCTATGGATACAGAGCAGCAAATGTTCGAGCATGTATATGCTGAATATGAAAAGAGATTCGGTAGTTATGCAGATATGTTCCTGATTGAGAATGGTACATTACTCTGGATGATGAAGGATGAAGAAGATAAGTGGGTTAATACCTTTAACTTACTTAAAACAATAATGATAACCAACAAAGAGAATGAAAATAATGATAGCAATCCTTTTTAAATTAGCATCTGTTCTACGTACAGTCTGGTCAGTACCTGGCCTTAAGCAGGTCGTACGTAAGGTAGCAGTATCAGCTCTTAAGCAGTCTGTTAAAGACTCTACTAACAAAGTAGATGATAAGATCGTAGCTGTAGTAGAAGCTGCTCTTGCTAACAAGAACTACCGAGCTATATTAAATGGCAAAGCCAAGAAGTAATCGTAGACACGTCTCTTCTCTGTACCGATCAGGTTTAGAGGAGCGTACTGCTAAGAACTTGGATGATCTAAGTGTCCCGTACCAATTCGAGACACTTAAATTACCATACATAATCCCTGCATCAAATCATAAGTACACACCTGACTTCCTCATCACCACTAAGAGTGGTAAGACTCTGATTATAGAGACTAAAGGTATATGGGCCTTCGATGATAGAAAGAAACATCTTCTTATCAGAGAACAACATCCAGATCTAGACATACGGTTCGTGTTCTCACGTTCTAAGTCTAAGATTTCTAAGAAGTCAACCACTACCTACGCTGATATCTGTAACGGATTGGGCAGAGGTAAGTTTAAGGGTATTACTTGGAAGTATGCAGATAGTAAGATACCGCAGGAGTGGTTAGATGAATGAGTTTGTATGTAGATATCACAATGGTAAATATGACTGGATAGATCCGGTCTTAGATTTTGAAGAGACGGAAACCCTTCTCATAATCAGAAATGGTCATGGCACCTACACCCTTGCAAAGGAAGAGATATTCGATTGGACTGTGCGACTTCACACTGAGGAGACCACCTACGATCCACCCTCTGATAAGATACATGTTTTGAAGAAAGATAGTTATAATAACAACACAGAGAGAACTAACACGTGACTGAATATAGTAAAGAAGTAATCGCAGATATGGTAAGTAACTTCATGAGAGCTTACAAGACTGAGGTAGAAAAGAATGGCTTGGGCCCTGCACGTGGCTTCGCTGATAAATACTTGATGGATCTGTCTAAGGACATGCCCGAGGATGCTTCTGCACTGTTCGTGAAGACGTGTATGAAGCCACTTAATACATTCCTACAGGAACAGATGGACACCGCTGACACGGCTGTACAGGAGCTTACAGATGAACCGGTTACTTAGTAATCTCTTCAAGAACAAGTACCTACTACTCTGGATACTTGTCGTAAACACAGCATCCACTATCATTTGGTTCGATATAGTTAGTAACTAACGCAAAAAACCCCCATAGAGCCGCGAAGCTTTATGAGGGTTTTTTTTCGCCTGTATATTACAGAGCCTTCCAGTACTCTACGAGGTCTTCGTAGTTAGATGCTAAGATAAGGGGGATGGATACGAGAATAGCTCTCAGTAACCAGAAACCATGACGCCAGAAGGAGAAAGATTCACTGAGTTTATCCAGCTTATCCATTATCTCTTCCTGTTCTTTCCTAGTCTCTACTTGGTGTTCATCAAGCTTCTTCTCTATCATCTCCATCTTACCCAGGACGTAACCGATATCCTGTGCGTTAGCGGTGGTTTGTTGTGATGGTATTATAGGAGTATTCCTAGCCATACCTACTTCCTTATGTTATACTACAATGTTGCAGGTGTCCGAATAGTTACCGGTTTGGTAACTGACTCTTCAACCACTACTTCTTCAGAGACTACTGGTTCTGCAAACCCTTCGAAAGCGAAACGCTCTGTCCAAGTCTTAACAAAATCAGCAGGTGCTTCTAAATCTTCTACATAATCACCGTTACGGCGCAGGTCATATAGAGCATTAAGACTATTAGTCAGATCTATATCTGTGACTAACCGTTCTTCATCTGATCTAATAACAGTACGGGGTATAAACTCATTACCCACTACCTGTTCTCTACCAAGGGTGCCGAAGACTCTTAGTTTATCAGCAGATGGGTCGTATGTAACTGAACGTCCACTCATTCTAACATCGTTAGAAACTTGAGTATCCATTCCACGTACTGTGCCTACAAGTTCTGCACCACCTAACTGTCTACCAAGAGCTGGGTCTAATAAGACCTTAACAGCGTCAGGGATACTAGTAGTACCCAGTGTAGTTGCACCATCTAGTAGTGTCTTCTGGGTATTAGTATCAATAGGGCCTGCACGAGCGGCTAATATACCATGAGCAATTGCAGCCTTCTGTAAGTTCTTAGGTATTGGTACACCTTCAGCCATCATTATAGCTAGTTGACCCATGAACTGTTCTTTAGAGGCAGTGAAACCTTCCATACCACTTTCAGTTCTTAAGTTCTCTATACCAACTGCTGCTTCAGCAGTAGTACCGTTCATAAGTTGTGACATTGCAAGCATAGAGCCCATGTTATCGCCACGTATACCCATTAAGGTCTTAGCTGAACTAGCTACATTACCACCATTGATCTTAAGCCAGTTGGTTTGGTACTCAGAGATCTCTTTCATCAACCCAAGTGTACTTCCTTCCTTATAAAGGATGACTGTATCACTGATCTGCTTCTCAACAGCAGCTACTTGCTTAGCGACAGATGCCCTATCGATGATAGCCTTACCACCTGAGTTCTGATCAGCTACACTAAGATATATATTGTTAATCATCTCAGTCTTAAGTGTATTAAGAGTCTCTATGATAGGCTCAACGTTCTGAGTCCTAGCAAAACCACCACCAGCCTGAAGCTCAGTGTTAAACTTAGTACTAGTTGTAACTATCGCTAGGTCTAGATTAGCTGTAGCAGCTTGCATGATATTAGTAAGTGTTAACTCACCAGCCTTAGCTTTTATATCATTACGTCTAGTCATCTCTTTGTTATTATCATTGATGATTGATAGCTCAGCGAACTCTATACGCTGACGAGCATTAGGACTATCACCGTATACCGACTTGATACGCTTCTCAGCTAGCATAGCCTTCTCGACCTGAGCACCTGATACTGCATCAGGTCCTGCATTTAGAGAGTTACGAGCTGCTGTTAGCTTAGTACCTAGTCGAGGGTTCTCACGCAGTACCTGTTGGAAGGCAATCTTCTTCTGTATACTAGCTTTCTGAGTAGAGAAAGCAGTAGGGTTCTGCGCCTTCATTAGATCTAGGGATGCTACACTTTTCAAGTATTGCTTAACTATGATCTCTTCATCAGGTGTGATCAATCCATCTTCTTCAGCACGGGCAACTGCACGAGCACTCTCTTGTAAAGAAGAGGTCGCTTCAGCACCCATAGCACGGTCCAAGTCTAACTGATTACGATCAGCTAGCATGTTACCAATAGTTACGTCATCAGAAGCAGCTTGAGTAGCAGCAGCAGCACTAGCCTCCGCTGCACTAGCTCTTTGAAAGGTGTTGACTAAGCTAGCAGCACCTTGTAAGATATCGACTGCTGCATTACTAGTGTCTCTACGTCTAACAACAGGAGTAAGTCCACCTGCTTGGCTCTGAGCTGTAGGTAAATTTCTTTCAGCCATGTTTATTCTCCAGCCTGTTCAGGCAATGTTATTAGTGGTGCTTGGAAAGAGGTAGGTTTTAACATACCACCGTTCTTAATATAATCTGTGATGAAACGTTTAATTTGTTTATCAACTTTAGACTTAGGATTACCTAAACTCTTAAGTGCGCGGGACAGTAGTTGCCTCGCCTTGTCTGGACGGTTTTCATACTCAGACATGATTAAGGCCATACGACCTTGAAACTTACCGAGGTTACTGTCTTGCCTAAAGGCATGCCAGCTACTCTTGATAGCGTCAGTAGTATCTTTCTCAGTCTCTTTACGATCCATCTCCCATAACTGACCCTTGTAGTAAGCGTCTTCTATGTCAGTAGTGAATCCAGATGCTCTAGCTATAATAGTTTGTAACGACAGTCCTTCAGTGTTAGCAGCGTTAGCTATTAGAGTACCATCTTTAGACTGTATCTCTCCGAACCTGTGTAACCACAAACCCTTACGAGCGTTAGACCATGTACTTGTTATAGCAGCAAAGCTACTGATAGATGTCAACACTGAGTCACCAACAGTCTCCATCGAAGGGGCTATTAGTATATCAGCCATAGCTTGGTAAGTACTTGAGATAGCATCAGCTCCTCGTTGTACTACACCTATAGATGGTGCCTTGAACTCAACAGTGTTAGTATTACCCTGCATAAGATCAGAGAAGTTACTAGCCACATCCCATACGATGTTATCATCTAAACCAGCTACTATAGAACCTGACTCAGAGAAGTTGTTCTCAAAGCCTAAGCTATTAAGGAACAAACCTGTCATACCACGGTCTATGAACTGGTTAAGTTTAGGCATCTCACCTGCAAAGGCAAGGCTATTACCGGCATAACCTTCCTTACCAGCAGCGGCTAAGCCCTCTGCTAAGATAGTACCACCAGTACCATACAAGACTATCTGACCAGCGAGTACCGAAGCCGCTTCTGCCTTAGTCCACTTACCAGATCCAGACATACTGCCTACCATATTCTCTACTAACTTGGCTTGAACTTGCAAGAACTGAGTAGGGATAGAGGTAAAGGCATTCTTCTGCCACCATGCTGCATTCTCACGCTGCATATTCATGTTCATACGTAAGGTATCGTCTGCTATAGCTCTCAAAGCTGTATCATCTATAACCTTACCTGGGTTAGCAGCCTTCCATGTCTTACGAGCTACGTTCCAAGAGATCAGACGAGCCATTGACTCACCTTCTTCAAAGAATACACGCCCTTTAGCAGAGAAACTACGGAAACTATCAAGAGCACCGTTAGAAAAACCACCTAGATTACTAGCATAATCACCAGTTCTCATTACACCATCACGTAGACCAGACTTCTTGAACTGTTCTACCGATTCAACCATATCATCTATGGTCTTCTGGTCCTTGTAGATACCCTTAGCAGCAGCTTTCATCAAAGAAGGCTCAGTGGTAGGGGTGAACAAGAAAGCACGCTGTATGAGGCTCTGAGGGACAGCTGTGAGGCCATGTATAGGGTGCATACTCATAGCTAATGCAGCATTCTGAGTTTGTACGAACAACTGACGTGGATTAAACCAACCTAGGTACGCATCAAACGTTGCACCTTTCAATGCTTGAACAGGATCTACACTAGCTACACTAATAAGCTTGTCTCTAAGACCTAGCTTGCTTGCAACCTTACTATTCATTAAGGGTCTATCAGCTATATCCATAAGTAGACGAGAAAAAGTTCTCTCATCCTTATGAGCTACCTTAAGAGAGTCAATCATATATTCTTTATGAGAATTAAGCACATTACGAGTACCAGGATCTAGTGTATCTGCAAAATCTACATCAACCCACTCACTATCAGAGTCAATTTGTCTCATGATAGGTGCATCAGCCCTAACACCGTCTTGTCTAAGTAACTGCTTGGCACTATTCTTCCAACGCTGTATCATAGCTAAACGATATTCATTCATTGGCATTTGGAATGATATATTCTCAATCATTCTGTTGACAGATTGACCAGCTGATAAGCGAGTTACCTCACCCAGCAAGTCATCACCTGCAAAGATACCATCTGTACTACGAGCACCTGTGAACAAGCCTCCGAAAGTATTAGCATCTTCAACAACTGCATCTATAGAAGAAAAATCTCTATCACGTATAGCACGTAATGTAACAGGAGGCTTACCCTCACCATGTACACGTTCTTTATTCATACGGAAGGCAGCTTTATCAGCCCACGCTTGAGCATTCTCTCTGAATTTAAACCTAGCTAGTGTCTCACCACCATCTACGTTCTTAACATAGAAGTAACCTGGCTTAGATATACGTGGTACGTAACCTGTCTGCTTATTCAAAACGTTCTTAGGCAGTTCGTCGACTGAACCGAAGTCATCTGATATACGTAGGAAACCATACTCTGTCATCACACCATCAACGTTACGAGGCTTCATGAACTTAACTAATCTCTCACTAACCCCAAAGCCGCGGGCCTTAATAGATGCAAGTGTCCCTACCTGACCAGTAGTAGTGTCAAAGATCTTAACATCTTCTGCTAACCCTGATAGAGTCTTAATAGGTTTGCCTAAATCTGATACTTCTTTACCAACTTCATCTACCCATTTAATATTCTTCATACCGATAAAGTTTAATTTATCACGTACTTGTTTATTCTGTAAACCATGAGCTTCATCTAGGTAAGCACGCTTGGCATAGTAAGCTTCAATCTCTTCTGGAGAGTAGCCTCTCTTACCTGTTAATGTTTGTACGTTGCCACTGCGTAAGTCTTCATACTTCCAAACTGTACCAGCTTCATCGCCAGCTATCAGCAGTTCATCTACAGACCTACGAGCATCACCACGTGCGAACACAGGTTTGCCATTCTTAATAGTCATAGTAGGTATATTAAGAAGAGATTTCTCAGTCTCCTTCCAGATCTTTGTAAGACTATTACGTGCTACTGAGGACTGCATACCACCGAAGGTAACATCAGATACAATAGAATCATCTAGTGTACGTAGTATAACTTCTGGAGATAATAGTTTATGACCGTAGACAGCTGACAAACTCTTACTAAGGTCCTCATTAATACCTACGAAAGTACCAGCAGCATCTTTAGTCCAGTTCAACGTTAATACAGACGGGATACTATCAGAACCATCAAGCCTATCGACCTCATATGAGATCTTAAACCCTGCTTCATTAGACTCTATAACCTGTGCCTTACGGATAGCTATTGTATCAGAAGAAGCTTTGTTAAGTTCATCTATTTTAGACTGCATAAACGCAGACTTCTCATCTGTAGTAAGTGCATTCAGTCTTATGATTGAATCATCAGCCTGCGCAGCACGCATAGGCGCTTGTATATTTTCTTTAACCCTTTCTTGCATAGCGACCTTAGCATACACTTCTGCTAAGCCATCGTCTGCCATACCTGCACCTTGTATAGTCTTTTCCCAGTCCATAGCATCGGCATCCATCGCGGCTTTCACCTGTGGTATGTGCTTCTCAGACTGGGCTACTGCTTCAACTGGTGAACCAGAGCTCTTTAATTTAGGTCGTATCGTATGCATTTTCTTAACACTATTAACAAACTTATGACCAGCCTTCAATAGACCTAGCCCTTGTAAGAACGTAGCATCTAGTGCAACATCTACACCTATAGTAACTCTGTAGTCAGGATCAAATAACAACCCTACCATAGCAGCTGCTTTGAACTGGTTATCACCTGAGGCTGCAACAATCTTCTCTATAAGTTGCGGAGCTACTTCTATCTGTGTAGCAGGATGGGCAGCTTGGAAACCACCTACCATATCAGCTACTACATGTAGAGGTGTAGCACCCTTAGCATCGGGGCCAGCTAGTTCAGCTAGTTCAGCTACATCAAAAGAGTATAAGATAGGATCTACTAGAAGACCGAAGCCATCTGTAATAGTACCTAGTACTCCACGCTTCTCAGAACTCTTCTGAAGAAGGGATGCGTAATAACCTTGTGACTCTAGTGCCATCTTTTCAAGCTGGTCTGGAGTCTGTCCTTGTTTATAATACATGTCTTGGAAAGCTTCTTCCAATCCTAAGAACCCTTTGTAGAGTTCAGCAGTTGGTGCTATAGTAGGTTGGTTAGCCATGCCTACTGGCATCTCAGAGTTGATCTGACTAATAGTATTATTTACTTGATTAGTCTGTGAGAGAGATAGCTTACGTAGGTTAGCAAGCATAACTTCATCACCAAAGTTACCCTCTAAAGAAGTAAATGAATCTTTATAGACATCACCTGTCTCACCCATACCTATCTTAAGAGCTGTAAGTAATACTGCATCTGTAGATACCTTAGCTGTACTCACAGCAGGGGCTGAGTTATCAGTTACTTGGAAGATACTATCTGATTCCCAAGGTACTAAACTATCTGAGGTTTGTTCTAACTCATCAGTGCGTAACCCTTTGTTAACTGCGGTTGGGTCCATAGCGTTGGTGATAACCTCACCTTCACTCTGGCGGCTACCAGCGGCTACTTCTTGTAGAGTGGCGCCACCTTGTAATGCTTCAGACTGTAGAGCTCGTAACCGACCCGCTGCAATACCCTCACTTTCATTTATAGGAAGGTCTGCTGCTTTTGTTTCATCTATCATAATTTATTTCCTATTAAAAGTCGAAGACTGCTGTTAGTAGACCAATAGCACCACCGACAACAGCTCCAGTAGATCCACCGACAGTAGCACCTATAGAAGCACCAGCTGTGACACCACCTATAAGACCAGCTCTCTTTTGAGCACTTGCTTGTTCATCAGCTCTTTGTTGTAGCAGACTTTGGTTAGCCCCCGCTATATCTCCACCCAAATCAAACGTCTGGTTGAGGAAATCTATATTATCAATGAGACTAGCGGACAATCTTTCACTGTCAACAGACAGGTCTGAGGCTACAACACCACCTTGTGAACCTATTGACGAGATAGTTCCTTGAAGAGCAGAGTTGGTGCCGAAACTTTGTGAAGTCATATTAGTGATTTGTGCTTGGGCTTGCTGTTGAGCTTGGGCATTGGCCTGCTGGTCTCTGAAGACAGCACGTTGAGCCAACTGCTCTGATTCTAGTTGTGATCCAAAGGCTTGCTCTAGGTCGAGTAGCCTTAGAGCATCTTGGCTAGCCTCTAGTACATCTTTATCAATACCACTTGCTAATGCTTCGGCATGACGTTCAGCAAGTATGTCACTATCCCTAGTAACACCTGTCTCACCGATCTTTTTGTTGAGTCGGGTGTTCGCTGCTAAGAGTGATTTACGCTCATTATAAAGAGCCTGACCATACTTAGAGTTTCGGGTAATGTTAAGATAATCCTTTTCGTTTTCTATTGGAATCTTAGTAAGAGTTTCTATCTCATCAAGCCTTGTTTGATTAGAAGTTACTTCACTCTGTAGAGGTGAGACAGTCCCACCCGCATCTAATATATCTTGTACTGTTTGTTGTTCAGCCATATTACACCTTCCCCACTGCGCCGAACCCTAAGTTCCAGCCTAATAATCTACAATCTTTACCTACACTTGTTTCAAAGCGTAATGATAAAGCTCTCCCCCTACCAGTTAGTCTATTCTTAGTAGTTATAACTGATTGTCCATAGTCAAATGTATCTGCTGGACCTGTTGGTATATATACCTTGTTCAATCGGTAAGCTTCGAACGGAGGGTTAACCTTTGTATCTGTACTATCTTCTGCATAGTCCCACCAAGCTGATATGATACAACTACTCTCTTTATTAGCAGTTAAGTTACCACTACCATCGTCAGTAAAACCATCTTCAGTACGTAGGAAACTAGGTACTATATAAGTACCCTGCTTAAACTTAGAAGAGTCGTTAGCATTTAAGTAACCAGTCTGTAAGAAAGCTTGTTCTTCACCAGCTACGTCATCGAAACCATTAGTCTTAAAGTAAGCTAATGTGAATGCATTAGGTGTCTGTACTAAGAAGGTAACTCGTTGGAACTTGTCAGACCTACCTGTCAGATCAGAGTTAGAAGGTACTAAGAAAGCACCTCTGATATAATTATCTACATCGTTGAAGAAGCTAAACTTAAACCAAGCTTTCAAGACGGCATCGTAACACAAAGCTTTATTGAAACGATCTGGGTTAGTACTATCATCACTATACATCCACATAAGAACAGACTCCTCTGGTACGTATATACCTGTAGCGTATGCCTTACAATTAGCTGGGATGTTGTTGTACAATGTCTGTATACTCCTATCAGTTATATTATCTTCTCTGTACTGTAGAGAGTTACTATCAAAGGTAAGTGCAATAATACCTACTTCAGACCAGTAGAAGAACTGATCTTCAACAGTTATAATACTGTTAGCAGTTGTCCTGTTAATAGTACGTACTGTCTGATCAGTACCTGTGAAAGGTTCTGGAACAGTTTCACTATAGATACTGTTGTTAGAGACTTCCTTAACATTGATAGCGAGTGGTGTAAATGATGAAGCGTTTGAAGCTACCTCTACTACACCTGTATCTCCGAAGGCCATTATCTTAGAACGGCTTGTAACAAGACGATTAGGCCTTCCTATTGAAGATACATCTATAAGGCCGCCATCTGTATCGATTACCTGATTGAGGTAACTCGAGGTAGGATCATTAGTTTGATAACAGTTAGCATAGGAATCAGGCTGAGATGCTGATTGAGAATATAGTATGAATGCTGATCCGTTAGATAGCAAGGGACCTGACTCACAAAGGCCCATCCATCTACCTCCAAAGTAAGAAGACTCTATAACAGTCTGTCTCTGATCTGGAAGAACTGTTCCAAACTGTGGCGGTGCTGGGTTAGGGTTGACAATACCAGTTATCTCCTGCACACCATTTGCGTATTCCCTATATGGAAACCAAGGTGTGATTATAGAGTGTCCACCATTTAATCGGCTATTACCGAACAAAGCATTGTCCATAATAGTAGTACTGAAAGAAGTTCCCTTCTCTCTACTATAGACTGGACTATCTGAAACAGACGGGTATGTATTATCAGCCGTGTTCCACGTATCTACATCTGCCTTAGTCCATCCATTATTGAATAGATTGTAGGCATGGTTATCACTTAGTGATACTGGACGTGTATCCACCGCCTCACTAAAGACTCCATTGAAGTCGCGTATAGTGAGATCACGTTTAGTGTTAACACCCATACTACTGCCATTCACTACATGTAATCGACTTTCGATACGAGCGTTGACATCTATCTCATAATCATTAACAATCAAGCCACTCTTATAAGTACTACTTGCTAACCAGTGTCCACTAGTAGTGCCTGTAGCTATTAAATTACCTGTTATATTTGTAGAATCTTTAAGGCTATAGACTATTTGTATGTATTCATTCTGAGAACTCTGACCAACACTACTACTAGCAGCAGCTGTCTGGTGATACGTTATTACGAGGAGATCTTGACGAAGACCGTTTACGTAAGCATCTTTCCATATAGAATAATCTGCTAAATCAGCCTTCTGATAAGGTGCGGAGGGTATTAGATCTAATGCAACTTGATCGAAATCAATAGCAGTAGTATCTAGTGACATACCAGGACGTCTACGCCTAGTTCCATTACGTTCTAGTATAAAGTTCTCTTCATCTAAAGAGTAACCAGGTGGAAAGTTTATAGGGTTTGCCTCGGTCAGGATGCCCCCAACAAAGGTGTTGAATTCTGTAGATATCTCTGACCGTGACATATATTATACCCCGTCGTACGTATGATCTAATGGAGTGATCGACTTGATCTCTTCTTTTAATTTCTTAGCTTCATTCACTACACCCATCTTAACATGGTAGTCACTTAGCTTATTATCTGCTAAGGTCTTACTTGTAAAGATACCATCTAGTGCTGCTGGCTTCTGGCCACCACCTACTAGAAAGATTTCGTAGTTGCCGTAGCTGTCACACTTACGTGTACTTAGTTCTTTAGTCATTGGTCATGATCCTATGTTTTATCAAATTGTGGGTTGCGGTGGTTACCGCCTTTGCGTCCGTAGTTAGGGTACTTAACCCCACCTGCGGCTGTCCATGCTTTGCGTGAAAGCCATGTTCGTTGTCTCTGCGCTTCTCGTTCAACACGTTGGTTGACTTCCTGACGTAAGACTACGAAGGCTTCTGCTTTAGCTTCGGCTAGTAATGACGCGAACGCCTCACTCGGAAGCTCTGGTACGAAGGTGTCTTCGAAGGTAAAACTCTTCTCGACATAACCTGTCGCTTGGCTATTACTGTTCTGTACTGTGGTATCTACAGTTGAATCATACGAATCGAATACTATATATTCATCATCGAAAGAGGTCCACTGTGTAGGAGGTACATCGTTACGTACCTTAAAGATAGCTCCACCAAAATCAGTAACGAGGTCTACATTAGTTTTCAATTCATTAAGTGAATTAGTTCTATGTAGGAACTCTTCTGGACTTAGATAGTCAATTTTCTCTAACTGCTTACGATCTGCGGCATTACGACGCTGGTCATAGAAGATAGAAACTAGTTCTTTAACATCTTCTGGTAATTGTAAATAGGTAGCTCGTGCTGTGTCAGATACATTATCTAATGCAAACGTACGCTTCTCTTGTGGCCAGTTGCGGTTCGAGATAAGGTTGTTGTAAGTTGTCTTTATGATCTGAGCAACTTGTAGTGCTTCTGGTGTATCGTTGATACTGTTAACAGGATCACTGTTAGTGTATACAAGGATATCCTGCACCATTGTAAGTAATGAATACTTAGCCATTTACAATTCTCCAGTAGTTATTTCTTTTTAGAAGTTCGGGACATTTGCCCGCCCTTTGACTTACGTTTCTCAGGAGCGCCTGATAACTTCCCAGCCAGCTTTAGAGCATCAGCAGCGATCACGGCCGCACCTGCACCTGGCGCTAGTCTCGCCATTGCCTTACCTATGAACTTCATAGCAGCAGTCTTTTTAGCAGCAGTCGTAGCTTTCTTAGCGATAGCTTCTTTTACATCAGCCTTACGAGCTGTTTGTACTTTCTTAAGGTCTTTCTTAGTCTCAGTAGCACGCTTCTTAACAGAGGCTTTACGCTTCTTGTCTTCTGATGCGCCAGTATCCTTATCATGAATTCTGTCAGATGTTGCCTTAGTGGATCCTGTTTTCTTATCCTGCTTACGAGCCGCTACATCGCGCTTAGCCTTAGATTCTTTAGAATCATTCTTAGGCTTAGTCAATGTGTTAGCAGTAGCTGCGGATTTTTTAGATAGCTTAGTAGCCATATCTTTCTCCAATAAAAAGAAAAGGGGCACTAAGGCCCCCATCAGATGTTACTTAGTTACTGTTACGTATTCAACAACAACTTTGATACGACCACCAGCAGCGATAGTTGGAGTAGTACCACCTAACGTTACAGATACTGAAGTATCAGTAGTTAGACCAGCAGCCCAAGTACCAGTTAAAGATGCAGATACGTCATAGACGCTAGCAGCTTCAGCTTGTGCTTCAGAGATAACTAAACCGTTAGTTACTTCAGAACCGTTAGTACCTACTAAGATAGTAGGAGTTGTTCCACCAAGAGCAACAACTTCGTTCACGTCTGCGTAAGCAGCAACGATCAAAGCGTTAGCAGGTAATATAACAACAGAATCCATAACGCCATCATTGATGTTAGCGCCTTTAAATTCTAAAACCATTTGACGTTTAGCGCCTTCAGTTTTAACGTGGCCAGCTAGACCTTCAAGAGCAGTACGTACACCGTAAAAAGATGGTACGCCTAAGCCTGTATTTGATTCGAATGACATAATTTATTTCCTTTGTTTATTAAGCTGATGCAGTTGCAGAAGCTAAGATGATACCAAGAGTATCAACGCGTTGAGCGCCCATACCGAAACGTGCAGTAGTTAAGAACTCATCACGTTGTAGGTCTTTGTTACGCTCGCCTTCAACCTTAGGCATCTGTCTCCAAGCAACCATGATAGGTTTGGTTTGATCATCAGCAATACACATAAATACGTTAGCTTTAGCATCTGTAATAGTTGTTCCGCCGATTGTTTCAGTAGCAACTGAAGCAAGCTTGTTAGAAACCCAAAGGTTCCAACCATGAATACTCATAACGAACTGGTGATTGGTATCGAAACCATTCTCCATTAGCGCTTGGTTAGTAGGGTTCATGTCTACCTGACCAGTGATAACTACAAGCTTTTGGAATGTAGCACGTACTGATGGAGATACGATACCGATACGACCTTGTACAGGTACTTCAGCTTCGTCGAATGCTAGACCAAGATTGATTAAATCATTCTCTACTAGAGTATCGTTAGCACCAGTGGCAACTAGACGATGAGCGAAACCATTGATTACGTTAGCATCAGCAGCTGTTTGTGCAGCATTTGATACAGCTAGGAAACGAGATTCAAAGTAATCGTTGATAGCTTTAGTTGCTTCTTGAGCACGTGCAGCCATTAACGCTTCGATCTGATTACCATCTTGACGTAAGACATCTGTAACTGACCATGCATCACCAATATAATCAGTGATCTGTAGAGTAACGTTACCAGTATCGATAGCGTTGTAAGTTAGTGCAGACTCTTCAGAAACTTCTTGGATCTGTGCAGCACCAATAGTTTTAATGTTAAGAGTTGTACCCATACCGAATTCAGAAACGTTACGGTACATAGTAGTAGGCAAGTTGCCAAAGTCCATGTTACGTAAGATGAATTGTGAGTACTGTTGTGCTTCGATAAACGAAGTTGAGTTTGTTGTATTTTGAGACGACATATTTTTAGTCCGTATTTAAATTAAGTTTAGTTGTTTACATCAGCTATAGCGTCACGCCAAGCACTTACTAAGTGACTTGAACTTGCGCCGATAGGCAATGCTTTTGCTTGAGGAACTTCCCTTTTCGTATGTGCCTCAATTGCATCTGGGTTAATAGTCCCACTCGTATAATCAGAGCTTCGTCCCTTTGCGTCTAGCTTTAGTAGTTCGAACACTGCATCAGGTGAGGTAGCTGCTAAGGTATTCAGATGAGCACGTGACATGTTCAATTCTGATAGACGCTTAGTTAGTACTTCTTCTGCTTTAGCTTTATCGTTATTACAATTGGCTAGAAGGGTATTACCCACAGACTTCAGATTACTCTCACGAACCTTTCCAGTTTCGTATTCCTTCATTAAAGAGTAAACGTCATCTACACCTAAACCTTTCTCAGCGGTTGCTGGGGTAGTTTGAGTATAGGCTGTTTGAGTCATTGCTTCTTGTTGATTACGTATAGTCTCTAGCTGTGCTTCGAGATCGGCCTTTTCATTCTTAAGAGTTTTAATAAAGTCTTGAGCATGAGCTGTGCCTGTTAATGCGTCTTCAATAGAAGCGTATTTCTGTAAGCCATCATCATTCTTAATAGTTCGTAATTGATCTACATAAGAAGGTTGCTGTGTTACAGGTGCAGTATCAATGGTAGTTGTGTCTGCTGGTGTGGTGCTAACTGGTGTGCTTGCACCTGATAGGATGTCTGCCTGGTCTGGCATAGTACTCTCCGCGATACGTTAGTATCTATTTAAACCTTTACAAGGCTTATGATTTTTTCTAATGTCCGTTGAGTAGCATTGCAATCTACTTGCTTGAGCTGCCAATTGGGGCAGTCGTAAAGGTCAATTTTCTTTTGCTCTCTAGCGGACGATTCTATATCCTTTGTCAGGATATCTATGAGCCTATTAAGGACAGGGGTTGAAGCTTTTATATAGCTAGCAAACTCTGCTTTCTCAATAGGTTGTTTGCCCAGGTGGGCGGTCCAGCGTGTATCCATATCAGATCACACCAGGTTGCTGTTGTTGAACAGCCATCTCTTCTTGAATCTGTCCAGCTACTTGTTGGCGTTCTGCCTGTTCAAACAACTGTGCATTCTCTGAGAAGAGATCGAATCGTTGAAGCTGTAAAGCCTCTTCGATAAGTTTGGTTAGTTCATTGGTAGATACGTTAGGCATAATCATCTGACCTATCGGACCATTGAACAATTGATTTAAGTTCTGTATTAACTGAGCTTGTGCTGCGAAGTGGCGTGAGCCAATCGGACGTAGCTTACCAGCTGCTGTAATATCTTCTTTAGTAATACTCATGAATTCAACAACGCCGTTGTCATCATCCATTACTCGGACCGTATCAACTAGGTCCATCTCACGTCTAGCCACTTCTAACATGTTATTCAAAGAAGGTTCTAATAGATTAATCTCAAATGCATTGATCTTATTCTGGAAGATTCTTCCCGCTGCGTTCTGAAGCTGGCTCACTTCGAATGCTGTTTTCTCACCAGGTGTACGAATACCCATCGCCTGCTTAGGCGCGCCAGCATAATCTTCCATGCGTTGCTCAAGTAGAGCTATCTGCATATCAGCATTAAGTGCTTGTGTATTCGGTGCCATCATCTGCACATCACCACCTTCATCGATATGAATCTCTTCACCAGGGCCCCATACGAAATCCTCTACTTCACCAATGATCTTCAAAGGTGGGTGAGCTATTAAGTCGAAGACATCTGCTTTCAGATTCTCGAGGTGGTCAATACGATATTGCATTCCAACTAAGTTATCTAGTGGACCCATAGCCCATAGATTTTCAGGTCGGCTTCTCCAGCCAACATGCTCCTTAGCAGAACCTAACCACTGTTCCATGGTTCCATCTTCTAAGACTATGGCTCTGTCAGCAACTACTATACGTTTGTTTTGCTCTAATTCCATTGTGTCTATGTTGAAGAAGTCTCCTTCGAAAGTAAGTATCTCTATCATACCTGACTTAAGATATTCGCTGTATGACCCGAAGCCATCAACGTGCATGTCATTCCACATGTCTGTATCTTCTTTAGCAGTGGAGGTAGAAGTACGTCGTAACTCTTCTGCCCTTACCACTGCTTCTTGGAGCGCTACATTATTAGGCTGCTCCAAAGCATCCTCTTTAAGTTCACCTAGGTTCTTTAACTTACGAACAATCTTAGGAGACTTCTTAAAGCTCTCTGCTAATGGGTTGAATACAATGCTGAACGGATGAATACGTTCTAGTCTTGGACCCAAGTACTGAGGTATCTGCTCACCACTAATAGGGTCTAGCTTATACTCAGTTATATATTTAGTATCTGTAAATGCATTACCGTAGTCTATGTAGTCATAGATCAGTTGCGATACAGTTTTGTAAAGATTATCTTCACGTGTCTTGTTCTGCATGTAAGCTGTGATAGCTATCGACTTCGCTGCTAATGAACCGTCAGCGCTATAAGCTTCCCACTTCAACCAGTTGTCGTTAGGGAATAGTGCGGACATGTAGTTAGCATGCAGGTTATCACGAATCTGTGTAAGCTTAGGAAGCGTTGTAGTATTCTTCCATGGTAGGCTACCTACTGATGTCTTACTAGTGTCTGTTGCGAATAGGAAGTTGCGTCTCTCGCGAGCCTCATCCATCCATCCTTGTCTCTGTGTGTTCCACGAGTCCCACAGACCTGATATAATACCAGCCTTTGTTTCAGGAGAGAAGATCTCTTCTGGTTGAAATACGTTACCTGTCATAGTTTATACCCTGCACCCGCCGCCGAATCTGGCGTGATGTATTACGTTAGTCTTCTGAGTCCTGCCTTCTCTCCTAGTTTTAGGAGGTATTGCTGTTTCTATTACAGCTGCAAGTGCATCTTTTAAATCGTCATGAGGTGGTCTTGCCAACACTAGTTCTTCTTCTAGCATTGGAATGTAACCACCCTTGTAGTGCCATACTGACTTGTTCTCATACCTAGGTTCAAGAACAGCAGCCATACGTTCTGGCTTAGATCCTTGGTACCGGTTTGGTCTGTGATCATCTATGACTAGAGGGAGACCCTCCTTGGTGAAGCGATCCTTCAAGTCTCTGACTATGATTGACTGTGCAGCTGTAACTTCGGCACGTAGTCTTTTAAACTCCCATCGGGTATACAGATCAAGTAGATGTTGATAGTACTCACTGATCTTATCAGTCTTGAATCTATCAATGTCTAGGACATATATCATACCGTCTGCATCAATACCTATAACAGCAATGGCTGTATAGTCAGACGCTTCAGTGAGCGAGTATGCAAAGTCGACACTAGCATAGACATTGAGCGGCCTTCCGTTGTACGCCCACCTACCTCCAAGATTTTGAATATGCTTAGGATTGTAATACTGAAAACTCTCCTTGCTTATTCTTTCCGATTCTGGATCATTCGGATCGAGGTAGTACTGTGCATGAAACTGCACTCTGTCTATATACTCAGCTTTAATCTGAGCAAGGATCTGATGGTTAAAGCCAAAGGCCTTACCATCTGTACGGTGAGTACGAGGCCATACGAAGTTACCTTCTATCTCTACAGGACGTTCTAATAGATCCCATAGTAATCGTTCGCCTTCTATCTCACCATCATCGTTGACAATATACATCTTCTGTTCTTTCCAGGTAGAGTATATATCTCGCGGATGATAGGTTGTACCACAACACTTAACCATACCACCAGCGTTCTTAATCGAAGATGTTTGCGACATAGATGACGCTACCTTCTTACGACCTTCAGCTGTGTAAGCATTGTCTGGTACTACAACATCATCTCCAATAACTACGTCGGCATGTAAGCCTGTTGTGTTAGTTGTAAGACCTGCTGTTCTAACTGTAGGATCTCGAACACCTTCTATCTTTCTAGCTGGATGATCCACACATATCTTAGTTGCTGACCACTTCTCACGTCGACCTTCTTCAGGGTCAAGCATATCTGGCCAGAACATTCTAAAGACATCTGAGTCCAGTATGTTCTTGATCGCTACTAGTTGTTGCTCTGCTAATTCTGCTGTTGCAGAGATGTAGAGTATAGTTGTCTCGGGGTGTCTAGTAATCCACCATGCACACCATACGGCCATGCAGTGAGACTTCTGATGTCCACGTGCTAACAACAAGAGTTGGTTAGTAGTGGAATCTTCTGAGCTTAACCATCTAAATACTTCTTCATGGATCTCACCATAAACACGTAAGGGACTTACGAGCTGTGCAAAGTAAAGGAGGTCGCCTTCAGCAATCTTGCGTATCTCATCACGCTTCTGTATTTCAGACTTGTTAGCCATATGTTATCGCTCTTTCTTTTTCATTCTATCGTAGTGGGCATCGAAGATACTCTTGACCTTAGCATCCTTACGGACTGCACCAATCTTCTCTTCAGTTGAAGGGGCACCACGTTTAGCTGGTTGTCTCTTAACCCAGCCCTGCTCAGCTAGCCATTTGGCTGCTTGGTAGTCACCATCAAGTGCTTTATCATAAACACCCTTAACACCTTTCGACATTAGTTTAACTTCTAACTCTTCTCTCCACTCATCTATATGAGGTTTCATCTTCGAAGACTCTCTGACTTTCTTCCAGTGAGTCCACGAATCAAAGTACCTACTAGCTATTTCATATTCAGTAGGGTCCTCTAATGAGAGGTACGCTTTACGAATTGATATGTAGGTTCTATCACCAACCACTAAGTCATCAGCTGCTGTAGTGTACAGTGCTAGTGATGGGTCGGTGTTATTTTCTTCTTTGAAGAGAGCGTTAGTATATAGGATATTGTTATCCGTACTAAACTTACTCATGTTATTTCCACTTCCCTATCGCTAGTACATCAGCCGTATCTCTAGGTTGTGTCATATGATCTCTCCACGTAGTACGCTTATCTGGTTATCTATATCTGTAATGAATGTAGTGTCACCTGCTAAGGCTTCACGTAATCTACGTGGTGTAACCTTAGCTTCTAACTCTACTATCTTATCAACAGCACTAGGTACAGGCTCGGCGTAGGGTTCTATCACATCGGTTTCTTTTAAATATCCTAAGCGGATTAGGTCTTTGACTCGACCGCTAGCCTTACCAGTATCGACCATTGTGTGTTCTGGGTTTGTATATCTCATAGTTAAAGTCTCGCACTAAAAAATGTAGACGCATTTCCCGCCTTGTGAATCCAATAAGGTCTATAATTCGAGGGGTCTGTTGTTGTAGTCAATATTAGAACCGCCATCATATTTGAACTTACATTACTCATTGTCACTGCCGAGACATCTATAGCAGCATTTGAGCCATCGCTGACGGTGAGATCCCCTGATGTGAAGTTGTTTAAAATCAAGGCTGGTCCAGTCCTAAAATTAAAGGGCATCTTAACGCTCATCTTAACTCTATTAGGTGCTAGACTACCTGACCCAAATCCAAAAACAGGGTCGCCTCCCGTATAAGGGTCCATATTATATAAAGGGTTGAACCCATATCGCTGACACTCAGACAAATCCTGAGCATAGATATTAGGCTGAAACTCACGAGCCACATTGCCAGCGTATAGGTCTACGTTGGTGAATTGAATATAGTTTCCTGCTGTTTGCCAATACTTAGTAGCTGTAGAGCTCGCATATACATATGATCCCTGCCAAGTGTCAAGAGTTGATGTAACATTATCACCTTCGTGTATGGGACCTACGTATACGAAAAGCCCTACTTCGTTATTTTTAACTGCAATAGTAGCTATCTCGAACGGTACTGTGACATAAATACGCTGTTCCCCTGAAGTAACTGCGGCCTCTGTCACGTACGATCGCGTTGATGTTCTGAATGCTATAGAGACTGTACCTGTCCAATTGGTTTTAATGTCTAATCCTAACGTAACGTCTTTCCCGTTTAGATCGTACACGTCATTAGATTCTATAGGTATTAATTCCGGCCCTATTGTATTATACCCTGTTAAACCTGATATAGCGCTGGTTGCAGTAAACCTAATTGACCTGCTGCCTGCAAAATCATAGTGTATATCCCAATCATAGTTCCCTGTTACACCCCCTGACCCGAAAGAGTAATGCTGATCTGCTAAGTAGCTGAATGATCCACTTTGATTATGTCCCGTATCCCCATTCTCCTGACTAATAGCCATGCTAGGGTTAACGATACGGTTCCGTGGATTACGCACATCTGCATTGGTTGGTACCTCTGTTGCTGCTGTACCTGTGTTAACAAACGCTGCTGTACCAAAGTCACCAAACTCAACTGTAGAATAAGCTACTGCTTGTAACGTATCAGCCGCTAAGGCAAGTGGGGTTGTCAATGTAATATCTGTACTAGTAAGAGCTGTGTAGTCAGTCCCTTGTATCAGCTTAACACCATTTACATATACATCAACAAAGCCTAGGTTATATATAATAGCAAAAGTACTTACACCAGCAGAAGCTGTATAAGTTGTTTCGTTACGTACACCAGTTACAGCACTTGAGGTTACTTGCCAGATAGTTCCATTGAACACCAACATATTGTTAGAGGTAGTATTGAAGTACTGATCACCTTCAGTAGCTGGGTTACCAACTGGACTAAGGGTAGGTTCAGATGCATAAACACCCCAATAGATATCTTGAAAGGTATCTAATGTAGTTGCTGCATTGGTCTCACTTACTAACGCTGCTGCTGCAGATACTGCTGCTGCATCTGCTTGAGCTGTAGCTAGGGCAACCTGTGCCGCAGCTAAGGCTACCTCAGCAGCTGCTAATGCAACTTGATCAGTAGCTAATGCTACCTGTACGATACAAGCGTCTACATAAGATTGTAGAGTAGCAATAATAGGAAGACCAGCTACAGTAATATCCTGTACGTCTATACTATCGACATTGATAATGTCATTACTATTCATATCCAGATCATTCATCATCTGGTTAGCTTCACCCACTGGGTTAACACGGTACAAGACCTTGTCATTGAACTCAGTTTCTATAGCTGTAAAGTTTGCCTGAAACAAACTGGTACTAGCATACGAGCTAGTAATATCGTCTAAGGTTATCTTAGCCATGTTGTTATTCCTCTTGAGGGCTCCTGTATGCTCTTGTAAGACGTCTTCAGTAGCGATCCTAGTTAGCACCTTAGTTAAGGAGTAACACGTCTTGTGTAGCTATACAATGAGTTTAAATGATAGGGGGTGACAGTTTAATAAGCGGATGGTCATTACCGTCCCAGACTTACGTCTTCAGGTACTGTCAGACCTGGATCTAAGACTGGTGGAGCGTAAGGAAGGGCGTAGGCCCCATTGATCCTTACCCACCAGTGGTTGGTACATAAGATACTGTGTATACTCCACGGCTATTAGCTAACCCGTAGTAGTATACTATAGAGTATACTTTAGAGTGTACTTCCACTCCTCTTATATCCTCTTATACCTTATTAAGTATTCTTTATAAAGTATTAGACAGTAAGAATCTGAAAAAGTTCCCTAGAAATAATATTTATT
>TARA_R110002153_G_scaffold119238_3_pt1 | contig 22076 bp, 31 predicted proteins | sample TARA_R110002153 | Tara Oceans TARA_R110002153 (sample SAMEA4398193) | marine metagenome | biome: Polar Biome; feature: [SRF] surface water layer (ENVO:00010504); material: water (ENVO:00002006), including particulate matter (ENVO:01000060) such as... | depth 5 m | reverse complement strand
ACCCATTGCGAACATGTGAGGACTACTTAGACGTGGATTGTCATTTAATGCTGTCTTCTCTGCACCTTGGTTTACGTAATTATACCCAAAGCGTAATCCCTTACGATACGATATGGATAATGGAATGTAATCTATATCTTCATAAGAAACTGTCGAAGTTGCCACACCTGTTGCCGGTTCAGCATGTACTGTTGTGCCAGTCAACATAAGGGTTAACAAACCTATTGATAAATTTTTAATCATTTTTTATTCTCCTAGAATTAAAGGGGTGGAGGCGACGGGAATCGAACCCGTGTCCGCAATAGTCATTGATTTGAATGAATTACAAGTTTTTTTAATTATTTTCGGGAATTAAAACCCTATATTATCTGATTTAAAGAGCGTGAGCGTAATAATGAACTCTTTTTTAATCATGATATATCGCCTCGATTAACTGGCTATTTTAGGTGTGATACTGTCTAAACCCAGCATTGATTAGGCAGCTAGTGCGTAATCAAAATTCTCGTTGTTATTTGCAACTAAAATGTTTGAACGATCAAGGGTGTATCTTCCCTACTTGCATTCTCCTCTTGATTCTACTCCGTCGAAAGCCTTTGCGCCCCCATAAAATTTTTATTTGTTTTATAAATATATTATAACATAAATTTAATTAAATTGCATTTTAATTACGATATATTGATGAAGTGATAAATACAAAAATACTATTTTAACCTACTCCGAAAGAACCAGACCAGTTAGGGACTAAATATGTACTAGGTATATCTGTCATTCCTACGATAACAGAGCCAGATGAAGTTAACGATGAATCGCTTATTAGGAATAGTTTAGATACTCTTAAGTCACCTTCATAACTTTCTCCATTTTTGAGAACGTTATAGTTGTTATTCACAGTACCTTTTACTCCATCACTAGAAAACCCAAATCTAATAGGCTTACTAGTGCCCGCAGGATCAAGGATGTTTCTAATTGTTATGAATTTTGTAATGTGTGAAAATTGAACTTCTAATGGTTCACCTGCATTATTGGGCACTAGTAAAGAGCCTGTGACAAAAGGTATTCCTGATATCTGATATGAGGGTACGTATCCCGGTCCTCTGTGAGTTAATGATCTGTTCATTTTGTTTCCTTGTTATATATAATGATATATATGCTAATTTATAAAATTTTTCTTCACTAGCTCATAATAAACATTTATATCTAATGCAAATGGTGTTCCATTTATCATGACTGTTGCCATTTTAAACTTATCATAAACTTTAATGAGTGAAGCTTTGTTTACACTAGATATAAGGAATTTTTTACAAATATCTGTTGCAAAAGATTCGAAAGTTTTTTCATTCAAACTCAACATATTTTCCCAAAAACGCGTCAATGTTCTTAATAGCTTTTGTTAAAACTTGAACATGATCTGTTTCCCTCATTATTGCATTTTTATTTTGTTTGTAGTCTCTGCACTTGTGAAATGCTTCAATTAACTCTTGTCTTGCTTTTAAAATGATATCCAAATCATTTATATCCATTTTCATATTTTCCATTTTTAATCCCTGTTATCGTGATACACTTAGCTAAATTAGCTTTATTTAACTATAATGTTTTTAAAGATTATGTATAATACTATATTTTCTTTTTGTCTAATGTGACTTTCTTTTTGCCTAATGATGTTTTCTTTTTGTCTAATCGTGTTTTCTTCACAAGTTTAGTTTTGAACAAATTTTTGCATTCTGCAATCGTCGGCACTTCCCATTTATCTTTACAAAATATTTCTAATTCTTTATACGATTTAATGTCGTTTTTTTTCACAAAGTCTACAAGTGACACTCTGTTTCTCTCTAACGAGTATGTTAATTTTATTCTCATAAAAAACCTGGGTTTAATTCAGCATTTTTGATTGCTGCATCTTCAAACAGCGATTCAAGAAAAATTGCTGCCTGACTGGTATAATACATTGAAACATTTTCGATTATTACGTCTATAGGCGTCAAGTTGACAAATGAAGCATCCAAATATTCAAATAGAGACTCCATTAATTCCTCATCCCAGTTTAGTGACTCAAGTAGGGCTGTTTTGACACGAATATTGTCAATCGTCGATTGGGTATCCATCTGTTTTCTCCAGTTTCTGAATATCATACATATAATCTCTAACTGATTCTTGAAACATCGGATTAATTGCAATGTCAATCAGTTCTTTTTTTGTTTTGTTTTCGCCATAAAACATTGAGATTTCTCCTGCTATCTTAGCAAGTGATAACACAAATGTTGTTCTAACGTTTGAATGCTTCATTCGATTATACCCCATATCTGTCATGATCTGTGAAATTTCCTTATATGTTTTACCATCGAACTGCTTGAATGAGCCATTTTGTCGACCCGAGTTATCTTTTTTTGTCATATTACTTCTCACCTATCTCGTAAACGTTTTCATCATCTTCTAAAACTTTTGTCAAGCCGAATCTTAATCTAAGAACCAACTCTTCTCTTTTTGAGAGTTTTCTAAGCGCATATATAATTTTATTTCTAATCTTTTCATCATCCAATATCTCCTCAATGCTAGATGAATTATTGTCAGGAATCATATCGCCAAGTGTTCTGTTTCCGTCATCTCCAATTTTCATGTCAATTGAAGACACATATTTTGAAGTTGATGCTGCTATTGCTGCATTAACATGTTTTTCGTTTATGCCGAGCATAGAAGACATTTCTGCAATAGTTGGGTCACACCCAAAGTCTTCTTGATATGCTTCTTTGAGCTGCCATATTTTTCTTGCATTTGCCAATGTGTGTGCAGGGATATTAAGAATACTAGATTCATTTGTTAATGAACGTGTTACACTTTGTTTGATCCACCAACAAGCATATGTTGAAAACTTAAACCCGCGTGTATGATCAAACTTTTCTATAGCCTTAATCAAACCAATATTTGCTTCTTGAATCAAATCTTCCAATGATGATCCATACTTTGCATATTTCTTTGCAATTGATATCGCCAATCTTAAATTCGATTCGATCATGATTTTTCTTGCGTTTTCATCTCCTGCTTTTATCTTTTTAGAGAGTTTTACCTCTTGTTCTCTCGTTAAGAGAGGAATGTCCTTGATACCTTTAAAATAAGCATCTAATGACGAGCTATATGTCATATGTTCTCCAATGTTTTGATAGTTTGTTCTATATTTTATTTTTTAGTCTTTATTCTATATTTTATATACTATTATAATAATATAAAGGTTGCATTTTAGTAAATGCAGCATTTATGTAGTAACTCGTTGTGTTTCTTCTTTAAATAATTTAGAAGACGATCTTTTTTCCATCCATTTCAATACTTTGCTTGTTAAACTCTTCAACAGCTATCGATTTCACGCCCGGTAACTTCTTAATGAGTAGTGATATATCTTGTAAGGACTTATATATCTCATCAGTTTCTGGTAAAAACTTTACGCTAAGTGTTACAACAGCATCACCACCCAGAAACCTTACAACCTTCTCTGTTTGACCTACAACAGCAACACCCGGAAGAATTCTAATCTTTGTTGCCAAATCCGGGATATGTGTGTTTTTTTCAAGTTTTAGAGTTAACACTGTCGCTGCTAACTGCCTTTTCAATTTAAACGTCGACTCAATTGACATTAATCACCTCAATAATTAATAATTATCTCGAGAAATATCATTTTTATCGTTTTCTACTTCTATTAATGAACAGTCAGCAAGTAAAAGCATCGTTGCAGCTGAAACTGCATTCTCTAATGCGCATCTTGCAACCTTTGCAGGATCTAACACACCCAACTCAAACATGTCTCCAAATACTTTGTTCCGAACATCATATCCAGTGCTAAGTTCATTGCAATCTGGCTGACTATTAATTTTATTTAAAACTGTTTGGTGTTGTATACCTGCGTTATCGAGGATTTGCTTGAAGGGTTCCTTGCATGCCTCCCTTAGTATATTTATACCTGCAACATAACTTTTATCAGAATCAGCTTCTTGAACCCACGGCAGAATCCCCATTCTATATAACGCAATACCACCACCAGGGATCACACCTTCTTCTATTGCAGCCTTAGTTGCATGTAATGCATCATCAACTCTGTCGTATCTTTCAATAAGCTCAGATTCTGTTGCAGCACCGACTCGTAAGATCGCGATGCCACCAGAGAGTTGACGGATTCTATATGACAATAATTCTATTTCTTTGTCATCTAAGCCCGGATAAGCTAATCGTTCCTTGATTGTTTGAATTCGCTGTATTGTTTCATTGGAAGTTTTTGATCCATTGACAATCAATGTTTTGTTTTTATGCACAATTACTTTTTTGCACGTGCCAAACATCTCAGGTTCAAAATTAGCCATATCAAATGAAGCGTCAATAACTTTACCACCAATGACAGATTGGAGATCTAGTAACAAGTCGTGTTTTGTACCGCCAAAGCCCGGGGAATTAATTGCGCATATTGATAGGTTACCTTTCAGCTTATTCACAACAAACGATTGCATTGCTTCATCTGACGTGTTGTTTGTAATTAACAAAATCGACCGACCGTTTTCTAGCGCGTACTCAAGCGGTCCTGCCACATCGTTTAAAGAGTTAATAGATTTATCAGCCATAAATATCAAAGGTTTTTCAAATTCACAAACCATTCTATTCTTGTCAGAAACAAAATAAGGAGACAAGAAGCCTCTTTCCATTTGGAAACCCTCAACAATTGTTAATGAAGATTTGAAGCCTTTTGCTTCTTCGACAATGATATGACCGTCAACACCCGCAGCTTCTATTGCATCAACAATAAGCTTTGCAACTTCTTCTTCACCGTTAGCAGAGATTGTTGCAACTTTTAATAGATCTTCCTTACTAGAAACTGGTTTTGAATCGTTTGAGATACAATCAATGATAACGTTTTTACCCTCAATGATACCTTCTTTTAGTTGCAGGATATCAAAACCCGCCATTTTCAATTTCAAGCCTTCGTTGTAAATGAACTGAGACAGAACAGTTGCTGTAGTTGTTCCATCTCCGGCTTCTTCAGCAGTTCTACTAGCTGATTCTTTGATTATTTGTGCGCCAAGGTTTTCAACCTCATTTTTTAAATTAATTGCTTGTGCAACTGTCACACCGTCTTTTGTAACGAGTGGGTGTCGACCGGGTCTTTGGATTAATACTAATTTGCCTTTTGGACCCATTGTTACTTTAACTGCATTTGATAATTTATCAACGCCTTTCTTTAGGAGACGATCTAATTCTTGACCAGAATAGATCTCTCTTTTTATTTCTTGCATGTTACCCCTTTAATATACCCCTTCTGTTAATAACTGGGGTACTAGAACCTTGTAAACTTTCGACTAAACTTGAGTCGATTTGTACAATTCTACGATGCTGGTCCTCTACGTTAATAGCAACAAATAAATCACCTTCTTTTTTAAGAACTTCATTTTGCGAGATCTTGCCCAAGCTTCGAAGTGTTTGTTGTACTGCATCTGATAAAAACATATTTTACTCCTTTTTTATTAAGTATCTGTTAAATTTGAAAAAGTATTTACGTACTTATTCCAAGTCTTTTCTTTTAACATTGAACTGAATTCCATTTCATCAAAGATATCAGCCAACATTTCCCAATCTGCAGTGCCATCATGCTTTTCATATTTTTGCATGTCATGTGAAAAATCAACGAGTCTGATTAGATGAACGTTTCGTTCAAAGATTGTCATTCTATTGTCTTTTTGCAAATATTCTTTCATCAAAACTGGGTCTTTAATTAACTTAGTTGCTGTTTTGTCCCCACATCCCGGTATACCAGAAATATTGTCTGTTGCGTCACCTTTAAGTGCCTTCCATAAAACGTAATCATAATCAGGTTTATCAATAAACACCTTTCTGATTGGATGATAGATTTCGCAATTTTCAAAAACATTTAAAAGTTGAATGAAATCTGAGTCACCAGAAACAACAGTGCACTTATCACCCTTTTCGCAATGAATCTTTACAAGAGTTGCAATAGTATCATCACATTCTAAATCTGGGTGTCTAGATGTTGTAAATGGTAAACAATGTTTTACCATGTTAATGATTTTTGCTTTCTGATCGTGAAAACTTGAATCACTGCTTACGCGATTTGCTTTATAAGCATCATTTAAATCTGTTCGGAAAGAAGGATTACCTTCTAACACGAAGTATACTTTGTCTGGGTTGAATTTCTCAACAATTGGTCTGATTCCTCTAAAAAAATTATAAACTACCGGGTTGTCACCTTTAAGAAAGCCTGATTTTGCGCGGTAGATGAGATTATATGCATCTAATAATAGTATGTTCATTTATTATACTCCAAGTTTTTCATATTCTGATACAGCCATCCGGGCTTTTACTCCATTGCCAATATCTACTATTATTTTATCATTATTATTATTTTGTTGCATATTTTTTACTACGGTATTGATGTCTTCACTTTGTATATTGCCCGTTTCAATTTGTTCAATTGCAGACTCGATATCATCATTGATGTTATCTTTCTTGCTAGTTTCAACTTCGATATGAAATACTTCTTTGCAGAGTTTATCTGCATTCGCAATTAATTGATTAATTGCGTTTTTTGTATTATCAAACATATATTTTTTCACATCGTCTCTAGATGTGAAAAGCTTTCCTTTGACTTTTTTAACATCTGATATTGTTCTTTCTTCATTTGGAAAGACAATGTTGTATGTTAGTTCTTTTCCGGCGAGTGATGTCTTAGATATTTCTTCAATCACTTGTACAGGAATAACATTGTTGCTTTGAGATATTAAAAAAAGAATTTGCCCTACACGATAATTCATAACTTCCTCCATCGTTTGAAGAAAGTATATATCGTGTAGGGCAAAGTTATAATGCTATGATGTTCAAATATTTAAATTATTTAAATCCAGGTCCTTTAAGATAACCGCCGTGATTAAGTCTTCCTTGCACAGATCGTTTAGGTTTATCACCACCGTAAATCCATCCTGACGTCAAGTTAAGATCTTGCATTACATTTTCAACTTCTTCTGCAATTATTTTTTTAATAGCATTTTCAACCAAACCTTTCTTAGCTCTGCTTCTTTTTCGCTTGATGTTATTCTTTCGTTTCGCTGATTCAACGATTGATCTTTTCGCTCTTCGAAGTTCTTGAACTAACATTGCTTCGTCGACTTCGATCATTTCATCATCTTCATCATGATCAGATTCATACAAATCTTCATCTTCATCAACACCACAAGAAGCGCCTTCATTAGTCTCTTCTTCGTATTCTTCTTCATTATCGCCTTCGTTAATATAAAGCGACTCATTGAGAGATTTTGCTCCCTTATTTGAGACTGGCAATCCTGCCAACTTATTAAGTCTGTTAAAATCGATTTTCATTATAAAATCCTCCACGAAATTAAATATCATGCTTGTTATCAAAAAAACTTATTGTCCTAAATTTTTTTTAATATTTTCTGTTATTTTTTTGCCTTTTATTGTGGCAATCTTTAAAGGCTCAAGTCCCAAACAAACTCTAACCTTGTCATATGTTTCTTCGTCTAATTCATCTTTGAGTACTACCATATCAGCGTACTGGTGCAGATCCATTTCGTAAATAGGCATAGAATAACCATCGTTTCCAGGTTCTATTCTACCTGTGTCTCTGCTTTCAAAAATAAACAAAACTTGAGGCATAACTTGTTCCTGCGGAACAATGATAAACGGAATTACACTGGACTGTCCATCAGGATCATCCTCATACATAATCTCAGGCAACCACTTAGTGTTTTTATTCATAATAATTTCTCCATATTTGTGATATCAAGTATAACAAAAATTTAATTTGTCGTTAAATTAATCTATCACACCTTCACCATTTTTTGTAATTTTTCTATAACAGTATAGAGAATATCTAAAAAATCTTCTGGATTGTCTTCAAACTTAGCTTTCAGTTGTCCTCGTTTTATCATACTAACAAACCTCGTTAAATCTGCTCTGCCAGGAAACATTTTTGGGAATTCTCCAGCGTCTAGCTTGTTTACAATTCTTGTATATGTAATTGTTTCTGAATGATCTCGTTTCCATTTGCGTATAAAATTAAGTGTTCTACGTTTGTCATGATAAGACTTGTCATAATTTAAAAAACAAAGCCTTAATATCACAGTTTCAAAATCGTCTAACCCATTATACTTGTCATCATTACCCTTTTTCAACTGATCTTTAAACTTATCTCTCGCATTAGATGATAATGAATATCTCATGGATGCTAATTGTTTTTTGCGTTGTTTAGCATTCCTAACACCAGCTTTTTTGTCAGCCTTAATTTGTTTCAACTCAGCCTTTTCGTCAGCAGTTAACTTGCCTTCAGCTTCTTTCGCTCGCAATTTCTCTGCTCTTTCTTGATCTTTCAATGCCTTAGCAGATAGTTTGTTTCTGTTTTGTTGTTCTCTTTCACGAGATGTATCCAAACCAGCGTTTTTATTAAGTGCCATTTCAACATTTTGTTTACCCCTAGTGAATATTTTACTCAAATTAACAAGAGTATCACATACTGTTCCCATTGGAGGTAGACTGAACGATGTAAAATAGATAGCAATCCCTGCAAGTGACTTAAAGAATGCTGGATCTAACCACTCCCTAGTTTCACTCTCAGCTTTTCCACGATCCTCGAACCACATTGTAAAAAATCCCAAAAAATCAGAATCTAACTCAGATATATCACATTCACCCCAACTAAACTCATCTGCCTCGTAAGCTCTTAAATCGCCTTCTTTGAGTCTTGACGCGTTCATTCGTTTAGTTATGATACTTTCGTAGATTTTTGAACGAACTAGCGTTCTAATTTGATTTTTTCTTTTCATTAGTATCTCTTCATTAATAAGCGTACTCGATCCCTTATTTCGTTTAAATCTTGTTGTTCATTTACTTTAATAGGAGGTGTCGTATCTTCTACTCTGTTTCCTTGACGCTTAGGCTTTGCTTTTTTTTGTTTCTGTTTGGGTTTTTCTTTATCTGCTTCTTCTTCTCTAGAATCATCCACCTTGTCAGTTTGTTTGTCCTTGCCCGGTAATTCGATCTTCGCGTTAAATGGTGCGTCGCTTGGATCTTGAGCCTCTGCTCCTGTTAAAGCACCTTGAAGAATTGATGACACTTGTTTTAGAAATACATGTAATACAGTTCTTTCATCATCACTTAAGCGATCATAATAACCCATTAACTCATTTTTGATCTCTGAATCTTTTGTTGATCTTCCCGCACGAAGATTGTTGATATCCTTTACCATTTTGTCAAAAGAACTTCCAAATTTTGCTGGGTCGAGATGATTTACTTCTTCCTTTTCATCATCGTCTTTTGCTTGATTATTTACGGATGACTCATCGTCACTAGATTGTTCAGATCCGCTCGATTTTTTGCTGTCATCTTGAAATTGTCCTTCTCCAGAATCAGCTTCTTCTTCTTCTTTTACGAATTCAACGCCAGAATCTTTAGAGAACTGTTTTAATTCACTCTCGAACCTTTTTTGTGCAGGATCGCCTCTTTCAAAAAGTTTTTTCTTTGACTTCTTTGACGCTTCTTCTGCAATGATCTTAAGAATCGTTAGTAATTCAATCTCGTTGTTTGCTGTTATCATCTTTTACCCCAGTATGCTTTGTAAATCTTCATTGATGTCTATTTGAATTTCTAGACAATCATTGTTATTATCACTATAAGTATATGAGTTGATGTCTAGTAATGAAAAATTTCTTGACTTTTTTCCAAATACTATGATTTCGTGTATCTTTTGCTCATTAACACTAGCTGTCAAGTGCTTATACTGATTACTGTTACACTCAATGAGCAGTTTACTGTTTGATACATCAAGCTTCAAAATTTTAATATCAACAAAAACGTCGTTCAAAATGCGTAAACACATAGTAAACGATGCAGCCACTGGCTGAGTTAACTCTGGATTTCTACGCAAACTGTTTTCATCGATTCTATCTCTTAAAGAATCACTCATCAATAGATCATTGTACTCAATTGTCATTTCGACTCCGATGAATTAACTTAACTTCGTCGAATACGTCGTCAAAGATTTTAGCTAGTTGTGTATCTTGTTCAGTCACATCATTCACACCTTGCGTGTAAAGTATAATCGCAACAACGTTTTCTTTTATCGTTATCTCTGGAAAATGATGCATGTCTCTTGATTCTTTCATGCACTTATTAACAAAGTAAAGCAAATGCTTCAAAGCGGGAAACTTATACGATTTTTTCATAACCATACTATCTTTATGTTGAAATATTTCCCATGAAGGCTTTTGTATAACAGCGAGAGGCAACCCCTGTTCACCAGATGAGTATGGGAAGTTTCCTTTAAGTTTGCTTATTAAACTATTAGGTATGCCCGAGAAGTTAAATTCTCGTATAACCTCGGGATCCTTGTGCCTATTGTTCATTGCCATTTTTGCTAGATTCATTCTTCACCCGATTCTTCTTCTTCATCAAAGTCATCGCCCATATCAATTCCAAGCTCTTCAATTGCTTCTTTTTGTCCGGCTGACATGCCCATTATTTGCTTCTTTGTCATTTTTGCCAATGCTGCTTTAAGTTTCAAGAGTTTTCGATCTTTTACAGACTCAATATTATCATATTCTTCGCCGTGAAGATCTTCTAAGCGTTGATCTTCAACGAATTCTACAAGTGCCTTTTCTATCGCTGTTGCTATTTTCGCCTCATTACTTATTAACTTCATCATCTCAGACTTTGCTAACTTCTTATACTTACCATCTTTTCTCTCGATTGATCTGCCCGTACCTTTCTTTTTACCCACATTAATTTTCTTAGTTATAAACCACTTCATTGTTAATGAGTTTAACTTCTTTGTTGATTCTGCTTGTAACTCATCATACTCTTTTTGTGAAAATACACCAGACTTCATTAATGCCTTTGCTGCCTGATTCATTTTTTTAAAATCTGCAGTGTCCATTAGACCGGTAAAATAATTTGCGTTCCATTTGGATTTAGCTTCACTTACATCGATTTGCGCTAAAGCACGCTTAAAGTTACTAGCCTTTTTAGGGTTACCGTCGCCCAACTTGCTAATTGCATCTTTTATAACTTCTTTCTTTCTTTCAGCATGATATTGCAAATTATCGCCAATGATTTCAAGGAAATCTAAATCCATTTTTTGAAACAACTTATGTGTGATGTTACCAACAACTATTCTTATAACAGCGCCGCCAACTGTTCCCAGAGCTTCACTAGACTCATCCATTGCAACATCTGAAACTGACCGGTCTCCCAACTCTTCAGATAAATTTCTTAAACCGTCTATAGACTGTTGCAACAAATCAAGCGACATGTCACTACTCACCTTTGTTATGTTCCCCTTCTTTCCCTTGGTATCAGGTGAAGTTCTCCCAGAATTGACAATTGATTCATACTTCGGAAGTAGTTGCCCCTCGATAATATCAAGAACTGGATCAATCATTGATTCGAACATCTCATCTTGTAATGCGAGAAATGGGCTAACGCCAGTATCATCATCAAACATCGTCAGTAATTGTGATTTTCTATCTGGATACTTTAAGAACCATTGTCTAACACTTGACTCAGTTCCGTGACCAAATAGTCTCATGAAAGCTTTATAATCCTTTTTGTTTAACTTGCGACCCTTTTTAGATTTTACTAACGATGCATCTGACGCTAAGTCTGCTTTTGTATCATCATCGTCGATATCAATAGGCTCAGGCGGTCTGTGCCGATCTTCTACTTTATCTTTTAATGTATCAAAGTATCCAGCAAAGTGTGTGTTGAAAGATTCCGAACTGAATGAAATCTCGCGACCTTGATCTCTTAATATGAATTCGTCGCCTTGTTCGAACTTTTCTCGTAAACTTGAATATACTGCGTTTCTAAAGATCTCAAATATCTCAGGAACTAAGTACTTCAACAGAGTCTTCTCGTTTAAGAAAGATTTTGGGTTCAAGTCCCAAGGCATTCTCATTCCTTTAACTTGATCTACATCTAATTTATTACCACCAGAAGCAGCAATTGCTTTTCTTAAATTATCACGCCCGAATGTCTCAATTGCATCGAAAAAGTTCATGCTGATTGCTTGTTTTATTGCAATATCAATATACTTAACTTGCTCTTCACCAACAAATCTGATTTTGCGCCCAAATTCCGCGTAGTCTTTTGCAAGAATACTTGACAATTGATCCATCATTGCCTTCGGCTCCATATCGAACGTAGCAGCAGCATCATTTACTAAGAACTTATATGGCTGACTTCTTTCGTACTGATATTTCAGCATCTTCTTTACTCTTTTCTTGATTCGCCTTGTTCCCGTTAATAATCTCGCAAGTCTGTTTAACTGATTCTTTGACTTTGTTGCAACTATCTCTTTTACTCTGAGCGGAACTAATGATGACTGGTGTGTGAGACCCAAACCATGTTGCGTCGGTTTAACAAACTCAGTCCAATATTCTTCTTTATAATTTTGGGACTCACCATTCGTGTTGAAATACAACATCATTGCAGCAGTTGTTTCATCTTCTAATGTCTGACTGATTTGTTGAACTGCAACATGTGAAGCAACAAGTGTTCTAAATATTGGGTCACCTTTTTGTTCCCGAGTGAAGCCTTGTTGCACCATCCACTCCTGAACTGATTTATTTTCATAGTCAGTATCAGCTTCGTAGTTATTATCCTTGTCTGGGAACTTTAATGTTACTGGTGTATCAACATCAATATCCAATCCACTACTTGTGTCATTTTCAATTCCTGCATTGAACCCTAATTCAAAGTCAGGAATACTCTTATATTTTTTGTAATATGCAGAAATCTTTTGCATCTCAGTCTCGAAGAGCTCATCATCCATTTCACCTTCTGTATGCATAATATCTAAGTCTGCGATTTTTGAACCAACTTTATAACCTTGCTTGAAAGCATCATTGTTCGGAACGTGTTGATGTTGACCCATTTCTTCAAATTCTTTTTCGACAGAATCGTCGCCAAACGGTTGTCTAGTTTTTCTTCTAATGATAGGCTTTCTAGCCTCAACTACAACGTTCAAATCGCTAACCTTTGTCTTGTTTGTTATATTATATGATTCGTTTGCTTCGTTAATACTATCGAATGCTTTCATCTCTTCATTATCAAGAGCATCATCTAACAACTCATGTAATTTTCTATAGAAAAATTCTATTTGATTATCGGGAACTTCTCTAGCTATACAAATGGCGCTTGATGATAATTCTTCTAATGTTTGCGGTACAAAGTCAGGATCTTCTACTGGCGGTCGAGGTATTGATACCTGCCTTCCCATTTTTGAATTCGGCTTAATCGGTATATCGAAAGAAGCCATATGATCATAAACAATATCTTCATAATCTGCATCGTCTGCCCCGAATGGATCTCTATTTACAACATCTGTACTTTGTTTATGAATAAAATTACCATTAAGATTATGATTGGTTCTATTTTCATGTAACATTTTTACTAGATTAAGTAGTACGCTTTTTTTAACTTCGACTTTCATTAATAACCCCACAGTTTTATACATAAGTATTATATTATATACCAATTAATTTAAAGAATTAATTATTCCTACTGTTGATAACACGCCTAACGCGAAGCCACCATAGAATGAGAACCGTTGAACCCATTCTTTTCTTTCATGTTTTCTTATTTGCTCATCCCTAATAATGATCAGATCTTCATATGACTTGCTTGTTAAATCACATCGTGTCATCGCCATATTGTGATCATAATTTAAACCCAATACGCTATTTGCTAAATCAAACTCATGAGTAACAGTTAACTGTTTAATCTCTGATTCATAAGCTGTAATAACCTTTATCATCGCATCATCCGTCAACAATCTACCTGAAAACGGCACGACTTCGCCTTGTTTCACATGTGTATATGATAAGTCTAGTTCACTGCCATATGCAAGCGTTAATAAAAATAAAAAGTTTATCATTGAAATCCCCTGTTTTAAGAAATTATACTCAACTTTTTATATTGATATAACTTTTTATTTTTTGTTAAGACCTAATTTGTCTAACTTATCGTCTACAAGTGAAGAATCATTCTTTAGTTTTTCTTTTTCAATTGCTAACTCGTCAGCTAACTCTTTTATAACTAGCTCTTTTTCTGATGTTAACAACTGTGTGTCTTTTAAAAAATCATCTGTCAAACTCTTTTGTTCACGAGCTATTTTCCTTTCAGCGTCACGTTGTATTTCTGCACTTTTTTTGCCAACTTCATTTTTAGTCTTTCTTGTCGACAAAAAACCAATTAGCATTAACAACGAAACGACAATAGTTGCAATAACTTCCCATTTTTCTTTAATCCACTTCATTTTTTTATCCCAATATTAATGTGTTTTGACGTGCACCTTTTATTTAGCAGACGGTTTGCTTTTTAATACACTCTGATAACTATCGTTATCAAAGTCGTCAAACCCGCCACCTTGTGAAGCAGCACCTGCACGTGCCAATTCCTTAGCAACTCTAGGCAGAAATGGTGCCAAAGCTTTCAATATTATATCCATTACAGGTTTTCTAATCGCAATCAAATCTGTCAATAAGTTGCCAGCAAGTTTTTGATTTAAAATTGCATCTATATAGACAGTGCCTTTTTTTCCTGACTTGGAAACCTTCATTACTGTGGTTAAAAGATTTTTACCACTAAATTTAAATGCGCCGCTAGCAGTTAGACCCACAAATGTTCCCATTTTACCGTAATTTCTTCCGTATAACGGTTTTAACAAGTTGTTCATCTTACCAACATTCTTTTTCATATAAGCTCGGAGCCACTTACTCAATGATTCGCGACCGCCTTGCGATGCTTTTGTAATGGCTTGTTTGAAGTTTTTCATGCTTTTACTTAAAACTTTTGAACCAGCCTTTTGTATTGATTTTGTGCCTGCAACAGTCAGCGCTTTTGATGATTTTGAAGATGTCTTCAATGCTGTTGATGCAACTTTTCTTCCAGCATCGTCTAGATTTGAGAAGACCCATTTTTTAACTTTTGGATTTTTGGCTAATATTTTTACTAAATCATCACCAGAAATTATCAATGCGCCAACGACCTTTCCGACATCGTCCAAGTAATTCATTTTAAGACTTCCGCCAACAATACCTGATATTTTCGCTGATACAGTTCCTGGATAATGGAGCTGTGCACCTTTTATAGTTAGCTTTGCAATATCATCAGATGCTGTCACTGTTATGCCCTTTAGTGCCTTTGCCAAAGTTCGACCGGCGGCCGTTTTTGCTGCAGTTACTGCTTGTCCAGCTTTTGTCCCTTTTAATAATGCAGCTGCATCATCTAATTTATCCTTACCTGTTACAAATGCTTTTTTCAAAATGTTCTTAACCATACCCGGTGCATCTTTAACATTTGTCTTACCCATGCTTTTTAAGCCTTCTACTAAAACGCCCAATCTTTTAACAAATTCGTCAATTGCGCCCTTTAGGGTCTTCACAACTTTCCCGAGTGCGCCAGAGCCGCCTAACTTCGTTTCAATCTTAGTAACAGTACTCCCGCCTTTGCCAATTACAACACCCATTCCCGCTATAGCTTTTTTAAATAAGTTTATTACTGTTGCAAAAAAGCCCCGACCTTTTGTCAAAGCAGCCATGGCACCTTTTGCAAGTATTCCTCCTGCTCCTGTTACAATATTCTTTACACCAGATGCGAATCCCGACAGAATACCTTTCAAAGAAGCTACAGCTGGCATAGGGTAGAAAACTGACTGAATTGAAAAGAATAAACTTATGAATGGAAAAAACCAGTCCAAAAACGGCTTGTTTAGATTATCTTGAAATTCGGGTGTATACTTTATCATCCCAGCTATACCTGCAGCTTGACCTACACTACCACCAATAATCTGGCCGGCTGTAATCCCAATATCTGCAACTGTTCCCATTATTCCTTCGTTCAATAGAGCGTCTTCTTTAATCATCGATTCATATAAATCAAAATGGCCGTTAACAAGCATGTGTACTCTCAAGCTTGCTCGTTCTTCTAACATTGATGCTTTAAAAAAAGGCGCAAGTTCTTTTGCTATTTCATTAAGCTCTAGTGTAGTATACTTTTTTCTTTCAAGTTGTGATCTAGAGCGAACTTTGCGCTTAGCACGTTTTTTTAACTTGCCACGGTTATAATGTGACTTGGCTCCGATGCCGGAATTCTGGTGAAGTGCCTCACTAATGTTAATCTCTTCAATAATTCTATTCCTAACATGACCTCTAATTGTTTCTCTTAACATAATATGTTTACCCCTTGTTTTGCTTTAAAGCTGTCTTTGTGTTTGATGTTTCTTTCATCTCGGTACAGACCGGCCGTCACCAACAATATACCACGGCTTGAAGTATACTTTATTATCTGTAGTGTCCTTTACAATGACGTAATCTCTGATCATGTAATTGTAGTTACCCGTCCCGTCAATGAATAGATTTACAAATTCGAAATTTTTGCCATTGTTATCTGGGTCGGGCAGAGTTTTTCCAGTCTTCTTGACAATTAAGTCATAATTGTTTGATGTCTGTTTGTTGTTACCGGTGTGATATGTGTTAATACTACTGTTAGTGTAATCTGAAGTTAACTTAAAAATATTTTCGTTAGATACTGTCGGCGGGTTAACAGTTGACACCTGAGAGATTGGCACAGTTGTCACACCTTTATAACTTCGATATACTCCAGTCATCTTATTCTTATATTCAGAGAACTTTACACTTTCGTATCGCTTTTTTGTCTCTTTATTTTCTGATTCTCCCGGTACATCTTCAGAAGACACAGACGAAGATGTTTTTGTCTTATTTGTCTTCTTAGTCTTTACTGCAGTAGTTGTCTCTTTAACATGAACATATCGTTTCTTTTTTTCGATTTTAGCAGCATCTAGGTCACTTACAAACGCTTTGTTAAGTAGACTAATCGTTGTCAAGTATTTCTTCTGCTTTAAATCAGTTTCCCCATCAGGATGACCCAATACAAAAACCTTATCAGTAGAAACCTTCTTGGTTTCCCAATTATTTGTTGCTGTGTTGAGACGATATAACCATGCCGTTTGCTTTTTATACTGCTTCCATTTTATTGTTTCGCTACTTGCGGTCGTACCAGCATTGGTCGCGGCGGTTGATTTACTTCCATTAGTGCGTTGTTTGACATTAGTTTTAGCATCTTTTTTCGGATTAGTAATTGATTGAATACTATTTATCGCAGATCCAACTCTTGCTTTGCGCTTTTTGTTTCTCATCTTTTTCTGAGATCTTTTGATCAAGTTAGCTTTGTGTTTGTTAAGACGATTTTTGAGTTTTGCGCCAATAACATCCAGTTTGCTAGCAGCTTCAATATCTTTTTCAATTGTTTTAAGCGTTATCTCCAACAAGATTCTTCTTTTTACATTCTCTCTGATTATTTTTCTGATGTTCACTAGCTTTTCCATATTTTAGCGAAATCAATTGCTGACTGTCCGCCTATATAACACATAGCAATCATACCCCAGATATCTGCATCCAATCCTGCCCATGCAAACAAGCACGTTGCTGTTCCAAAAACTAAAAGCTTTCTAGATACTGCCTTTGATATAAACACATCAAAAACACCGAGATCTTTGTTTGCTTGCGCTTCTAGCAAGCCTTCTTTAATTCTTTCTTTAACTTTATTATTTTGTTCAGTCTGTAGCATCTTATATTCTCCATTTGACAATTTACATTTGACTCAATGCATACTCACAGTGGTCGCCTACGTCTGCGTGACGTGTTTCTAATTTAGTCATGATTTGCTTTACTTCGTCTTTCCATGCGACAATTTGTTCTTCAAGTCCTGCGTTCTCTAGCGCGCTAGATACGTCAGCAAAAGCGGTTATTATCGCTTGACGAACTTGTGGCCAACTGACAGACAAGAATGCTTCAGCTGCTTGCTGTATGTCCACTTGACTCAAAAGCCAGCCCGAGCCGCCCATGTTCGGGTCCATCATTGACTTGATCTCACCTGCCTGCGCAGAAAACATGTCGCCTTTTCTGGCACCCTGAGCACGGAAAGTCAAAGCACCACCCGGATCAATCCGTGAGGCTATTGATGTGTCTGTGTCTACAACAAAGTTGTGTGTGTTGTTAACATCCCAATTGGCCAAGAAGATATCAACCATTGCACCCCCTGAAATTGAAGAAACCCAATCTTTTGCAGGGAAACTATATCGCAAGTCACCAGCTGATTGTCCTTTCATTTCATATGTTGCTATACCTATTCTTTTTTGTTTGTAATCTGATACAACCTCTATTCCCGGTGGGACGTTGGCTGGGTAAAGTTGATATATCTTATAAGCAAGATATTCAACACCAATCTGCATTGACTTATCGATTGGGTTTGCGAATGCCCAACTGTCAGAGAATTTAAGATAATATTTATCTTCTCCAATCTTACATGTAGCCAATTGATGTGTAGAGCCGCCAACGTAACAAACGTCACTTATATCTTCAATTTTGGCTTCGCTTACACGTTGAAGAGTTATTTCACTCAATATTCTTCTTCTTACATGCGCTTTTACTAATTGTCTAATGTTCATAATATTACTCATCCCTCAGCGGACTCTCTTGTTCGAGTATAGTATAAATATCATTTACTTCCCGGATTTTCATTTTCTTTTCTTTTTTAATACCCATGAGATTCTCTTCCTGGATACGATCTAACAATTTGAGCATTCCAGTGTTGCCTTGTGATATTAAGCTTGCAAACTCTTCAATTACTTCTTGCATCGACAAAGATCTTAATGCACATGCAACTTTAAATCCCGTATGCACGTCAGTTGTCATAGAGAAATGTGTTGATTTTTTTTGTAGTACTCTTTCTACATAAACAGCTTGCTTATCGATAGACATTATGCTCCGCCAGCTGAACTGCCGCCAGAACCTACTGCGTTAGGTGCTTGCTCATCATCGGGGAACATGTCTGCTTTGTTTGTGTCAGACACTTCAATACCGAACTGACTATCTAACGTATCGATGAATTTCGTTACAAAAGCATCACCATAGTTTTCATCAAGGAAGTTCTTTGCTCGATTGATAATTACATCTTCAACTCTTAGTAAGTTTCTATGATTTGTTAGAAGTCTTGCGATTTTCTTTGTGAATACATCTACATCTAAGTTCGGAACTATATCACTACTTGCGCCACTTACTCCTGGATCAACTGAATCAGAACCACTTGGTTCATCAGTTGTTGTTTCACCTTCGGCGGGAGCTTCTTCACCTTCAGCGCCTGGAGGCTCTTCCTCTTCACCTTCAATTGGTTCTTCTTGTTCAAACAGATACTTTAGATTTTTTGAGCGCAAAGATTCATATAATGATCCTCCGCCTATTTCATCTTCTTTTATTGCGTCTTGCTCATATTTCATAATAAGCGAGTCAATTTGATCATCAAGAGATGAATCTGACATTCTTGATTTTACTCCAACATCACCTTGAATTTTGACAGAACCCTCTGGGGACTTTCTAATTTCGGCATCTTCAAATAGCAGATTGTATATATTTCTTTTCATTATAATTGTCCCCTAAGTACTTGTACGACTTTGTCGCCTTTTCTAATTCTTTCTTCAATAACATTCCATCTAAATTGTTTCATCATTGCATGAACATAAGTTTTAACATCTTTCATATAGTCTCTGTAATAAGAATGTTGCCATACATCTAATACTATTATTGGTAAACAACCTGCAGGAACGTTGTTTGTGTGTGAGTCAACCATTGCGTTCATATACGTTTGAGTATATGTATTAAGGTAAGTTATTACCCAACCATTCCTTGCTCCGCACGCAGAAGCAACAAAATCTTTTTGCCAATTGTCAAATGAGCCGAAGTCTCTTGCTAAACGCATATATGATAAACTATCCATCTGAATATTTGAATTGTTATCCCCAATATTAGAAAAGAATTGTTCATGAAGATATACAGCATTCATGTTGTGAGTTTCGTCAAGTTTTAGTGATCTATAGTTTGAATGATTACAATTAACATCGTTCTTGTCATTAGCTTCAACTTTCGAATTTGCTTTGTTGAAATTTGCAATATAATCTTCATACAACTCAATGTGGTTTTTCAAGTTTTCATCACTCAAAAAGTCTGTGTTAATTGTGAACCTTTTTTGTTGTGCTGATAACGCTTCGTTGATTGCATCGTCATTCATATTTAAATCATTCTTTATTTGGCTCTTTATATCTTTGTTTAAGAGCTCTCTTAAGTTAATATTCATTTATACTGCCTCATAATCTTTGAAATCTTTTTCTTCAATTTCAATAAAAACCTTCTTATTAACATCATCAGGTTTGCTATAATATCTATATGCAATAATAATAGGCTTCCCTTCACTTGCAATAATCTTTTTTATTGTATACTTTAACCCAGAGTTCTTGTGTTTAATATACAAACTGGGCGCCAAATAATTTATAATCTTACCCTTTTCTTTCCCTATACCACTGTTAAGATTTTCAATCACCTTATCCCCACTTATATTTTATACACAGATATCCCAGATTGCTTGAGAATGTCAAGCCCCGTTGTATCTATATATTCATCAATGTAGTAAATTTCATTAATACCTGCGTTAACAACGGCCCGGCAACATGTTAGACACGGAGAATGCGTAAGATACATTTTCTTTTTCTTAGGGTTATTATAATCCATCTTAATCAACGCGTTTATCTCTGCATGAATAAAGCCACTATTTCCCGTCTCTAACGAATCCCTCACGTTTGGTCCGCCTTTATGATCTCCATTGTATCCCATTGATAATACTTGTGTATTGTCCTCAGAAACTATTACAGACCCGACTTTATATTTCGGATCTGCAGATCTTTCGGCAATATCAAGAACGAACCTTTTCCAAATTTCATTCCATGCGGGTCTCATGTTCTCTCCTATCTAAAATATACTGTGAAACAATGTAGATTCTAACTCTAAAATCTTTTCATTAACTTTAATCACTTCCGAAATAATCGTCGTCTATAACATCTGGAACTACTGCGTTTAAAAGTGTGTTTGGGTGTTCTGCTAACACCATACCCGAAGCTTTTGGGTGACCACCACCGCCAAACTTAGTAGCAATTGCTGAAACGTCTATGTTATCATGGAATGATCGCAAAGAAACCAGATACTCATTTGAATGATGGCTATAATAATAAACAAACGCAAAATCACATTCTTTTGATAACTCATTACCAATTTCACTTTGCCAGTGACATGAATTTACAACTTTTACATTGTAAGTTTTATCATCAATAGTCATTTGTCTATCTTGTGCTTTATTGCTAATCTTTTTAATTACAGTTCGCGCATATGCTAAAATGTAACTACCTCGTTTAATTGCATCATCAATAACAGAATCATCTTCGAATTCTTCGTACGACTTAAACTCGAAAGGAACCATGTCAAATGCAGCTGAGAATTCCTTGCTGTACGGCAACTCCCATTTCCACAAATCTCTATCAGTAATATACTGGATGAATTTAGGCACTTCTTTCCCTGGATGGAAAAACTCCCATGACAACATCGCACCAGACTTGGACATGTCAAAGATACAACAACTAATGTCATGGAGCTCAATGACAGCAGTCTTATGATGATCAATAACGATATAAGACTCAGCATCTTTTATCATTTTCTTTGTTATCTCATTCTTAAAGCTAAAATCTACAACTGCCACACGCTTGCCTTTAACGTCTGGTATGACGCCGCCGTGATAACAAGGTATATATTCAGCTTTATTACCTAAAAGCTTCCACGCTGCATATGCTGCACCCATGCCATCAGAACATGATGCATGGTATAACACCATGTCTATACTTGTTGGATCTAACATTTTACTTCTCCCCTTTGCTTTCTTTTCTCTTTACCCAAAATGGTGACGACCAATCATTTGATTCTTTTTGCCATCTTGCTGTTACATAATGTGTAACAGCTGTACCATTATAATAACAATAATATGAGCCGGTTGCATTCATGTAATACACACCAGGCTCGTTCATTTTATTATCGTTACAGTCTGTTTCTCCCACAAAGTTTAGCTTCTCGCCATCAAGATACTCTGGGAATGAGAGATAACTAATTAATCCCATCTTTGCC
>TARA_R110002153_G_scaffold192633_2_pt1 | contig 22104 bp, 13 predicted proteins | sample TARA_R110002153 | Tara Oceans TARA_R110002153 (sample SAMEA4398193) | marine metagenome | biome: Polar Biome; feature: [SRF] surface water layer (ENVO:00010504); material: water (ENVO:00002006), including particulate matter (ENVO:01000060) such as... | depth 5 m | reverse complement strand
CGCTAACCCCCTAGGGGGAGGGAGTCCATACATCTCCGTGGTTCAAACGCTTTTAGTCGTTTTAAGAAATTCATCTATTTGCTGATTCACTTCATCAGGTAACTCATGTTGTAACCAATGACTAGCATCAGGAAAACGTTTAACTCGCACGTCGGGCACATATTCCTCTATGCCATCAATATTTTCTTTAACAAAAGCTTGGTCTTGCTCTCCCCACAAAACTAACGTTGGGCAAGTAATACGAATATTGGGGATTTTCATCTGTTTGGGTGCAATCACTTGTGCGCCCTTGTCACTGTTGTTTTTTTCAGAGGGGGCTAGTTGTGGCATAGCCCTATAATATTGCAGCATACCCTCCACTGCGCCGAGTTGAGCCCATACTTGTTGATAAGTCTGGCGCTGAAGCTCATTCAATGTGCCCTCGCGCATACCATTAAATATTTTGTCTTTAAGATACTGGTGATGATTTGCAGACAACCTTGCTACTCCGTCATGGGCAACCAATTCATGGATATACTCACTTTTTTGACGTTGTTCTGGGTTATGGATCATTTCACGAGTAAAAGTACTAGGGTGCGCGGCGTTGAGTATTACCAAACGCTCAATAAGTTGCGGAAAAAACGCAGCTAGAGGCCATGCGATAGCACCGCCCCAGTCGTGAGCCACTAATATAATCTTTTCTTGTGGTGCCACGCCTTGAATAAACTTGGCAATAAACTGAATAAGATTAGGCACTTCGAAAAACGATTGCTCCTGAGGTTTACCACTTAAATTATAACCGGGTAAGTCTGGCGCTATAACGCGATATGATTTGGAGAAATACTCAAGTTGTGCATGCCATGTACCCCAGTATTCAGGGAAACCATGCAAAAATATTATGGTCTGCCGTGGCGGTTCATTATTGTCAACCAACCCAGCTTCAACATAATGAATATTCACGCTTTCAATATCGATTGTGTGATGTTTCATGGCTATTTTACCTATCAAATTCAATTCGTTTAATTCAAAAAAAGCGGACAATTTAAAATTGTCCGCTTTTTATATTTCCCAGCCTAACTTTTTATTATCTTATTGGAGTATGAAGCTTAAACAATATTAAATTGTTCTTCTTCCATGTCCATTAAGTTATCAGCACCAGATTCCATAGAAGATACTAGAGAACGTGTACGTGTTAATAAACGATCAAAATAAAACTTAGCTGTGTGTAATTTGGCTTTATAGAACTTTGGATCACCTGTGCCATCGTCCAGCTTTTGCTGAGCAACAACAGCCATTTGTAACCAGAAATAACCAACCACTATATAACCAGAATACATCAAATAATCAACAGATGCAGCACCTAGTTCTGCAGGGTTTTTAGCCGCTCGCTGCATAATATCTTCAGTAATTTGATGCCATTCATCTATATGTTTATCGATACTGTTCGACCAAGCATTAAACTGGCTTTTATCACGAATACTTTTGCAGTATTCCTTCACTTCGTTAGTGAATACTGTCAGTAACTTACCGTTCGAGCCAACCACTTTTCTGGCTAATAAATCTATCGCCTGAATACCTGTTGTGCCTTCGTACATTGTACAAATACGCGTATCGCGAGCTAGTTGTTCCATGCCCCACTCAGCGATGAAGCCATGGCCACCAAAAACTTGCATACCATAACTGGTAGATTCTTGAGCAGTTTCTGTTAGGAATGCCTTAACAATAGGTGTTAACAAAGCTAGTTTAGAATTTGCGAATTTTTTAGCATCTTCATCTTGACTGGCCTGAGTCACATCAACCAATTTCATTGCATATATAGCTAATGCTCTATTACCTTCTGCGAAAGCTTTTTGAGTCAACAACATACGACGAACATCAGGGTGATTAATAATCGGATCAGCTGGACCGTCAGGATTTTTAACTCCAGTCATGGCTCTGAACTGTAAACGGTCCTTAGCGTAGGCTAACGCCCCTTGAAACGCAGCTTCAGATGCAGACAAACCTTCTAAACCTGTGCCTATACGAGCAGAGTTCATAAAAGTAAACATGCAGTTAAGACCACGGTTTTCGGTACCTACCAAATAACCTTTGGCACCATCGAAATTAATCACACAAGTAGCTGAGCCTTTAATACCCATTTTGTGTTCAATCGAGCCACAAGTAACAGCATTACGATCCAATTTTTCGCCTTCAGGACCAGCATGGAATTTTGGCACAACAAATAATGAAATACCTTTAGTTCCACTAGGCGCATCTGGTAAACGAGCTATCACTATATGCACGATATTTTCAGACATATCATGCTCACCAGCCGAGATAAAGATCTTGGTTCCAGTCAAGCTATAGCTGCCATCGTCATTAGGTTCTGCTTTACATTTCAGCATTCCCAAGTCCGATCCACAATGAGGTTCGGTCAAACACATAGTGCCTGTCCAACTGCCGCCAACAAGATTATGTAAAAACATTTTTTGTTGTGCTTCTGTACCATGTTCTTTTAAGGTTTCAATACAACCTTGGCTCAAACCAGGATACATAGCCCAAGAGTGATTCGCTGAAGAAAACCATTCAGCCATCACACTATTTAGCGAATAAGGTAGTGCTTGACCACCAAACTCTTCAGGGTGAGTCATACCAGTCCAGCCACCATCAACATATTGTTGGTAAGCGTCTTTAAAACCGGTAGGAGTAGTGACTACCCCATCTTCCCACTTACAACCTTCGGCATCACCGCTGGCGTTGATGGGAGCTAAAACATTTTCAGCAAATTTAGCCGCTTCTGAAAAAATGGCTTCAACCATATCAGGGGTCGCATCTGTAAAACCCAAATCAGCATAATGCTTCTCATAACCTAATAATTCGTTCATCACGAACAAGGCTTCTTTTTGTGGGGCCTTAAAATATTGCATAACGTACCTCTTAAATCTTTTACTTATTTTTTATCTGTCGCTTTTTTCGAATATTTTAGCTAGAAGCCGTGGCTCCTAGCTCTAGGCGTAATCTAATAAACTTCAAACAACCCTGCAGCACCCATACCGCCACCAATACACATAGTACAAACCACATATTTAGCACCACGACGTTTGCCTTCAATCAAAGCGTGACCAACCATACGTGCGCCACTCATGCCGTAAGGATGACCTATAGAAATAGCCCCACCGTTTACATTTAGAATATTGTCGTCAATACCTAACTTGTCGCGGCAATATAATACTTGCACAGCAAAAGCTTCGTTTAATTCCCATAAACCAATATCGTTCATGGTTAGGCCATGACGTTTAAGCAATTTTGGAATTGCGAAAACTGGGCCAATACCCATTTCATCGGGTTCACAACCGGCAACAGCAATACCACGATAAGCACCTAGTGGTGTTAAGTTTTGTTGTTCAGCTAGTTTATCACTCATGATGACACACGCAGATGCGCCGTCAGACAACTGGCTAGCATTACCAGCAGTGATAACGCCACCTTCGATAACAGGTTTTAGGTTTTTCAAACCTTCTAATGTGGTTTCAGCGCGGTTACCTTCGTCTTTACTAAGCGTAACTTCTTGGAAGCTTTCGACTTTAGTTTCGCGGTCAATAATAACTTTGGTCGCAGTTACCGGCACTATTTCATCATCAAACTTGCCAGCCGCTTGTGCAGCAGCAGTACGCATTTGGCTACGATATGCATATTCATCTTGCGCATCACGATTAATACCGTAACGAGCTGCTACTATTTCAGCGGTTTGCAACATAGGCATATAAATATTTTTATGCATTTTAGCCAAGGCTGGATCAACGATGCGGTGAGTGTTCATTGACTTGTTTTGCACTAAACTAATTGAATCAAGACCACCAGCAACCATTACGGGTACATTATCTGTAATAATATGTTTTGCGGCTGTCGCAATAGCATACATACCTGAGCTACATTGACGATCAAGGGTCATGCCCGATACCGAAGTAGGTAAACCACCCGCTAAACCAGCCAAACGACCAATGTTCATGCTGCCACTACCTTGGGTTAAGGCGCTGCCCATGATTACATCATCTATACTGGCAGGATCGACACCAGATCTTTTTACCGCTTCACGGATAGCATGACCACCCAAGCTTGGCATTTCAAGATTATTAAATGCGCCTTTATAAGCACGGCCGATAGGGGTTCTTGCTGTTGATACAATGACTGCTTCTTTCATAAGGTTCTCTTTAAAATATGTTTAATTCGTTTGAAATAAGGTAAGTGCTGATAACTATAGGTCAGCGAATCGTTTACCTTGCTCAGCTAATTTTTTAAGTAAAGGTGCAGGTTCAAACCAGTTTTTACCATGCTCGCCTAACTCATCGCGATATTTACACATAGCGTCATACACAGTTTTTAAACCAATCTCATCGGCATACTGCATAGGGCCACCGCGATAAACAGGGAAACCATAACCATAGACATAAATCACATCGATATCGCTAGATTTAGCAGCAATACCTTCTTCTAATATCAACGCACCTTCGTTGATCATAGGGAAAATAATTCGTTCAATAATTTCTTGGTCGCTAATATCGCGTTGTGCCACACCTAAATCTGCAGCTACTTGCTTGGCTAGCTCTAGTACACTTGGATCAGGAATAGGTTTACGGCTACCCGCTTCGTACAAGTACACACCTTTACCGACTTTTAATCCCACTCTACCCTGCTCTACTAACTTGTCAGCTAAAATGCAGTAAGTTGGATCATGCTTAATAAATTCGCGACGTGATTCACGCACAAAAGCACCGATATCTTGTCCAGCCATATCACCCATAGTGAAAGGACCCATAGGTAAACCAAAGTCATAAATGACTTTATCGATATGTTCTGGTGTACCACCCTCAAGCATCATGCGATTCGCTTCACGTCCGTATCCTTCAATCATACGGTTACCGACAAAACCAAAACAAACACCAACTAGAACAGCAACTTTGTTGATCTTCTTAGCCATTTTCATGGTGGTTTTAATCACTTCAGGCGATGTTTTGCTGGTTTTAACAACTTCTAGCAATTTCATTACGTTAGCTGGACTAAAGAAATGCAAACCAATGACATCTTCAGGACGCTTAGTGGCTTCACCAATCTCATCGATATCTAAGGTAGAAGTGTTAGAGGCTAAAATGGCGCCAGGCTTACAAACAGCGTCTAAGGCTTTAAAGACTTCTTGCTTGACTGACATTTTTTCAAATACAGCTTCAATCACTAAGTCCACATCACTTAAGGCAGCGTATTCAGTAGAGCCAGTTAACAAGGCCATTCTGTCTTCGACTTGCTCTGCAGTAAGCTTGCCTTTTTTCGCTGAATTTTCGTAGTTTTTACGAATTAACGCCAAACCTTTATCTAAGGCTTCTTGTTTAAGCTCAAGCATGATCACAGGAATACCTGCATTGGCAAAGTTCATGGCAATGCCGCCGCCCATAGTGCCTGCGCCTATAATACCGACTGTTTTGATGTCTCTTACAGGGGTTTCTTTATCGAAGTCTTTAACATGAGACGCAGCACGTTCAGCGAAGAAAAAGTGCTGTTGTGCACGTGCTTCTTTAGAACGCATACATTCCATGAACAGCTCACCTTCGCGAACTAAACCTTCAGCAAAAGGTAACTCAACAGATGCTTCGACTGCTTGGATACAACGTTCCGGAGCAAAAAAGCCTCTCGCTTGAGTCGCTAAACCTTTACGGTATTGAGCAAATAATTCTTTAGGTGCGGTGCTCACATCAATTTGCACATCGCAGGTTTTACGTACTTTGCTACCTTCAGCAACTACTTTTTCGCAAAACGCCAATGCACTACTAAGTAATGTTTCAGGGGAATCCACTACAACATCAAAAACACCGGGTAACTTTTTAGCAGCAACAGGGCGACCAGAAACAATCATGTCCAGCGCTTGCTGCACACCTGCTAATCTAGGTAAACGCTGGGTGCCACCCGCTCCAGGTAAAATACCTAGGTTAACTTCTGGCAAGCCCACTTTATTAGACGCAAAGGTTACTCGGTAATGACAAGACAAGGCCACTTCTAAACCGCCACCAAATGCTGGGCCGTTTAAAACAGCGACTATAGGCTTAGGTGAATTTTCAATGACATCTAACACTACAGGCAGATTAGGCTCTAGATCACCACCAGAAAATTCACTGATATCCGCTCCACCAGAAAACAAGTTCTGTTTAGACGAAATAACAATGATGTCAACTGACTCGTCAGCAATCGCAGCATTTAAATGCTCTATTAGTCCGACACGTACAGATTTAGACAATGCATTAACAGGGGGATTTTGCATCCATAACGCTGCAACTTTATTATTTGCAGATGGGGTTTCAATTAGCTCATAACCAACAGCTTGTGTTTCGACTTGACTCATATAGACCTCTTACCAGCTTAAAATGTATCAACCGATACTAGGCTACCCGTCCCAATCATTCTAATTTATTGATTTTATACTGCAGAATAAGCACAGATTATTAGTGCTAAGTCCAAGTAATACTTATTAAGCAGCGAATCTATTCATTAAATGGATAATTCTTCATTAGTCTGAGCAAGTTGACTTTTCATGACACTTTTGATGTTCTACACCACAATTATTTTACAAAAAAATTACATGGAGAGACGAGCATTGCAGTATTTGACCACTTCTGAACACTGTTTCGAACAAATAACAGACTTCAGTTACACCCCTCATTTTTTGCAAGTCGATGATAATGAAGGTGGTTTACTGAAACTCCATTATGTAGATGAAGGCCCAAAAGATGGCGATGTAGTATTAATGCTACATGGCGAACCTAGCTGGTCGTATCTATATCGTAAAATGATTGGTCCAGTTGTGGCAGCTGGTTATAGAGTTATCACACCTGATTTGATTGGCTTTGGTAAATCAGACAAACCCACTGAACGAAGTGACTATACGTTTCAGCGACACCTTGATTGGGTGCGCCAAGTAATCATCCAATTAGACCTAAAGGACATTACTTTGGTATGTCAAGATTGGGGCGGATTACTGGGATTACGCTTAGTAGCAGAACATTCGGATTTATTTGCACGGGTTTTAGCTGCAAACACTATGCTGCCTACTGGCGATCATGGTGCCAGCGAAGCATTCTTGAATTGGCAAACTTTTTCTCAAGAAGTAGAAGTGTTTCCAGTAGCTGGCATTATTAAAGGTGCCACTGTTAGCCCTCTTAGTCCTGAAGTGCTGGCCGCATATGATGCGCCTTTTCCTGATGAAACTTATAAGGCAGGTGTAAGACAGTTTCCACTGCTTGTACCCACAACACCAGATAATCCAGCAAGTCAGGACAACAGATTAGCTTGGGAATCCCTACAACAATTCAAAAAGCCGTTTATCACCGCATTTAGTGATTCAGATCCCGTTACGGCGGGAGGCGACAAAATTATGCACAAACTTATTCCTGGCTGCGAAGGTCAGGCACATACCACTATTGAGCAAGGCGGGCATTTTTTACAGGAAGATAAAGGCGAACAACTCGCTGAAGTATTATTAACCTTTATGAATGCCAACCCACTTTAATTTTTAGTAATACAAGAACAGGAACAAATTGATGGATGAGTTATTAGATTTTACTGGAAAAGTAGCCTTGATTACGGGTGCCGGAGGCGGCTTTGGTCGTTTGTTAGCACAAGGTCTTGCTAAACGTGGATGTAAATTGGTGATAAGTGATATCAACCAACAAAACTTAAATGAGACATTGGCCTCTTTACCAAACCAAGACAATGCAATCTCGATGTTGTGTGATGTTTCCAAAGAACAAGATTGCAAAAATATGGTAGATAGCGCCTTAGAAAAATTTGGTCGAGTAGACATAGGTGTCAACAATGCTGGCATAGCTCACGATTTGACTCCCTTACATCAATTGACTGAAGACACTATGCACAGCCAATTTAACGTCAACGTCAACGGTGTGTTGTTTGGTATGAAATACCAAATCGAAGCGATGCTTAAACAAGGCGAAGGCCATGTGCTCAATATCAGTTCTTTGGCTGGTTTAGGTGGCGCTCCAAAAGGCGGCGCATATGCTGCAGCCAAACATGCAGTAGTAGGTTTAACGAGAACCGCAGCAGTGGAGTACGCAAGAAAAGGCGTGCGTTGTAATGCCATCTGTCCTTTCTACAGTCCTACCGCTATTTTAGGTGAGTTTGCGTCAGAAGAAGGCCAAGCTCAATTAGCTAGAGGTACACCTATGAAACGCTTATCTAAACCTCAAGAAGTGGTGAATACCATGTTGTTAATTTTGTCTCCGGGGAATTCTTATATGACCGGGCAAACCATCGCCGTTGATGGCGGCGTAACGGCTTGGTAAGAAAGAGTTACGAGCTTGTAGCTACGAGCTCTGAAATACAAAAATAATTTTTTACCACATAGGACACTGAAAGCACAGAGAAAAGACATGTTGGTCTTAACAATCTAGTCGCTTTTCTCTGTGTAGCGCAACGCTCTGTGTTCTCTGTGGTTCGAACGCTTTGTACTTTTATAGATACAGATAAATTAAAGGAAAAAATATGCAAGCCTTGATGATGAACACCCAGTTAATGATCTCATCCATACTTAGACACGCGGATAAGAACTTTCCGGATTCGGAGATTGTTTCTGTCACTGCAGATAACCCAAGACATAGACATACCTATAAAGATTTTGCTAGTCGTAGCCGTCAGTTGGCTAATGCTTTAGTCGAGTTAGGTGCTAAATTTGGTGATCGCATTGGTACCTTAGCTTGGAACGATTATCGCCATCTAGAGCTTTATTATGGCGTGTCTGGCAGTGGCATGGTGTGTCATACCATCAATCCTAAATTGTTCCCTGAGCAAGTGAACTACATTATCAATCACGCTGAAGACAGATTTCTCTTTGTGGATTTATTAGTGGTGCCATTATTAGAAGCACTAAAAGATCATCTTCCTAAAGTTGAGGGTTACATCATTTTAACCGATGAAGCTCATATGCCGAAAACGACTTTGTCTAACGTGATGTGTTACGAAACACTTTTAAGCAAGCAGTCCACTTCCTTTGAATGGCCTGAGTTTGATGAAAATACTGCCAGCGCCATGTGTTACACCTCAGGCACAACAGGTAATCCTAAAGGTGTGGTGTATAGCCATCGCTCAACTGTATTACATGCATTAGGTGGGAGCATGCCTGACGTGGTTGCGGCGTCTTATAAAGAAACCACTCTTCCCATAGTGCCTATGTTCCATGTTAATGCATGGGGTGCACCTTATGCCGCATTAATGGCAGGCTCGAAGATGGTTATGCCTGGGCCGAAAATGGCCGATGGTGAATCACTGCAAAACCTGATTGAAACCGAAAAAGTGACCTTTAGTTCAGGGGTGCCTACCATTTGGTTAGGACTACTAGATTATTTGGAGAAAACCGGTAAAACCATTCCTAGCATGACTCGTGTGAGTGTTGGTGGTGCGGCTTGTCCCAGAACCATAATCGAACGCTTTAAGCATCTGCATAATATAGAAGTGGTCCAAGGCTGGGGTATGACCGAAACTAGCCCGCTTGGTACTATTTTTTGTAAAAAAGCAGGCATGGATGATTTGACTGAGGAAGAGTTAATCGATTTACAATGTTTACAAGGCCGTGGCGTATTTGGTATTGAAATGCGTATCGTCGATGAAAACAATCAAGAATTACCATGGGATGGTGTCGCCTTTGGAGCCCTTAAAGTACGTGGCCCTTGGGTAGCCAGTGGCTATTATGGTTTATCACAAGTACCTGGTTCAGAAGGATGTCCAGTGGATGAACTTGGTTGGTTTGATACCGGCGACGTAGCAACTATTAACCCCCAAGGTTATTTGCAAATTACCGATCGCACCAAAGACGTTATCAAAACGGGTGGAGAATGGGTCAGCTCAATAGAAATTGAAAATGCAGCAGTGAGTCATCCTGAAGTAGCCGAAGCCGCAGCCATCGGACGTTATCATCCAAAATGGACAGAGCGTCCACTACTAGTTGTAGTGCTTCAGGCCGATTCAAGTGTAACTACGGAAGAAATAATAGAGTTTTTACAAAACAAACTTCACAAGATATCAATGCCAGACGACGTTGTGTTTGTTGAAGAGTTACCTCATACGGCGACAGGTAAACTCAATAAGTTGGCTTTGAGAAAAACTTTAGAGGATTATCAGTTCCCTACTAAGTAATAAGCACTACATAATTCAAAAAAGGCGCACTAGCGCCTTTTTTTGTATGCTTAACTTTGCACCACCCTTTACACAACCCCAGTTTCTCATACACATTTGTTAACCATTTCATTATTGCTTTTTTCAATTATTTAATTAGGGTGCGTGCAGTAAAATCACTGTACTCACTATAAAAATACTTCAGGGAAACATTATGAAGCTTAAACACTTGTGTTCATGGCTGTTGCTAAGTATGACAATTTCAGTCACTAGCTATGCCAAAGAAACCGCCTTTCGATTATCCACATTTATTAAACCTAGTTTTCAGCAGATTACGCTAAAGATTGATCCAGACAGCCCTACATTTAGTGGTGAAACCACCATTACAATTGATGTGACAAAGGCTACAGATACGATTGGTTTTTACCAAAAAGATCTCGACATTCATCAGGCTTACTTAACTAACGGCGACACCCGCATACCGCTAACCGTCACCTCCCATGAATACGAAATCCAACACGGTAAAGCGAGTCAAAACATTGCTGCTAACCGATACAAATTGCATATTGTGTTTGATGGGAAAATCAATACTTCATCTGATGGCATGTATTTGTCAAAATTTGAAGGACTGAACTATGTGTTCACTCAATTTGAAGATATGTACGCTAGACGCGCTTTTCCTAGTTTTGATGAGCCAGGATTTAAAATTCCTTATCAGATGACAATTATATCTCCTGAAAAACACACTGTTTTGTCCAACACCTTAGTTAACAATCGCACGGTGAAAGATGGTTGGCAGACAGTAGAGTTTAATAAGACCAAACCAATGCCTAGTTATATATTGGCATTAGCGGTGGGAGAACTAGACTCTTATGACATTCCAAATTTGCGTGTGCCAGGCAAAATTTACACACCTAAAGGGCAAGCGGCACGTACTAAATTTGCGGCCAAACATACTGCAGCTATTTTAGAGAATTTAGAAAGCTATTTTGGCTCGCCCTACCCTTATGAAAAACTCGATTTTATAGCCGTGCCTAACTTTACTTTTGGGGCAATGGAAAACGCAGGCTTAGTCACCTATCGTAGCAGTTTGTTATTACTTGAAGACGAACTCCGCCTAGCAGAACAAAGTGGCACATTAAGCGTGATTGCCCATGAACTTGCGCATATGTGGTATGGAAATTTGGTCACTATGGCATGGTGGGATGACTTATGGCTAAACGAAGCTTTTGCTTCATGGATGGCCAGTAAAGTGATGATGGACTTATACCCAGAGCAAAACGTTAAAGGTCAATTAGTACAAGAAGGTGCATTTGGTGCCGACGCTAGCCCAACAGTAAAGCCTGTTAAAAAAGTCGTAAGAAGCCAAACTGATGTAATGGATGGCCTTGGCTTAAATTACAGTAAAGGTGAGTCTATTTTGCAGCTTATTGAATCCATGGTAGGCGAAAAAGCCTTCCAAAAAGGCATTCAAACCTATATGAAAAACAATGCATTTAAAAATGCTCAGGCGGATGACCTGTGGAAAGTGTTATCTACAGTAGCCAACTTCGATGTGCCTGCCATGATGAAAACTTACCTAGAACAACCGAGCTACCCATTAGTTGAATTTGCGGCAAATGGTGAGATTAGCCAATCTCGTTACCATCTACAAGGAGCAGAAGTTAAAGAACAAACTTGGATTGTGCCTCTGGCGATTAGTTATAAGAAAAACGGCAAAGTATCTCGCACTAATTTGTTCCTTAATTCAGCCAAAACAACAGTCAGCGAGCTTGCTGAGGCAGATTGGATTTTCCCTAACGAAAACGCCATGGGTTATATGCGCTGGAAAGTATCACCCGCACAACTTTCAGCCTTGCTTGACGATATATCAATATTAAACGCTCGCGAGAAAAAATCATTGCTCTACAATACACAAGCGTTGTTCTCAGCTGGTGAAATTGAGTTGGGCGAAATGATGACGGTTATGGATGTTTTAGTCGATGACAAAGATCCTATGATTGGCAGAGCTGTTGTTAGCACTTTGAATGACTTCCTGTATTTAGTAGACAAAGATAACCAAGCCATGTTTGGTCAATTTGCGGCCAACAAACTTACGCCTTGGTTTGAACGCCTAGGTGTCGAAGATCAACTTAGTGACTCAACTGATACAACACGTTTACGGGGCTCTGTATACGGCATACTAAGTCGTTATGCCAACACCCCAAAAGTTGAAAAAGTAAGCGCTGAACTAGCTAATAAGTATTTAGAAGATCCTACTAGTGTGCCCAGAAGCATAGCCACTAGAGCATTGAGAAATATGTCTCGATTTAGTGAGCAAGATTGGTTTACCAAGTTAAGAGATTTTTATGTTGCCAATACAGATGCAAACATTCGCAGTACAGTCAGCCGAGCGATGATTTTTACCGATGAGCAAAAAATAGCAAAAACCTTAGACTTTGCTTTATCGGATCATGTTAGTCCTGCCAATGCCATTACTAACGTATACTTTGCAATGAGTGGTCTAGATGATCAAACCATGTTCTATGCTTGGTTGGATCTAAACTTTGATGCATTATCGAAAAAAATGCCTGCCTATCACATTGCCAGTATGCCTGAGTACTTTTCAACCTCCTGTGATGCAGACAATATTAAGCTTGCCGAAAAATTCTATGCAGATAAAAAAGCTAACTTTGACGGCATGGCACGCAGCTATGATATAGCCATGGACTCTGCTAAGCAGTGCCTATCGTTAAAGCAAGCGAACCAAGCTAATTTTAACCATTACTTGCAGGTTGCAACTAAGCACTAAAGTGTTTTAACGCTTATTAAAACAAAAAATAAAAACCGACTAACTTGTCGGTTTTTTTATACCAACAACTAGATGCTTACAAGCAGATTAATGTTTGAAGCTATATATTCGGAACACAAAATTGGATGTTCAGCAGTTGATTTACACTATATAGTCTTGCTATAGGTACCTCTACTAAACTAATTTCGCAGTTTAAGTTAGTGTTAGCATTTACTTGAGAAAGGACTAAAATTCGATGCCAAGCCTTTCAGGGTTGTATCAAATAACCTCAGATAGCAAATTATCTTATGGGCAAAAAATGGAAGCTTTGCTGCAGTTTGGTTTGAATCATTTCCAACTTGAACTTGCCATTATTAGTGAGATAAAAGATGACAATTACATTGTACGTCATGGTGTTTCTCCTGATAACTCACTGCTTGTAGGCACCATTTTCCCAGTTGCCGAAACTTATTGTTTACATACCTTAGCAACCAATCAAGCGCTATCTTTTCACCATGCAGGTAAGAGTCATATTGCCCAACACCCATGCTACTTAAATTTTGGTTTAGAAAGTTACATTGGTGCCCCTCTTTTGGTTGAAGGTAAACGTTTTGGCACCATTAATTTTTCGGCAAGCGCTCCTAGAACCCGGCCTTTTAGCCCAGAAGAACATGACTTTGTAGAATTACTCTCTCATTGGGTCGGTAATGAAATAGCCCTTAATGAAAAGCTGCTGCTACTGCATGAACAACAACAAAAAATGGCGCGCCAACAAAATATATTGGAACAAATGGGCCAATTGGCAGGTGTAGGAGCTTGGGAATTTGATCTAATTAATGAAAAAATTTATTGGTCAAAAGAGACTAGAAAAATTCATGAAGTTAACGCTGATTATGAGCCTGGTATAGCAACATCAATAAATTTTTATAAAGAAGGCGAAAATCGTGAACGTATCACCCATATAGTTAATAAGGTAATAGAACAAGGAGGGAATTTTTCTGGGGAATTTGAAATTGTCACTCAAAAAGGAAACAATAAATGGGTGGCATCCAAGGGAAGAGCTGAATTAGAGAATGGCCAATGTGTTAGGTTAATAGGTGCTTTTCAAGATATTACCGAGCAGGTTTATTCTCGGGTTCAATTAGAAAATAGACACCAAGAACTCTCGTTAGCACTTGAAGCCCGCAGTTTATTTTTAGCCAATATGAGCCATGAAATTCGCACACCAATCAATGGTGTAATGGGCATGTTACAGATATTGGAAGCTTCACCTCTTAATTCTGAACAACAACGTTTTTTAAGTTTAGCCAAATCTAGTGCTTCGTCCTTACTTGGCATTATCAGCGATATTTTAGATTTCACTAAGATTGACTCTGGCAAGTTAACACTTGAAAAAGTACCAGTAGACCTCAACCAATTACTGAATAATTGCGTCGATATTTTTAGTCCCCAAGCGAAAGACAAGTCTATCTTTATGACAAAACAATTTGATTTAATTCAAAATGTTATCGTGCTCACCGATCCAACTCGACTTCGTCAAATTTGTTCGAACCTGTTATCAAATGCAATTAAATTTACTCATCAAGGGCAGGTTAATATTGCGATCCAACTAAACTTACACGCCAACAATCAAGCCACTTTAACTATTACTGTTAAAGATACCGGATTGGGTATCAGTGAAGAACAACAAATAAATTTATTTTCGCCCTTTAATCAAGCAGACGAAACCACTACTCGCAAATTCGGTGGCACCGGACTTGGCCTATCAATTACTCGCAAAATCTGCCAGTTAATGGGTGGCGATATAAGTGTACAAAGCACACCGAATAAAGGCAGTACATTCAAGGCAAGTATCGAGGTCGGTATTCTGAAGGAGAAAGGACAAAGCATAGACTCCTCTATTTTTGTATCAAAACCCAAAGATCTTAGCCACCTCAGAGTATTGGTAGTTGAAGATAATGAAATCAATCAAGTCGTTATCGGAGAAATGTTAAAACAACAACAAATTACTTATGACATCGTAAATGATGGATTAGAAGCCTTGGCCATACTTGAGCATGAAACAAAACTTGCTCGCTCTTTTTCGCTCATTTTAATGGATTGCCAAATGCCAAATATGGATGGTTATGAAGCAACCCAACATATTCGGCAACTATCACCCACTGTAGCCACTATTCCCATTATTGCTTTGACTGCAAATGCTATGTCGGGAGAACGTGAAAAGTGTATTGCTTGTGGTATGAATGAGTATTTATCTAAACCAGTAGAACAATCCCAATTGTATTCAATGATAGAAAAGTTTGCCTAAAGATGCATTGCGTTAAATTGTTGGGTTGATTCCGCCAACCACTATAGTATGTAAAACAAAAACCTTTACCTCCCTCCTCCCTCCTCCCTCCTCCAAAGGTGAGGATAAAATGTACCCTGATATTTGTATGCTAAATACATCCACAGTCATATTTTTACAGGTGAAAATTGATTAGCCTTGGATTCAAAAGTTATACGACACTTTGAGAGCTAATATATACTCACAAACCATCTCGTCGCGCCAGTCCCAATATCGAAACACCACCTCATAAAATACCGTCCCACTATCGAGACGGGTCACCTTCCATAAAGCCTAGCAATCTCTAACTAATTGAAATAAAAGAAAATTAATTATTGGCACAAGCATTGCTCTATTCACTACATATGCAAGACGTAAGTGACACAAGGTAAAATAATCAATGGACATCATTCGCGAAAAACCCAAAAAGAAAATGAGTATCAAAATTTTGGGTGTTGTGGCCTTAATCATCATCTTGTTTTTTGCTGTAAAGCTTGTCTTTAACCGTGACGGATCAACCTACGCAGTGAACAGTAATGCTTTGTTAACAGACAAAGTACAACAAGGCGAACTTTATGTATCTGTACGAGGCATAGGTGTTTTAGTGCCTAAAGACATTCGCTGGGTAGCCACAAATGTAGAAGGTCGGGTTGAACGTATATTGATCAAAGCGGGCGCTTTGGTAAAAGAAGGCGATTTATTGATGGAGTTAAGCAACCCACAGCTGGAGCAACGCCTTGAAGAAACCAGATGGGAACTCGATGAAATGGAAGCCGAAACAACTGCCCTAGAAGTTTCATTAGAGTCTGAATTACTCGACCAAGAAGCCGCCGTAATCAACGAAAAACTCAATCACGAACGTGCGTTACTCACCTTAAACGCTCAAAAAACACTATTAGAACAAGGCGTAGTAGCGGTATCTCACATCGACCATGAAGAAATAAAAATAGATGTGGCGCAATTTAAACAACGCTGGGAATTAGAAATTAAACGTTTGGCAAAACGACGTGAAAATCTAGCCGCACAGCGATTGGCGGCCCAAGCGCGCCTTAACCGTATGCGCAAAATCCTACAACGTGCGCAGCAACAAGTAGACGGCTTACACGTTAAAGCAACCATGGACAGCATAGTGCAAGAAATGCCAATGGAATTAGGGCAACAAGTCAGCTCTGGCACCAACCTCGCCCGCTTGGCTCGCAGTGGAGAGTTTATCGCTGAATTACGGATCCCAGAAAAACTCATCAATGAGGTAGTCATAGGCCAAGCGGTAACGGTAGATACTCGTACCAGCAAAATCCAAGGCAAAATCAAACGTATTGATCCAGCTGTAATCAATGGTTCAGTTCAAGTGGACGTTGAATTAACCAGTGACATTCCCAAAGAAGCACGGCCTGACTTAACTGTAGAAGGCGAGATAGACATTGCCCGCATCAACAATACCTTATTTGTGCAACGCCCTATGTTTGCCAAAAGTTTTGGCCAAGCACAAGTTTACTTATTAGATATCCAAGGTAACAGCGCCAGCAGACATGAGGTCACCTTTGGACAAACATCGACCAAGTACATCGAAATTAAATCAGGTTTAAAAGCGGGACAAAACATCATTGTTTCTGATGTATCAAGCTTTGAAGAACATCAACAAATTAAAATTAACTGAATAATTAACTGCAAAAAGCGGAGCGCAAAATTATGATCACTACATCAGCTACATCAGCTACATCAGCTACATCAGCTACATCTAAGTCATTAGTGACGTTAAACAACATAAAAAAAGTATTTTTTACTGATGATGTTGAAACCCATGCATTGAACGAGATTAATTTAAGTATCAATAAAGGCGAGTATCTTTCTATCACAGGCCCATCAGGTTGTGGCAAATCTACCTTGTTATCTTTGTTAGGTTTACTCGATACCTCAACGGCAGGTACTTATCAATTAGCCGGTCATGAAGCATCTGATTTAAGCCGTGATGAAAGAGCCAAAATTCGCAATAAAGAAATTGGCTTTATTTTTCAGGCTTTTAATCTGATCAGTGATTTGAGTGTGGCCGAAAATGTTGAGTTGCCTTTAACTTATCGCAGCGACATTACTAAAAGCCAACGAGCTGAAATGGTAAAAGACGCGCTAGAAAAAGTGGATATGCAACACAGAGCCAATCATTTTCCTTCACAGCTTTCCGGCGGACAACAACAGCGGGTAGCTGTGGCTCGAGCCATTGCTGGTAATCCCTCTATCATTTTGGCAGATGAACCCACAGGAAACTTGGATTCAAAAAATGCGCAGGTAGTGATGAGCTTACTCGACCGACTACACGATCAAGGCGCAACAATATGCATGGTGACTCATGACCCCCGCTCGGCAGCTCGTGCTGGTCGCACTATCGAAGTATTCGATGGGAAAATAGTCTCGGATCAATTAACTGAAAAATCCCAAGCAGTTGTTTTATAAATAAAACCTGTTCTAGATTTGTTTATTAGGAGAAATTATTATGTCTGTCTCTCTCGACATTAAATACGCGGCAAGGTTATTAGCCAAAAAGCCTGCATTCACTGCACTGACAGTGCTAATTGTCGCCATAGGGTTAGGGCTGACCCTTTATACTTATTCACTGCTGAATAGTTTAGTGTTCACCCCTTTGACCTTAAACAACGACAAACCCATTTATGCAGTCGAAGCACAATATGATTACACCCATTTGTCTAGGAGGCCAGCTGATCCATTCGACTTATATAAACTAAAAAATGAGCTAAATTTGCTGGAAGATTTAGGTGTCTATCAAGAAGGCACCACCTTTGTTGGCGGCGCAGGTGCCAACACCGCTATTCGTAAATTTAACTCTACCTATGTGAGTTGGAACATTTTTGAATTCGCCGGTGTTCAGCCCATTTTGGGCCGAGGATTTTCACCAGAAGATCATTTTGAAGGGGCTGAGCCTAGCGTAGTGCTTAGCTACGAAGTATTTCAAAACTACTTCCGAGGTGATGAATCAGTTGTGGGTACTATGGTGCCTTTAGATGCCGAACCCAATCGTATTATTGGCGTCATGCCAGAAGGGTTTGCGTTTCCGGCTATTGCGGAGATTTGGCAACCTCTGCCTCAGGTCAGCGTTGCAGCAACCGAACGTTCTTATAACGGTGTGCTTGGATTCGCCCGTCTTGCTGACGGGGTAACACTAAGCCAATTACGTACAGAAATGGATGCTTATAGTACAGAACTATCGACACGCCTTGACGAAGATATGAATTGGCGTATCAATACAGACGGAAAATACCTCTCTGCAGAACCCTTCAAAAAAGCAGCCATTACCCAGTACTACTCGATGTTTATGGCCATGTTTGTGGTGGTATTTCTAATCCTACTTTTAGCCTGTATCAATGTGGGTAATTTGTTATTGGCAAGAGTTAATCAGCGCTTTAAAGAAATCGCTATTCGCGTGGCTATGGGTGTACCCAGAAAACGTTTAATTTTACAAATGTTATGGGAAAGCATATTTATTTGTAGCGTAGGCGGGCTCCTTGCGTTGTTATTAGCAGCATGGGGATTGGAAATCAGTAACCAAGTATTTGACCAAACCTATGCAGTAGACAACTTAAAACCATTTTGGTGGCATGTACAAATTAGTACTAACGGCATTTTGTTGCTGCTAGGTGCAGTTGTTGCCATGATTTTTATTACTGGCTACATACCGGCATGGCGAGCTTTATCAGGTGATTTTAATGCTGTTTTACGAGACGGAACCCGTGGAGCCATAGGCAAAAAAGCCGCTCAAGCCAGCAAAGTATTAGTGATTTCAGAAATATTCTTATCATGCGTGGTATTAATGATGGCCAGTATATTACTTTCTACCAGTTATTCTGCCGGTATTGCTGATTATGGTGTGGAAACAGAAAATCGTTTGACTGCACAATTACAACTGCCACCTGTTAGTTTTGGCATACGCCGCGACACTGAGTTTGAACATGCCGACCGTTTAAAACGTTCTGCATTTTATTACGCTTTAAAGGACGAATTAGAAAGTCAGCCCAATATAGAAGCGGTAGCCATGATGACTGAATTACCTGGCCGCGGTGAAGGCACCAGTTACTACGAAATTGAAGGTCGCGAAGCACCCGTGTATAACGAAAACCCTTATAGCAATAACGAAGGTGTAGCAAAAGACTCTTGGCGTGCCTTGGGTATGCGGATCATTCAAGGTCGAGACTTTGACCACAGAGATATTGGCGAAGGTGTGCTGAGTATTATTATCAACGAGTCTATTGCTAAGGAGTTTTTCCCTGATGGTGATGCCATTGGACAACGAGTTCGTAGAGCCAACCCAGGCAATAAGGGCGAGTGGAATACTATAATGGGCGTGGTATCAGACACTTTCCATGGCTCAACCATGCGCTCTTCTAGTACCTCTTATAACTCATATCATATAATGGACAACTGGGGACTGTTTAGAGTCAATATGGCTATGCATTACACAGGATTGCAGGTTGATGCGGAAAAAACACTGCTCCAAGCAGTAGATAAGGTGAATTCAGATGTGGGTGTTTATCATATTCAAAGTTACGATAATTTAATTAAACAGCCAATGATGTTGGTTATGGCTGTGAGTAAAGTGTTTTTACTCTGCGGCATTATTGCGGCGTTTCTTGCAGCCAGTGGTATTTACGCTGTGGCTTCGAATAGCATCAGTCAGCGTACCCAAGAAATTGGTGTGCGCCGAGCCTTAGGATCATCTGACGCGGGGATCATGCGTTTATTTATGCTACAAGCTAGTCAACAATTAGCCATTGGTTTAGCCATCGGAATTGGTCTATCTATTTGGCTAGTCAACTTTATGAGTGAAACCATGATCATTAATGATCTCAGTTACGTGTTAGGCATGTTAGGTGTACCACTACTGATCATCTTTATGGTGTTATTGGCCACATTTATTCCTACTCAAAAGGTAGTATTAATGGAGCCAAGTGAAGCCTTGCATCATGATTAATACACTTTAAAATGGATAAAAAATAAAGGCTTACAGGTACATTCCTGTAAGCCCTAAAAAAGAACTTAAAATGAAACATTCAATTTTAATAGCTGACGATGATAGCCGTATCCTGACAGCGCTAAAACTTTTGCTTAAAGGCGAAAATTACCAGGTTACGGCGGTAACTTCGCCTAAAGAGTGTTTAGATACACTGCAAAAAGACCATTACTCTTTGGCCTTAGTTGATCTTAACTACCATGCTGATACCACATCAGGTGACGAAGGTTTGCAACTTATAGCTGCTATTAAACAACTCGACGAACAACTGCCTGTTGTGGTGATGACGGGCTACAGCAGTATTGAAGTCGCAGTTGAAGCCATGAAATTAGGTGCAGTAGATTTTGTTCAGAAGCCTTGGGGCAATGATAGATTGCTTAGCATTATCCAAGCTCAAATACGTATCGGTGATATGCAGCATCAAGGCATAAAACTGGCACAGGAAAATGCCCTGTTAAGAGATCAAATTTCTGCAAAGTCTGCTGGCATCATTGCCCAGTCCCAAGTGATGCAACAACTGTTAACCCAATTAGAAAAATTAGCACAAAGCGATATGAACATCTTACTTACCGGTGAAAATGGCACCGGAAAAAGCATGTTTGCTGAATACCTACATCAATGTTCGGGGCGTAGCGCCTGCCCTTTTATATCCGTTAATATGGGCGCAATCAGCGAAAACTTATTCGAAAGTGAAATGTTTGGCCATGTCAAAGGCGCATTTACCGACGCTAAAGACAACCGCATTGGACGATTTGAGCTAGCCGAAGGCGGCACCCTATTTTTAGATGAAATCGCAAATATACATGGATCGCAACAAGCCAAATTATTACACGTATTAGAAGCCCATCAATTTGAAAAAGTCGGCAGTTCAAAAACTCAAATTGTGGATGTACGTATGGTCTCTGCCACCAACGCAAATTTAGCGGAATTGATTGAACAAGGGCAATTTCGACAAGACTTGTTATATCGCCTTAACACTGTGGAAATTACTATTCCCCCTCTACGAGAAAGGCTAGCCGATATCATGCCTTTAGCTGAGCATTTTTTAATGCAACACGCCCAAAAATACCGATTACCCCAAGGAGAATTTGCGACTCAAGCCATAGAAGCTTTGCGAGCTTATACTTGGCCTGGCAATATTCGCGAATTAAATCACATGATTGAACGAGCTATATTTTTACGTCTCGGAAACATCATTACCGCCACAGATTTGGGTTTAAACAATACAACCGAGGCGCTTTTACCAAAGGAAACACTAAATAATATTGATATTAACCATGCGCCATTGGATGTGATTGAAAAAACCATCATTGAGCAACGTCTAGCGCAGTTCAATCACAATGGACAAGAAACTGCGACTTCATTAGGCTTAAGTCGCAGCGCCTATTATCGAAGGTTAGAAAAACATAACCTGACCTTGTGATAAAATGAAGGTTCATGCATCTCGGTAGCTAACGAACAATGTTAAAAAATACTCAAGTCGTCAGAATAGCATTTGAAGATAGGCTGGTGCGCCTTGCGCTTTTTATCGGACTATTACCAACATTCTGTTGTAGTGTGTTGTTATTCTTCGTTGATATGTCTATCTATCCGAAAATTTTATTGGTGTTGACCTTATTAGTTTGTATTCTTTATTGCGCTTTTAGTATTCGCCAACAAGTCATATTTCAGCTTCGTACGTCAACAAACTTGGTCGAGGCAATGACCTCAAATGACTACACCATGCGCGCCAATAATAAGGGCTTAGAAGGTGCACTCAGTGATTTTAATCAGTTATTAAACACCTTGGCTCAAACCTTAGCTGAACAAAGTTTAATAACACGTGAAAAACAAATATTACTGGCCAAAGTCACGGATCAAATCGAC
>TARA_R110002153_G_scaffold155121_3_pt1 | contig 22120 bp, 20 predicted proteins | sample TARA_R110002153 | Tara Oceans TARA_R110002153 (sample SAMEA4398193) | marine metagenome | biome: Polar Biome; feature: [SRF] surface water layer (ENVO:00010504); material: water (ENVO:00002006), including particulate matter (ENVO:01000060) such as... | depth 5 m | reverse complement strand
GCTCGTAGCTCGTAGCTCGTAGCTCGTAGCTCGTAGCTCGTAGCTTATCACCACAGAGGAAAAGAAAAGCACAGAGAAATACAATTTAAATCTTTTCCTCTGTGAAGCGAAGCGCTCTGTGCCCCTGTGGTTCAAATTCTTTAATGTGTTTATTTCTAAATTTGGAATTAAAAAAGCCAGTTGCATAGCAACTGGCTTAAAGGTTTATCATTTTGCGAAGCTCGAAGCTCGAAGCTCGAAGCTCGAAGCTCGAAGCTCGAAGCTGATTTATTTCTTATTTGATAAGAACACAATCAAATCAACCATGTCATCTTGGTTCATATCTTTTGTGAAGGTCGCTTGATATTTGCCGTTAACAATAAAGTTTGGCACGCTGGTGACGTATTGACGGTATTCTTGAACAGCCTTGTTATTCATTTTTAATCTGCTATTTACGCCAAAGCTAGACATCATTTTGTCAAAGTCTTCTGGTTCAACACCATTTACAATAAAAATATTTTTTAAGTCTTTAATACCAGTTATGTTCGAGCGGGATACGTGAATATAATTAAAGATGGCTTGAATAAGCGTGTCATCTTTTTTCAACTCTCTGGCTACCATCATAGCTTTAGTTGCATCGTCCTGAATGGCTGAACTGGTGAAGCCCATAAAGTTAACGTGAATTTTTTTAAATTCAACATCATCGGCTAATTTGGTTTTCATGTTCTTAACTATGGGTTCAAAATTAAAACAATGGCCACACCAAAACGAAAAGAATTCCATTACTTCTTTTTTCTCAGTGGCTTTATCTGAGATGATTTTGTAGTGCGTGTCTTCGCGCCATTTTTCTTGGGCACTGGCTTGCAATGGCAGCAATAAAGTTAAACTGAGTAACAACAATATTTTTTTCATCATATTTCACAACTAAATTAAAATTTGAGGCAAGATTAGCATAGCTTCTAAAAAAATCCGATAGGACTTTGTAAGCAAGTATAAAAAACGCTCCATAAAGGAGCGTTTGAGGATCTTCAAAATAGCTGTTTAGAAAATATAGTTTACCGCAACACGTAATAATGTAGTTTCAGTATCATCAAGTTTGTTGTCATATCGGCTCAAGTCGGTTTTAAACGCAACGTTTGTGTCGAAGTCATAGCGTAAACCTAAGGTAATGACGTTATGTTTATTAAATGAACCTGCTTGTAACCCGCGTACTAAGCCTTCAATCCCTGCTTTATTAGCGTCAGGAAGAGGAAGTGCGTTTACTTGCTCAAGAAACTTGTACTCTTTACTTTCGAAATTTTCATAAGTCACTGAAGGTGTGAATTTGCCCAAACGTAAACCTGCAGTAACGTAATAAGCATCAGATTTTGGGTTAAAAGACTTTTCTGTTTCTATCATTGTGATTTCACCACTTACAAACCAATCATATTTATCAACTTCTAATCCAAGACCCAAAAAAGGTGTGGTGTCGTTTTCAAAGGCCAAATTGTTATACAACTCAGTCAATCCTAAGTCATTCAATACACTTATGGCTTGTGTTACGCTCGCACTATCTAAAGTTACTTTAGCTGTTCCATATACAGCTCGAACTTTAAACCAATCGTTCACTGCTTCAACAGAAACTACTGCTGTATTGTCTGCTACAAATTTAAGACTTTCATTATCAACAGTTATTTTTCCTACCGCAAGTTGCGCATTATATTCCCAGTCACCTGCATAAGTGCTGTAATCAAGTCTTACGCCATCTATATTATTAAAGGTTACATCATAAACTGCCCGAGGCGCATTAACCCAATGATACGAATAACCTACATCTAGAGACGCGGAGTATTTAAACAGTGGCAAGCGTAGACGCCCAGCTGAAATACTCAGTTTATCCGTTGCTTCATAAGTCATATAAGCCCAAGCAACCTTGGCTTCATAATCGTCTTCGCCACGGGCTAATATTTGTCCTGTGGCCGTCATTTTTTCATTGATATCACCCGTTATCTGGATGGCAAATGAGCTCTCTTCAGAAAAGCTTATTCTGTCTTCATAACCATATACAGTGTCATCACTGCTGGTAATTCCGCCGATTAGATTGGCGAAACCGTTGATACGTACTTCTGCTTGAGCAGTAAATGTGCTGGCGGTCAAAGCCGCGATAGTTAATAATTTTTTCATAATAAAGCTCCTAATTAGTTCAACGAAATGACTTTAACGGCACCAGAAACTGATGCGCTGTCTACATAACCAATGGCATTCGGATTATCTGCCACTATGGCCAGTACCGCTGCATCGTCGTCTAATTCTTTAGGTGGTATACCTTTTCCTGTAAATACCAATTTTGACCAGTAAGCGGCAATTTGAGTCGAGCTACGGCCTAAGGTGTCAGTATCGAAAAAACCTCGAGCAGTAGAAGAAGGTACTTGGTTTATTGGCAAAACTTCTTTGCCATTAGAAAACTTTTTCTCTTTGCCTAGGAATATTCGCTGAACGATTTTTGCATTTATTGCAGCGTCATTGCTTGGATGTACTACTACCACTACTTCAGCTAAAGAGAAGAATGAAATAGAGTAAGCTAGTGCTACGCCTATGAGTGTTTTTGAAAATTTCTTAGTGTTCATATGTGTTACCTATGTGTAGGTTCATTAAGTATAATTTTCGTAAAACCATACGTTTTTACCAAGCGTCAACTATTGCCTTTTAATTTTAAATTGCAAAATATCTTTATAAAACAGAGGTTTATAGTGTTCTTGTTATTCGCCTAAAATTTGACGGGGCATATTATGATATAAATTTTGAAATGTTTGAGTATGTAAAAATATACTTGCATATGAACAGTAATCGCTAAAACCGTCATATGGAACTATTGAAGAAACTTCAGTTGATTTTTTTGATTGGTTTTACCTTGATAAAAACTATTAACTCATTGTTATATATAAAAAATACAATATGTGGCTGATAGCAATGTTACTTTAGTATTCTTCATATTCACAATAAACAAGAATGTCTATGCACTCGCAAGTTATGTCTCGTTAATAACTAATGTGGTTATGTTTTTTAGTGTTTATAGTGCTAAAGGTGGTTCTTGTAATGCAGAATACTGTTCTTTTAATCCCAGTATTTGTTGTTCCCAATATTTGCCGTCGGCAAACCAAGGGAAGGCTTGTGGAAATGCGGGGTCTTGCCAGCGCTTTGTTAGCCAAGCCATATAATGCACCAAACGCATGGCGCGCAAGGGCTCTATTAAGGCAAGCTGTGTATTATCAAATTCACAAAACTCCTCATAGGCTTCGACTAGTGTATCCATTTGAATAAACTGCTGTTGTCTGTCCCCCGATAGCATCATCCACAAGTCTTGGATCGCAGGCCCACTTCTGCAATCATCTAAATCAACAAAAGTTGGGCCGTCGCGCCACAATATGTTGCCTGGGTGACAATCCCCGTGCAGCCTAATGTTATTTGTGCTTTGATAAAGTGATAGGGCTAAATCGACAACTTGCTGTAAAATAGTGAAAAATGCTTGCTGTAAGCTCGAAGGGATCAGTGGACTGTTTTGTAGCTCTTGTAATGGTTTCACCAAATACTCATCAACTCTTATTGTTGGCCGATAGGCAAAATCAGCACTTTTGGCAACAGCATGAATTCGGCCAATAAAGCGTCCCATCCATTCGACTTGATTTAAATTGTCAACTTCAAATTGTCTACCGCCTACCGAGGGGAAAAGTGCAAAGCAGTAGTCGTTATAAAGATGCAGGCTTTGTTTGTTGTAAACTAACGGTGCAACCACAGGAATTTCATGAGAAGCCAACTCAATAGAAAAATCATGTTCTTCTTGAATTTGAGCTTGGCTCCAACGTTGTGGTCGATAAAATTTGGCCACATAACGTTTTTTGTCTTCAGCAATAAACTGATAAACCCTGTTTTCGTAGCTGTTGAGTGCTAACAGTCCCGACTCAACGCGAATGCCTTGTGATTCGATCGCATCAAGTATCAGGTCTGGAGTGAGTCCAGAAAAATCAAAAGTACTCATAAATCAGGATACAAAAATTTACTTATTGCTTGTACTTTGACTGAGTTATTTTCATCACCTATTGATTCAACTCTAAAGCTAAATTCTGTGGATTCTTGGGTTAATTTACTTGGGCTGATGGCAATGCTTATAGGTAAATTGAACACCTCACCACCTGCAACAGTTGCTTCATCTTCACCAATATAAGTGTGGCCCTCAAGGTTATCGACGTATATGTGGTAGCGTTGTGTGAGTTGAGATTTATTCAGAATTTTTATGGTAAATACGTTCTCAATAAGCCCATAACCGGTTTCTCGAAACATGGGAACTCGATCTTTTATAATGTCTATTTCCAACGGTTTCCTAGAGGCAATTTCAAAAATAAGCAGTCCTGACATTAATAATAAAACCATTGCGTAACCTATTAGTTTAGGTCGAAATATTTTTGTTTTCCCGCCAGCTAATTCTGTTTCTGAGGTAAAACTAATCAAACCCTTGGGATAGTTCATTTTTTCCATAACACCATTACAGGCATCTACGCAGGCACCGCAATTTATACATTCATATTGCAAACCGTTACGAATATCAATGCCTGTTGGGCAAACCTGTACACAAAGGTTGCAATCAATACAGTCACCTAGTCCCTGAGTTTGATTTTCTTCGCGACTGACTTTTCGTCCTCTTGGGCCTCTTTGTTCTCCCCGCGTAGTATTATAGGCAACGGTGAAAGTGTCTTTGTCGAACATGGCAGATTGAAAGCGTGCATAAGGACATATGTGTGTACACATGATTTCTCGCATCCATCCTGCGTTACCATAAGTACAAAGCGTAAAAAACAGTACCCAAAAAACCGCCCAAAAACTGCTTGAGAAGGTAAAAAACTCAACAAATAAATTGTCAATGGGGGTGAAATAACCAACAAAGGTCAAAGAGGTAAGTAATGCAACTGAAACCCAAGCAAAATGCTTAAGTGTTTTGCGCCAAAATTTATCAAAGTCCATTTTTCTTTGATCTAGCTTCATTCGCTTATGGTTGCTGCCTTCAATTCTTTCTTCAAACCAGATGTAAATAAAGGTCCAAGTAGTTTGTGGACACATAAAACCACACCAAACACGACCCGCAAAGGTGGTTACAAAAAATAATGCAAAGGCGGCCACTATCAAGATCCATGCGAATAACGTCAAATCCTGTGGCCAAAGTGTTAAGCCAAATATATTAAAACGCTGTGCACCAATATCAAATAAAACGGCTTGACTACCATTAAACTGTAGCCACGGAAGCATCGCAAAACTTCCCAAAAAAAACAGTCCAAAAAATCGACGAATGTTTTCCAGCATGCCAGTAACAGCTCGCACATATATTCTACTGCGAGGTGTGTTGTCATGTTTGTTTTTATCTGGGCGGTGTACTTTTACGGGTGAGATGTTTTTAACGGGAATGCGCTCACTCATTGGGTGTCCTTGGTATATCAAAAAAGGCAAGAATAGAGAGTTTTATAGACTCTGATAACTAAAGGAGTATACCAGTATGTTAACTACCATGCTTGATCTTGGTCAGGCTTTTTCTCGTTTTACTCATGGTTATTATATGCTATGGATTGTTATTCTTGGTTATCAGAAGATATAACTATTGACTATATTTTATGAGCCTGTTCTCGCGTAGCATGTACAATCTTCTAATGATTGAATGGTTTTTGAGTCACAGAGTATGTTGCGTTTTGTTGTAGTTACATTTGAAATTTTGGCATTGATAATGATTTTGCGCAGCGCGTTTGTACAATTTTGGTTGTCGGACATGCAAACAAACACATCACAGTGGATGCACGGTATCTCTATGACCATAGATAATCAACAACTGGCTAAGTTCAGAAATCAAATTTCGGATCATGTGCAAGATTTATCCGAACCCCAAACAGAATATTTAAATAGGATCACTAGTACAAAAATTGAGCTTAACAATTTTAATCTACATTATTGTTACGCTGGGGATAAAAATCCTTATATTTATGGAAGCAATTTACATTATGTCTGTGGTGAAATTAGCCGTAAGGGTATTCTTAAAGTGTAATCCGAGTTCAGATTGGGGTGTTAAAAAGGATTGGGTAAGGTAATTACAAATTTAGCGCCTCCCAACTCCCCATCTGTGACGTAACAATCCCCTTGATGCCAATCGACAATTCTCTGTACTATCGCCAATCCAAGACCCGCTCCACCTTTTTGCCTATCTCGACTTTCATCAGGACGAAAAAAGGGTGAGAATATTTTTTCACGCATAGCCTGCGAAACGCCAATACCGTCATCTTCGATACATATTTTAATGACATCTTTTTGTTTGATGACATGTATCTCTAGTTTTTCTTTAGCATAACGCGCGCCGTTTAATACTAAATTTTCAATCGCCCTTTCGATAAAGTGTTCATCGGCTAATACTTGAGGATCATCTCCATAAACCCTTACGTTTAAGTTAGTCAGATGACTATCTTTCAAACGATCAATCAATTGCTGACACAGTTGTTTAATTGGAATTTCTGCTAGGTTCATTTCGGGAATTCTTGCGTCGGTACTGGCATAATCCAACATTTCTTGTACAAGATGTTCTAATTCATTGACGTCTTTTTGCATATCCAGCCAAGGTTCGCTTTGTGCAGTGGGGTTCATCGCTAGGGCAAATTTTAATCGTGCCAGTGGAGTGCGAAACTCGTGGGTCACAGCACCACTTAGTTCACGCTGATTTTGCATCAGTTGGGTGATTTGGCGTCCCATATTGTTAAGGGATTTTGCAATAGGGTAAATCAAAGATGTTTTACTAATATTGTTTTGCACAATGCTGCCATCGGGCTTGACGTTGGAAACGGTTTTTTCAAGATTTGATAAATCACGCCATAATGGCCAAATCCAAAATGCAATAACGCCACCTAACAACAAAAAAAACAAAACACTGTATAACAGAAATCTCCCCGAGTCTGGTCTGCTTATAGGCAATGTTATTTCTAGCAGTTGGGTTTCATTATCAAGAATATAAATTTGCTCAGTTACACTTGAGTCGCTAAGTACTATTGCTTGCCCATCATGTAATTTTTTTAAATTACTATCGGACCATGCAATATCGCCTAAAGTGCGTATTTGATGAGTGCCTCCTAAGCGTTGAATAAAGCTTGGCATATCGACATTTTGCAGTTTGGCTGCTTCGAACACAGGCCCTAAAAGTTGAGTGTTAGATGTTTCTGACTGAGTGTAAAATATGCGTTCAAGACCGGCACTAAGGCCCACTAAAGATACCGCAATAAATAAATACAAACTTATGAATAGGCGCGCCATATAAGCTTAATCGTCCCAAGCATCTGCGACAAAGAAAAACCCCTTACCCCAAATAGTCTTTATCCGGTAGGGATGTTGGCTATTGTCTTGTAGTTTTTTACGTAACCGGGAAATTCGTACGTCGGCACTGCGATCCAAACCATCATATTCACGTCCTATGACGTCCTTATACAAAGTTGTCCGGTCAACTAAGGTTGCTGGATTTTTGGCTAATTTCCATAACATGTCAAATTCGTGGCTGGTTAATTGTACATCTTTACCTTTTAAGCATGCCGAACGCGTTGCACGGTCAATAATGAGTTGTCCATATTGTAATTTTTGTTGTGAATTGGTTGCAGCAGTTGGCACTTTATGGCGACGCAACAAAGCGTTGATCCGAGCCAGTAATACTCTTGGCTCAACGGGTTTGATGATGTAATCATCGGCACCAATTTCTAAACCAAAAATCTGATCGAAATCATCGTTTTTTGCGGTCATAAATAACAGTGGACCAGAGTAAAAAGGCCTGACTTTATTACATAACGTAAAACCGTTTTCACCAGGCAACATAACGTCTAACAGCAATATGTCGGGAGGTGAAGTTTGCACATGTTGCAGCAAGTTTTCGCCATTGGGCAAACTCTGAACAATAAAATCGTGCTCAGTAAGATATTGGCTAATGAGTCTGCTTAATCTTTCGTCATCTTCGACTAATAAAACTTGTTTCATCAAAAAAGACTCCATGGAGGTCGGATCCGTCTGCGTTGTTCATTTGGTTCCAAGTATTTGATCAATAATTTTTTTGAAACTATGGTTTTCTGTGCTTTATTCTTTAATTCAATTAGTGAATTTTTCTTAATCAAAATCGATGTTTTTTTATGGAAGTAAGCCTTCTGAGAACAATTTAACAAATGTCCGTCAAGATAAAGACAGAGTTGCTCTGAAGGCATATTTATTGTCTCAATGCTAAAAGACATTTGGCACTCGTCACCCACTCTTTGAGCAACACATATATTGGGTTGTATTGTCCACGCAGGTGTTTGTGCAGAGATATTACTGCAAAAAAAGATACCCGCAATTATTACAATTGCTCTCAATGCCATTGCCTACTAAAAACGATACGCTACACCTAAGAATATCCTACGAATATTATTTTGCTCTATTAGAGGGCTGCTTGTTAGCGAGTTGGGTAGCCATCGATAGCCCATACTTGCCAACCATGACCAGTTTTCATTAATAGGCTTTTGGGTATTAATAGACATGTAAGGTTGCCATCCAGATTTACCATCAAAATAAAATTCCTTGAGTGGAGTATCTCTTTGTGAAACGCCATAATAATAGTCAATCAAACGGGCGCTTTTCCAATCGGTGCCTATACGCGCACCCAATCGAAAATCATTCCATAACCACCTATGGCTATATTCTAACCCTAGTTGACTGCCTTTGTGTACATTGCTGATATCTTGTTGAAAGGTTAATTGCCATTCACCATTAGCTAAAAAATAATGGCCTCGAATACCAGCATTGATTGCCCACTTGCGGCTCGCTATTTCGTCAATAGAGAGTTTGGATTGAGGTGTTTTGATTATTTCAGAAGGCGAATCAGTCGAATTAGACGTTTCAGACCAATCAGGTGAAGCGGGTGTCGCAGGGGAGAAGCCCGCAGTTGGTGCTAGGATGTTGTCTGGATGCAAAAAACTAAAAAATGCACTTTCTCGATCAAGGTGTAGAAAAGTTTCAAATGCAAATTGGGATTGGTTTAACCACTGATACCCCAGCTCGCCATTATCAAAATATGCTTTTTCTGCATACCAAGCGACGTCTGGTAATATCACCAAGGGTATGTCATCCCCATCAACAAGTGGGTTGCTTTTTATGCCTAAGCCAAAGGCGATACCAAGGTGCCAGCTACTTTTTTCAATGCATGTTTCATCCCCAGAACAAGCGAGTATTGTTCCGGAAAAAAATATAGATAACAGAATGAGTAAACGAAAAAACACAGCGTACAAAAACAAAGTCCTCACATCGATAATATGCGTAGCCTAGCAGAGTTTTTGTGCTGCTTGTAATAGGGTTACAATTATTCACAAATAGATCCAAATTGGCGCATATATAATACGCTGGATTCACTACAATCATCTACATCATTTATATAAAAAGGTATTTGATTATGCTTCAACCCAAAAACCACAATATTGGCGACCTGTTGTGCGTAGCTGTTATTCTGATGATCGTTTTGGTATTAGCGGCTTGTTCGGATGAAAACACCAAAGTTATTGATGATCCCATTAATGAAAGACCTACTGAGCCTCCGAAGCTGAATTCGGCTACTTCTTTTGATGGACCGTTGGTTAAGGCTGGGCAACTTTCTGTTAGTCGCTTTATTAAAAATGGTATTTATTCAGCGGCATTTGATTATGCCAATTCTTATAAAGAAGGGGTGCCTGAACCTACCTCGAATCTAGATAGTGCATCTAGTGATTTTTCTACCACTAATACCCAAGAGTCGGGAGTCGATGAAGCAGACCGTATAGAATACGATGGAAATATACTGTATCTGGCTGCCTACCCTGAATGGTTCGAGGGCGGAACTGATAAATCGAAAGTGAGAGTTTTGGAAAGACAAAATGACTTTTCTCTAAATTCACTGACTGAATTACCTCTGGGAGATGAAAATTCGAATATTGAAGGTATGTATCAACATAATGATAGGTTAGCGGTGTTAAGTACCAACACTCAATTTTATGCCATTGATGCGCTTTCCTTTGCACCAGAACCTTGGTCGTTAAGTGAGCAAAAATTAACTTTAGATATATATGACACTTCTTTACCAAGTAGTCCTTCCACAGTGAGCAATATCAAAATAGATGGTTCGATGATTTCGAGTCGTCGTATAGGTGATGAGCTTTATATAGTGACTAGTTATACTGCCTATATTGAAGGGCTTAACCCTAATGCCAGCACCGAAGAAGAGTTACTAGCAAACTATCTGACTATTTTAGACACAGCAGATTCTGAGCTTATGCCAAAAATCTATCGAGATGGTGACCAAGGCACGCCTTTAAACACAACTGAAGACTGTGTTATCCCTGCTCAAGCTACAGACAAAGATGGCTATGCCCAGCTTTTAAGCGTCAGCAGAATTAACTTAACTGACCCTAACGATATTCAATCTAGTTGCATTAGTTCAGTGGCAAATATGCTGTATATGTCTGAGGCAAACCTGTATTTAAGTTCGACTGTGGATAATCAAACTGTTTTGCATAAAGTGTCGTTAGATGCAGATTTGACCTATCAGGCAACAGGTAAGGTTGATGGTGTTATTGGCTGGCGAGGAGCGCCTAATCTGCGCTTAAGTGAACAAGATGAATATTTACGGATAGTGACCAGTGATTATTCTCAAACAGGGCCTCAGCACAAACTTTCAATCTTGAGTCAGCAAGGCAGCGAGTTAGCTATTGTGGCTACGTTACCCAATGACACATCCCCTGAACCAATAGGAAAGCCTGGTGAAGATATCTTTGCTGTTCGATTTTTCGGGGACAGAGGTTACATAGTCACTTTTGAAAGAATAGACCCGCTTTATGTACTCGACTTAGCCAATCCCAATGCTCCGAAAGTGTTAGGTGCGTTAGAAATTCCTGGGTTTTCTAGTTATTTACACCCGTTGGATAATGGCTATCTGCTTGGAGTAGGTCAACAGGTTAATATTAATAATATTCCTGAAAATGGAGACGTAACTGACGAACCTGTGACCCAAGAAGGAATGAAAATCAGTTTATTTAATGTAACTGATCCAAGTAACCCTGTTGAGGTGAATAGTATTGTTAAACCTAGTAGTTATACGCCAGTTGAGTATGATTATCGCGCATTGTCGGTGTTAAACAATAATGGCAATTACCAATTCGCATTACCTCTTGAGAGTTGGTATACAGTTTCCGATGAACTAGTAGGTATTTGGGCACCTTCTAATAGCTTGCTATTGCTAGAAGTTGACACTACATCTAACACGCCTGAGTTAATTCAAAGGAGTGAGATGCGACCTAAAGTAAGTGACGCCTATGCCGGAGGATGGAATGACAGAAGTATTATTCATGGTGATAACGTCTATTACATTCATGGCAATCAAGTATGGCATACCACTTGGGCTGAGGATGCTCAAATATTTGGGCCTTTTTGATCAGTCCTGATTATATTGGCTTAACTTTTTTTTGATTGCTCGATCAAAATTGTCATCTAAGATCGGTGTTAACCGACCTTTTTTGTAACTTATTTGTTTTAAATTCAGTATATATTCAGGTATTAGTGCAATACTGGAAAGTAGTTCAACGTAGGGGATTTATTATGAAAATATTAACCGGTCTTATTATATCTGCAGTGACATTAGGCCTGTCTAGTCAAGTTTTGGCACAAACAGAAGTTGAAATCGAATGGGACAAACCGGAAAAATACCGTGATGTCAGGCCCAGCAATGAATCGCGCAAAAGATTCAGAGAAGCGACTTTTGAGCGTATTAACAAATATATGAATGAATTGGCATCGGCAATACCTGATAATAAAAAACTGCTTATGAAAGTAAGTGATCTTGATTTAGCAGGGCAAGTTTGGCCTGCGTCTTTTGTTGGTTTGGGGCATAGTGCATCTGACGTACGGGTCATTAAAAATATAGATATCCCAAGGATGAACTTTAGTTATCAGTTATTGGATGAGTCTGGTGAGATAGTGCAAGAGGCGGAAGTAAATCTCAAAGATATGTCATTTCTCGATCGTGGTAACCGGTTTTTCAAAAGTGAAATGTTACGTTACGAAAAAAACATGTTGAAACGTTGGTTTGAGCAAGAGTTTGAATCACAGTTAGCCCAAAAGGGTGCCGATAAAGAATCTATTAATTCATAGTTCATAACTAGTGCGGGGAAATATAAACTATAGGTATTTTTGCCAGCTTGTCTGCCGCATAAAAGCTAGAGTTGGCTAGTCTAATGTTGATTTTAAGCGTCTATAAATATTGGAGTTGTAAGTGGCAATATCAATGTTCATAGTCACCTAGTTTGCGACATTGCTGTCTTGATGTGGCAGACCTATGTCAGGCATGTTATCGGAAATACTAAAGTTAAGTGTTTTTCAGTTGAAGGAATGGCACTTGTCAGCAAACTTATCAAAAGCAAATATAGAACGTTTAAGAGTCGAAAGCTTATGACCTGTCCCATTCTCAATTATCTCTTGAGTGCAACAAAAGCTCTTCACTAGGGTGTGTCACCATTATCGATAACACACCCCATGATCACTATTTCATTTTATAAAGATTCAATGCTACTGCGTTGTTCATGCAATTTTCCCATCTGCATAGTAAAGTCGGCGAGCTTAGCTTTTTCTTTCTCAATCACAGCGTCAGGTGCATTACTCACAAACTTCTCATTATTGAGTTTTCCTTGAGTACGAGCATAGTCTTTTTCTAACTTATCCAATGCTTTGGCAATCCTAGCTAATTCGGCACCTTTATCAATCAAGCCTGCCATGGGGATCATAACTTCAAGTGAACCCAATAAAGATGTTGCACATGCTGGTGCTTTTTCACCTTCACTTAATGCTGTTACCGTCTCTAGCTTGGCAATTGAGTGTAAGAAGATGGCATTTTCTTCGAGTCGTCTAATATCCTCAGCAGAAGCATTGCGCAACAACACGGGTAAAGGTTTACTTGGGGCAATGTCCATTTCGCCGCGAATGGTGCGAACGGCTAATACAAACCCTTTCACCCATTCCAAATCTTGCATCGCTGTGGCATCAACCTTAGCAGCATCATATTCAGGGTACGTCTGATTCATTATGGTGGCAGAATGACAGTTAGCTAGAGGAGATACATTTTGCCAAATTGTCTCAGTAATAAACGGCATAATAGGATGCATCAATCTAAGCAAAGACTCTAAAACAGTGACTAGAGTATGCCTAGTGCCCCGCTGTTGTTCTTCGTTACCTTGTAATAACACCGGCTTGGTTAATTCTATATACCAACCACAAAACTGATCCCAAGTGAATTCGTATAATGTATGTGCCGCAATGTCAAAACGATAAGTATCCATCGCATTACGATAGGTTTTTATAGTGTTTTGGTATTGGCCGATGATCCACTTGTCAGCCAGTGAAAAAGTCATTTTTGAATCTGTTTTAAACCCACAGTCAAACTCTTGGGTATTCATCAGTACAAAGTTACTGGCATTCCACAACTTGTTGCAAAAATTTCTATAACCTTCTAGGCGCTTCATATCCCAATTGATATCACGCCCAGTAGAAGCAAGGGCTGCAAGGGTAAAGCGCAATGCATCTGTACCGTGGGACTCTATGCCATTCGGAAATTGTTTAGCTGTTTGTTTTTTGATTTTTTCAGCCATTTTTGGCTGCATCATATTACCAGTACGTTTTTCGAGTAAATCTTCCAGAGAAATACCATCAATCATATCCAAAGGATCGATAACATTACCTTTAGATTTAGACATTTTATGGCCATCATCATCTCGAATAAGACCTGTCACATATACGGTTTTGAAAGGCACTTGAGGTTTGCCATTTTCATCTTTAAGAAAATGCATGGTCATCATGATCATTCTGGCCACCCAGAAGAAAATGATATCGAAGCCAGTGACTAATACATCGCTAGGATGGAAGGTTTTTAAGTCTTCAGTATTTTCAGGCCAACCTAAGGTAGAAAATGTCCAAAGCGCCGAAGAGAACCAAGTGTCTAATACATCTTCATCTTGTCTAAGCACCACATCCGCAGCTAAGCCGTTTTCTGCTCTCACTTCAGCTTCATCGCGACCCACATAGACTTTACCTTGTTCGTCATACCAAGCCGGTATTCTATGACCCCACCATAATTGACGAGAGATACACCAATCTTGGATATCATTCATCCAAGAAAAGTACATGTTTTCATATTGTTTAGGTACAAATTCAATCTCGCCATTGGTCACAGCATCTGCTGCAACTTTGGCTAATGGTGCGGCGCGCACATACCATTGATCGGTTAACATAGGTTCAATTACCACACCACCTCTATCACCATAAGGGACAGTCAAGTCGTGGTCTTTTACTTCTGCTAATAAACCCATTTCATCAAATTTGGCCACTATGGCTTTACGGGCGACAAAACGGTCTAAATTTTGAAACTCTTCAGGTATTGCAGAACTCAGAGCATCACTGGGTTCACCCTTAGTATCGTATATTTCAGCTTGCTGACGAATTTCACCAGAGAAAGTCAAAATATTGATCATAGGTAATTGATGACGTTTACCCACTTCATAATCATTAAAGTCATGGGCAGGAGTTATTTTTACACAACCTGTGCCTTTTTCCATATCTGCATGTTCATCACCGACAATAGGAATACGACGATTAACTAAAGGTAAATCGATAAACTTGCCAATTAAGTCTTTATATCTTGGATCTTCTGGATTAACGGCTACGCCTGTATCACCTAACATGGTTTCAGGTCTAGTTGTGGCGACCACAAGGTAATCTTTGCCTTCAGTGGTTTTGACCCCGTCAGCTAAGGGATAACGGAACTGCCACATGTGCCCTTTTTTATCTATATTTTCAACTTCAAGATCAGATATGGCAGTAAGAAGTTTAGGATCCCAGTTAACCAGTCGTTTACCGCGATAGATTAAATTTTCTGAATGTAGGCGCACAAACACTTCATTTACTGCGTTTGAAAGCCCTTTGTCCATGGTAAAACGCTCACGATCCCAATCCACTGATGCACCCAAACGACGCATTTGGTTGGTAATGGTATTGCCCGACTCGGCTTTCCATTCCCAAATTTTGTCGATAAAGGCTTCGCGGCCTAATTCTTTTCGAGTTGGGCCATCTTCTGCTGCTAGTTTTCGCTCCACTACCATTTGAGTGGCGATCCCAGCGTGGTCAGTACCCACTTGCCATAAGGTATTATTACCCGACATACGTTTGTAGCGGGTTAAGGCGTCCATAATGGTTTGTTGAAACGCATGACCCATATGCAGGCTGCCTGTTACGTTAGGCGGCGGGATCATGATGCTATATGACTCGCCTTCTCCTGAAGGCTTAAATTGTCCGCTGTCTTCCCACTTTTGGTATATATCGCGTTCTATATTTTGTGGATTAAATGTCTTATCCATTATTTTGTGTCTCGTTAATGCTTGAGGCGGGTAGGGTATCAAGTTGATTGCCTAACGCTCTATATTGTTTATATCTTTCTCTGGCCTGAGGTTTGAGTTGTTCTTTTGCAGGCACAAAATCAATGACTTGTCTAAATCGTTGATGGAAATCGGGGATGTTGTCAGCCAGATTAATCAGTATTGGTCGATTAAATTGGCTAGGTGTTTGCCAGCATATTTCAACTGGGGCTCCTCCCACTGGACCCTCTCCGCTTAAATTATGTGGAACAAAGGCATCATTGGGTAACTGCCATAACAATTCATCAAATTGTTCAGCCTGTTGTTGGTCTTGGCAATACACTAAACATTTTTGTTTTTGCCGATAACTACGGGTTGCCAACAAACAAGCCAGCGCAAAGTGCGCTGGCTGTTGATGTGTGTCGTTTGTTTCATCAAGCAGATAAAACCTTACATTTGACATATTCGAATTGGTCCCTAGGCGTGATTAATCTTCTGATTCAATGCCAGCTCGGTTCATTAAGAACTGAGATAACATGGGCACAGGCCGACCTGTTGACCCTTTTTCTTTACCTCCAACCCAAGCTGTGCCTGCAACATCCATATGGGCCCAATTATACTTACGAGTAAAACGAGATAAAAAACAGGCTGCAGTTATAGCACCTGCAGGACGCCCACCTAGATTACTCATATCGGCAAAAGGACTTTCGATTTGGTCTTGGTATTCATCCCATAAAGGTAAACGCCAAGCTTTATCGCCACTTTGTTCAGATGCATTGATCAATTCATGAGCAAGAGGATTGTGGTTACTAAATACGCCACTGGCATGTTTACCTAAGGCCACAACACAAGCACCCGTTAATGTAGCCACATCGACAACCAACTCGGGATCAAAACGTTCTACATAAGTTAATGCATCACATAATACTAAACGGCCTTCGGCATCAGTATTGAGCACTTCAACTGTTTGGCCTGACATGGTGGTTAAGATATCACCAGGGCGGTAGGCGTTAGCATCGGGCATGTTTTCACAACCTGCAAGAATACCTACTATGTTAATAGGTAGGTTGAGTGCACAGATTGTATGCATTGCGCCTAATACACCGGCTGCACCACCCATGTCGTATTTCATTTCATCCATGGCTTCACCAGGTTTGATAGAAATACCACCAGAGTCGAAGGTTAATCCCTTTCCAACTAAAACAATCGGTGCTTGACCTGATGGTCCACCTTTATGCTCCATGATGGTCATGATTGACTCATTTACAGAGCCTCTTCCCACAGCTAAGTAGGAGTGCATACCTAACACCTGCATTTGTTGCTCGTTGACTGAACTAACGTGCAGATTGTCGTAAGTTGTGGCTAAACCTTCTGCTTGCTCAAGTAGATATTTAGGGTTACAAATATTGGGTGGCATATTGGCCACATCTTTTGCCGTTTTAACCCCCTCGGCGACGGCTAACCCATGTTCAAGTGCTCGTTCGCCAATAGATAACTCGCGGCGAGTGGGTACATTAAAAACGATTTTCCGTAATGGTCTGCGTAATTCACCCTTTTTAGTTTTAAGCTGTAAAAAGGTGTAAAGGGAATCTTGGGTAGCTTCGACTGCTTGGCGCACCTTCCAATAGGTATCGCGGCCCTTAACATGTAATTCCGTTAAGAAACTGACAGCTTCCATGGAGCCTGTTTCATTTAGGGTTTTAATGGTTTTCGATATAATTTGTTTGTATTGACGTTCGTCTAGTTCGCGCTCTTTGCCACATCCTACCAGCAATACTCGCTCACTTAAGATGTTGGGCACGTGGTGAAGTAGTAACATTTGACCGGCCTGACCTTCCAAGTCACCTCTTCTTAGTAGATTACTAATATAACCTTCACTAATAATATCGAGTTGTTCGGCAACAGATGTTAAACGCCTAGGTTCAAATACACCCACTACAATACAGGCGCTGCGCTGCTTTTCTGGACTGCCACTTTTTACGCTAAATTCCACTTCGAACCTCGTCTCATGATGAATAAAACTGTAACCTTTTATCCTTTTAATTAAAAATCGAAAGGTGATATTGGGTAATACAGCTATATTATTGTAAGATTAACTTCAGCCGGACATAATCTGTAAATAAGATCGTGGCTGAGTGCTTTAAATACGCACACTTTATAAATTAAACTTGTGAAAACGTTAAGTTTACTTAAAATTTCCCATAGTGCCACTAAAATACTACTTTTCCCTTGGATGTGTTGTGCTGATTTTCCGCTATTTAATGAAAGAAACGTTGAAGTCTCAAGTAGCCATTTTTATGCTATTGATGGCTATTTTTATTACTCAGAAATTTGTCAAAGTGTTGGCCGAAGCATCAGAAGGTGAAATTCCTGCTGGTTTAGTATTAGGTTTTTTGGCTCTACATATGCCGGTTTTAGCGTCACTTGTGTTACCCCTTAGTCTTTTTTTGGGGATTATGTTGGCTCATGGCCGACTGTACGTTGACAGTGAAATGAGTGTTATGCGGGCGTGTGGTATCAGCGAATGGTATGTCACTCGTGTAATGCTAATTTTGGCCTTGATTATGTCGGTGTTAACAGCTGGCTTAACTATGTGGTTAACACCTTTGTCCGTGGAAAGTACCTATCAACTAGAAGAAAAAATCGGTGCTCAAAGTGGCCTAACAAGCTTGATCCCAGGACGTTTTCAACAAACTGCTAATCAGCAGGCTGTAATATTTGTACATGACATCGATAATAGCCAAAATCCTTTAAGAAAGGTCTTTCTAGCGCAAAGAGATAGCGATTCTGACTCTGAAAACGTACGAATAGTGTATGCCAATAGTGGTGGGATCCAAGAGCAATCAAATGGCGCACAAAAACTGATACTGAATCAAGGCAAGCAATATGAAGGTGAAGTGGGCCGCCAAGATTATCGAGTAGTTGAGTTTGAAGAGTATCAAATTCAAATTGCCGAACAACAAGCTGAAAAGAAACGCAGAAAATTAAGTGCATATTCAACCACGGATTTGATTGCTGATCCGTCTATCTTTGCCATAGCAGAATTACATTGGCGTATTGCTATTCCTTTATCTTTACCGTTTTTAGTGCTGATTGCTGTGCCCCTTAGTGCGGCCGATCCTAGGCAAGGTCGTTTCGGTAAAATGTTTCCCGCATTAATGCTATATCTTGGGTATTTTATGCTGTTAATGGCGGGCCGAAAAGCCTTAGAAGATGGCAATATACCTCAACAATTAGGCTTATGGTGGGTGCATGGGGTGTTGTTTTCAATTGGCATAGCATTATTGCTTAAAGGCAGGCCTATTGGTGTGAAATTACGGGCTAGATTAAAAGGGGATGCCAGTGTTTAAAATACTGGATGTATATATTGCTAAGACCTTGTTGGCAACAACCGCACTGAGTCTGAGTGTGCTAGTAGGTTTGAGCGCCTTAATTAAATTTATCGAACAAATGAAACAAGTAGGACGTGGCAGCTATGATATGACTGTAGCTGCAGTGTATGTGTTGCTTAGCTTACCTAGAGAATTAGAACAGTTTTTTCCTATGGCCACCTTGATCGGAGGGCTGATAGGTATGGGGATTTTGGCAAGCAACAGTGAATTGGTTGTGATGCAAGCCGCGGGTCAAAGTCGTTGGAATATTATTACTTCTGCCATGAAATCAGCACTACTAATGGTGCTATTTGTGATGTTTATCGGTGAATGGGTCGCTCCAGTTACTGAAACAAAAGCGAAAGAAATTCGTACTCAGGCGATTTCTGGCGGAAGCTTATTTGCTTCTGACAGAATAACTTGGGCTAAAGATGGTGATAACTTCGTTAGTATCGGGGAAGTGGTCGATACCAAAACTTTACGCAGAGTAAACGTATACGAGTTTGATGAAAGCTTAGAGCTAAGAAAAATCACTAGTGCTTTGGAAGCAAATTATAGCGATAATGGTTGGCAATTAAAGCAAGTCAAATATACCTTTATCGGCGATCAGCGGGTCCGATACCAACAACTTGAAAAAGGAGTTTGGCAGTCAACACTCACGCCAGACAAATTAGGAGTTGTGACAGTTAAACCTGAAGCATTGTCGATCCGTGGATTAGCTGAGTATGTCAATTATCGTAATAATAACAGCCTAGATCCTAGTCGTTACGAATTAGCACTATGGCGAAAAGTGCTGCAACCTCTGTCTGTAGGTGTGATGTTGTTAATGGCATTGTCTTTCATTTTTGGCCCGCTGCGCAGTGTCACTATGGGCGCTCGAGTGATCTTAGGGGTGTTAACCGGTTTTGGCTTTTTTGTAAGTAACGAAGTTTTTGGTGCTTTAAGTTTGGTTTATCATCTGCCGCCGTTTTTGGGTGCATCTTTACCAAGTTTAGTTTTTGCTGCTTTTTCTATGTATTTGCTACAGAGAAAGGGATAGCTAAGGTTAATCTTGAAGCTCTTTCCACGCCGCATGATGGTTGTCTTCTTTGCTTAATACCAATATTTCGGTGTTAGCGATCCTATCTTGCAATGACTGCTTTGATTTGAAATCGAATAACACTAACAATGTGCCTAATCCGCCGAATGAACACACTAGGCGCAACAATGCTCGACTATAACCAAAAGGTTTTTCATTAGTGCTAAATAATCGCAGTCGCCACGCTCTCATACCTATAGTTTGACCGCCATTACGCCAAAACCACAAGAAAAAGCCTACAACCCATAAACCTACCCAAACTTGGAGGATTAGTTTATAAGCAAAGGAATGCTGCATTAGCTCACTAAAACCTTCATAACCTTGATTACTCAAGATATTGTTTTCTACTAATATCATCATAGTTACTAACATTATCATAGCAGCACACATACCTACGGCGACAGCTACCAACAGGTCATAAACCATAGCCGCAAGTCTGCGAAAGAAACTTGCTCGAGAGTGTTGTTGGGTTGTAGATGTCACAGATAAGCCTTAAAAAATAAAACTGATGTTATCAGTAAAGTCGATAAAACATAAACCTTGGATAAATATTACTGCTAATAAAATTTTGATTAGCCATTTTCATCATAAATGTTAATAAATGTATGCCAATACTTACTGGGGATAATTTAGGGGTATCGTTAAATAGCGTTACTTACAACATGAAATTAACAAAAGGTTAGTTTTAAAATTACGCTTGGTAATACCAATATTTATCGATTGGTTGACAATATTTATCTAATTGGTTACTTTTATGAGATAAACCTAATTGGTTCATCATCTTGATAAGACATTGTGCTTTGTTTATTTGGGGCCAGTTGTGGGTTAAATGATAATTAATTAGTTAGATTTAGTGGAGTACTTTATGACAATGAAAGGCAAAGTGGCAATTGTTGCCGGCGGCGGCAGAGATATAGGTCGAGCTTGTGCAATAGAGTTAGCACAACGTGGTGCCAACGTAGTAATTACCTACCATTCAAGTAAAACAACAGCCCAAAGCGCAGTAGCAGAAATTGAAGCTTTTGGCGGTAAAGCACTAGCTCTTCAGGCAGATTTGACTGATCAAACAAGTGTTGATTTAACTGTAAAGGCAACGCTAGACACCTTCGGTAAAATTGACTGCCTTGTTCATGTTTCTGGTGGTTTAATAGCCCGGATTAAAATTGCAGATATGAGTATCGAACATTGGAACAATGTTATGAACTTGAATATGACATCTTTGTTTATGATGTCTAAAGCCTGTATCCCTCATTTAGGTGCGGGTAGCTCAATTGTTACATTAGCATCTCAAGCCGGTCGTGATGGCGGCGGTGGTGGTGCGGTTGCTTATGCAAGCTCTAAAGGTGCAGTTATGACATTTACACGAGGCTTGGCCAAAGAGCTCGGCCCTGATATTCGAGTAAACGGCGTGTGCCCAGGCATGATCAGTACTGGATTTCACGATACTTTCACACCAGGTGAAGTACGTGAGAAAGTAGCCGGCATGACCTGTGCAAAACGTGAAGGAACATCAGAAGAAGTAGCGAAACTAGTGGGTTTCTTGGCTTCAGATGAGTCTTCATACATGACAGGTAACAATATTGATATTAATGGCGGAATGCTTTTCTCATAAAAGATAACAACTAACTAATAATAAAAGTAGAATATTAGCTACTGTACCCTGCAAGGCCATGTTGATACATGGCCTTTTTTATGACCTGTATATTACCAATATATATGGCGTATATAGCGGTACAATCTGCAAGTCATATTTGGGGAGTGTAGAAAATTCTAAACAAAAGATGTTAGAAATAATATTTTGGTTGCAACAGAATGATTGAAATTAGGTTTGTTATGCAGCGGATTTAAGTTGTTGTTCTATAAAGCAACCATTTGGGTGCTTTATAGAACCTATTTTAAGAAACTAAATGACTAAGAGAATATAAGTCACGAGTTTGACTGGTTTGTCTTCTCACTTCTTCTAAGGCTTTCGCTTCACTAGCCTCAAATAACGCATTAATAAGTCGATTAAAATGCAAGTGCATCGCTGCTCGTGCTGCTTGTGAGTTTCGATTTTGCAATGCATTGTAGATTGCTCTGTGTTCGTCTAACCTTTTAACATCACTTTGGCTACATACGCCTTTATATGCCAATTTGACTGTTGGACTGGTTTCACGCATCGTCCACAAGCTATTTACCGCCATCAAAATTGCACTGTTACGCGTAGCGGTTGATATAATCAAATGAAATTCTTTATCAGCAGCTTCTGGGTTGGCACC
>TARA_R110002153_G_scaffold7380_8_pt1 | contig 22156 bp, 42 predicted proteins | sample TARA_R110002153 | Tara Oceans TARA_R110002153 (sample SAMEA4398193) | marine metagenome | biome: Polar Biome; feature: [SRF] surface water layer (ENVO:00010504); material: water (ENVO:00002006), including particulate matter (ENVO:01000060) such as... | depth 5 m | reverse complement strand
AAATTATGAATACACTGTTAATCACAACACTAGAACTCCGCCTCCAAGAAGCACAAGACCAACTGTCAATGGCCTACCTCAACCCATTTGAGGATGAGGAGACACTCACTGTAATGGAGACTAAGGTGTCAAACCTCAGTAAGGCCGTAAACACAGCCTCCAACATTCCTTTTTGATATGAACATTGGAGATTTCATCCTCTACGAGGAGGAAGAATACACAATAGAGGCCAAGACAGTTGGTGGAGATAAGCTTAAAATATCTCGTAACACCTTCAACAATGGCCTCTTCAGGAATAGGCAGAAGACCACCACATTATGGGTGGACAGAGGCTTAGTCACTCAGATAATGACACTGGTTGGCGATGAAGAACCATCTGACGTAGAGGAGACATTAGTTCACAACCTTAGAGCTGAATTAAGGGAACTCCTTGAGGCTATTGAGGTTATGAAGCACCAATCTCCACAACATCACTTCCTGAGGAAGTACGAGGAAATGATGAGGGGTGACTGGAGTTGCTATCACCACGGACATCTCCGAAAAAGATGGAGACTGTACAATAGTAAAGATGACTCAGTTGAGGCTATTGGAGCCGAAACACTAGAAGAACTAATAAAGAAAGTTAACGAATCATGATAACAACACTATACCAAGTAGGAGGAGCTGGCAAAGCATCGCTCTTTTCGACCACTCAAAAAGGAGAGAAAGGTGAGCAACCTTTCCAAGCAGGTGAACACAGCTTCAAACGTCCCGTTCTAATATGAAGGAGGCAGCAATAATCCTCAACACCTTAGGAGACGACACAGATATGGTTGGAGACAAGCTCTCAAACAAATGCTCCATTACTTATAAGAAGGCAGAAAGGGTAAAGAACTGCACATCAGGAAGGGGGATGTACAATAAACAGTACAGAGACCGAGGACAACAAAGACACAAGGATAAATAATATGACACTATCATTATATATAAACCTACAGACACATGAGTATGTGTGGATGATGTTTCGCGGGGATGAGTACACCAACAACTTTGGTTACACATTCAATTACATGGGCACTCAAGACACATTCTCGAATGCCCTACTCAACTCACCACATAACATCGAGGAACTTGTGGTGACTCGTGCAACGAAACACCCTCGATTAGCAAAGGAGAACGATTAATCATTATGGACACTAAGCAAATACAATACCTTGTGGGGATAATAATATTCTTCCCGGCATTAGCTGCCTCCGCGTATTGCGTGTGGGCAATACAATGCAAATCATACAAAAAGGTGGGATGGTTTACGAAAATAGCCCCAGCACTGCTAGTAATCAGCATTTACCTTCAAGCAGTGTCTTATTCAGCCCTTAAGAAGGAAGGAGAAGAAGCACAGCGTAAACTACATCAAGAGTGGTGTGAAAAGATGGGGTATGACTTCTCATACGAATTATGGGACTCTCTAGGGGAATCAGGAAGAGAAGGACACCACAGTTACGAGCCAAGCAAACTACCTAAGAAACAAAACAAGTACTAAAATTATGAAAGAAAAAGAATTCATCGAAAGAATACGCAAGCTGGACAAAGAGTTCGACCCAGATGGGTGCTACGTAGACTACGCGGAAGAAGTGAGTTACCTAATAGGGGAGCTCGACAAGGAAAATAACCAAACAAACACATAAATCATGAGACATATAGCAACAATACTAATACTGGCAGCTCTGCTAGCCTTCTCACTGAACGTGCCAACACACGTTTCAGTAATCTTCGTACACCTACTAATGTGGAGCATGCTGTTTCATGTTGTGGGCTACTGCATCTACCTCACATACCGCTACTGTAAGGAGTTGGCTGAAGACCTAGAGGAGCACACCCAAAGAACAAACCTACGTATGGCAACACGCCGTATAGAGGCTAAGCTTAAGCACAGTGACGCCACACACTGGGGGAGGGTTGAGACTTGGAGGCAATACTGCAAGCTCGCTCAGGAGTATCCTCAGCACATTAAACAGGCATTGAAGTTCAGCGCTGTGATAGAGAAGGAGCTAGATCGTTATGGTGAATAAAACAGCCAGAGTGATTAAGAACATCCAACGGATGGTGCCGGGCTTACGTAAAGGATCTGTAACAGCAGAGCTAGAACATGGCATGGCAACATTTGTAATCAGCCCCACCAAACAAGTGGAGCTTATCGTCGAGAGAATGGAACTCATCTTCATAACCATGTTGGTTGGTGAGGATGGGCCTCTACCTCAGAACATCATCTCATCCCACGAAATGACGGGACCAAACAAGAAGGAAGCTGTTTGGATTAAAGAGCTAAAGGAGTTTACTAAGTAAGTTAAACATCCACAGTGTTTATCACAGGAGCAGCACCACCTAGTATCTGGAGGTTAACAAGGGGCTTGGCACCAGCTGAGCCTCCTGTTCCCTCCCCAGTCATCCCTAGGTTCTCCCTATTCATATCCATGACAAGCTTAAGGTCTCGGATATTTTCAATACTCACTTGATCAGGATTGAAGTTCTTAAGCAGAGTACTCAACATTTCATGTTGTTCCTCACGAGCGTCATCAGCACGCTTAGTCCAACGTCTCAAGATCTCGGCGTTTAAATCATTATTAGAAATCTCACCCTTACGGACAAACTTGATAACGTCCTTGGGTTCATCAGCTGGGGCAGGGGGAACATATTCCTCTCCTTGCTCCACCTTCTTACGCAAATTACGAGGAGTAGGCCATTCACCTCTCTCTGCACGCTTACGAATAGTAAACTCTTTAACTCCGTAAATTTCGGACAGTTCACGAGAGAGCATTCCAGAGCAGCAATAGAGGAGTTTAATTTCAGCCCACTTCTCATCATCACCCAACATAGTCTTATCTTCCATATGAGATAAGATACACTACCTAGCCTATGGGGCGCAATAGGCAACAAACCAAAACAAATTACTAAATATAATACCATGAATAAAATATATGTTATAAAATCTCACTCAGACCACCCAAAAACTACATCAAGTTGGGACGTGTGGTACTCATCAAAAGTTGAACGATGGTCATCCCACAAGAAAATGGCAAAACTATTCACAAGAGAAGAAGCTGAAGAGGTGATACGAGATCTGCCAACAAAGGGAGCCCCAGAGACCATTGAGAAGCTACCTATTGAGGAAAGGAGGAAGCCTGAAGCTTTAATACATGAAAACTTCAGGGAGGAAGCTCAACCAACACCAATAAAAGGCCAATGCCCAAACTGCGGTGAGGAGAAAACAATCAACAACTTCAACTCAATGAGGTGCGGCAATTGCGGCGGGATACAAGAGATTTGGAAGTATCTCACCAGAATACAAGAAAACTATCAGCTGGTTTGGCTGAGGAAGTAAAAAATAATCTAAACACTAAATATAAATAATACTATGAAAGAGCAAGCAACAAAATCAGGAGAGAACAAAGGAACACAAGTGCCACCTAGAAGCGCGTGGTACGAAGGTGGATACGTCAAGACCAATATGTGCCAAGACTGCGAAAGAAGAGGGTTCCATTATGATGTAACAATAGGAGACCCATGCAGAGAATGTGGAGGGCGAGTACTGCCTAGTGGTCCAGCTAAATGGAATCACGTGATAATGGGAAAAGAAACAATAACGGTAGAGGTTAAAACAAAGAACTTCTTCGGGTTTACATCCAAGCACATGGAGCAAAGAACGGTAAACAAAACGATAAGGAAATGGGTTAACCCACAGTCCAACAAGTAATCAAAAACAAAACAATCAAAACACTAAATATAATAATACTATGAAAGAGCAAGCAACAACAACAGAAGCACAGATGACAGCAGAACTACGCAACGAAAGATTCGACGGAGCGTATCCAATGGGACTCAGTCAAATGGCTGAAGACTTAGGTTACGACTTGGAGAGCGCAATAGCTGTAGACAAACTACAAGCAGGATTGGATGACAGGAAGCACACCAAACGAAAGAAGAATGAGTGGGTGCTAAGTGCTAGAGGTCAAAGACCTTACGTCAAGGTCGAAAACGGATTGCAGAAGTTGCGAGACGGAGAAAAACTTCACAACGAGAAGATTGAAGAAAACAAGAAGGATTGGGCTCTAAAATCTAAGAGCACAGCACCGAAGGAGTTCTACGTATGGCTACGTGTTCCACACATGAATGTGAAGATCAACACATTTGAGTTCGGAGAAGCACGCGGCAAGTGGAATAGCATCTATAAAGCCACAGCATTCTGCAAAGCCAAATTAACTGAGGCTAATAAGAACTGGCAAGACCTCTACACGTTCCAGTACAGCTTCGTCCCCGCTAAGAACGGCGTAATGGTGATGATTCCATCAATTCGACGCAAGATGAGTGAGCAATCACGCTTCATGTCAGAAGGTGGACGCATCCAACTGGCACGTACAGTAGATCAGAAGGAGGAAACTGACTACACAATGACGAACAACGAACTTGAACAAGCCATCATCAATGGTGAGTTGGACAATGTTGACATATTCGTTGAGGATAAGGTTGGGGAATTCCAAGATGCCTATAAAGCTGCGCAAATGGAGGCTAAGACGTGGAAGCACATCGCAACCACCACCAACGAAGCATCTGCATGGGCTGAGTACAAGAAGGCTAATCAAGCCTACAAATTGGCCTACAAAAAAATTCAAATCGTCCGCTCTCGTCGAAATGCGTACAACTCATTTGACGCTGGCCGCATCAGTGATGAGTTTGATCTTCGTGAGAAAATGGATGCATATGAGTGTATTCCTCGCGACACAAAGATCATGAATGAGTTGGAACTCGCTTGGGCTAAGGTACTTGGAGATCGTGAAGACCTCCTAGCACACCTAAAGAACAGGACTAACCCTCAGGTTCAACTCAACGAAGAGGTGATGGAGATGCTACAAAATTCCGATATCAATGATTATGATATGGCCATCATCTCTGTGGACCTCCTAGGTGAGCCCAACCTCCCAACACCAGAGGAACTCATGAAAGATGGGGAGCAGCCCACAAGGGCTATCCTCGGCAAGTATGAGGCAAAGATTGAAGGCATGAGAGAGGAGGCTGCAACAGTGGCCCTCCTGATACACATGGCTGAAACAAAATAACCTAAAGCTCACGCACGGACGAGCGATAAAAATAACACTAAAACCGACAAGCCGTTGCCGTGCAGCGATTTGTTAGTCCAGAAAAATTATGAATGAATTAATAGAAGTGGAAGTATCACGACTTAAAGAATTAAAATCAAAAGGATGGTGGCGATTTGTCACCTGTGATCACGATGATGATGACATGAAGATAATAAGCAAAGCGATCAACTTCACGATAGAGAATCTAGACTAACACCCAAGATCTGATGCGAGGAACGAGTCATTAGCATCGACGTGTTAAACACAACCAATCAAGAGGTCCTTTCGGGGGCCTCTTTTTTTTATGTTAACGTCCTACACCCCTTTGCAGATAAGCGCGAAACCCAGCTGCGCTGTCTTTCTTGCAACGGCTTCGCCACCAATGAAGATGAAACCTAGTACGAATCCAAAGCATTTTCTGCGAAAATGAAGGCTGTTATTTTTGTAATTAGAGAGAAAAAAGAGAAAACAAACTCTCACAAACACTCTCTACTAAATAAAATCTAAATAAAAATGAAACCAAATCTGCCAAACGAACTCAAACACCAATTCAATTCAGACGAAGAATGGGTCAACTCACACGACATTGAGATAGAAAAGCAGTTCAAAAAAACCCTACCAGACAAGGTGTACAAAGAACTCCTGCAGTACTACGAGGATAACCACGGAGACAACACTATTGTTGAGCTGAATAAACTAGGCTTCAAAGTGGTGAGACAAACACTACTCGTTGAGGCTAGGGACGCCTTCGGAGTCGTATCGGAAGAAGTAACCAACCACCCATTAACCATACTCGTCAAGACACAGGGTCAGAAACGAGGCGGGTTCGAGGTAGTGGTAGCTGCGGAGAAGGATGGAGAATACAGGCAATTTACAGTATACATCAACCCAATGGGTGATGTGTTCAAATCGTGGGAGTAACACGCAAAACTACTCAACTAACCAAATACTAAACCAAACCAAAATAATAACATGAGCAATAACACGACAGCAACTAAGACAGTAACTAAAACAGAAGAGTCGACAGGACTAAAGAAGTATATTGTTGCACAAACAAAATTCGTAGCGGACGCACTTAAACGTAAGGTCGAAGCCTTCAAAGATGCAGAAGTCATCACAGAATACGCAGGAATCCGCAACAAACTCCTAGGAGCTGAGGTTCTCGGAACCCAGATGGACGTATCTCTCGCAGATGTGGCTCAGGTGTTCCACCAATGCACACTGCCAATCAATCGCGACGAAGTCGATATGTACTCAAAGCTTGATCCAGACGTAGGCAACCTACTCATCGACGCTAAGATGTGGGCACCACGAACATTCTCAGTAAGTTCACAGAACTACTCCACATGGGCACTCCAGTCAATGGAAGCACCTAAGGAAGAGCTTGAGCTTGAAGGATAAGAGATGAATAGTTTGGTAATATGGCGGGGTTTATACTTTTCCCCTAGTTAGATTATACACCAGAGCGGTAACCATATAAAAGCCGCTCAATCTTAATCGTGAAATTTAATTATGAAGATAACAGTAATAAAGAAGAAACCAACGAAACTTCAAAAGTTCTTCTTGCGTCCCCTCACGTTAAAGCAGAGAGCACAAGTGAAATTGTCTGTGTTGATGTTTAGGATTAAAAAAGCTTTTAAGTGCTAGTCGAACCCTTGGGCTTATACGACCTTAACTAAACCAAAAATAGAAAATAAATATATGAGTAAACTGACAATAAAGAACGATAGCACACTTCCAGACAGGACAGTAATTAAATGCGTGATGAGCGTGATGGCAGATGGCTTAATCGCAAACGGTGCAAACGGTGAACAATACTGCTTTGCCACTAAATTCAAAAGCGTGATGGTTTACGCTACGAAAACCAAAACAGGAGCACACGTGTTCCGCGTAATTTCTGCATAACACGTCATTCATTGCCATTTAGCAAATAACCACGCGAATAGAGCCGCGATTTCACAAGAAAAATTTAACCAAACAAACAACAAATGAGTAATAATACAGACTCCGTGAAGGAGAACCCACCATACGAAGTAGCAGAAAAAGAGAACTGGGAGAATTGCTATTGTCCTGAAGCTGAAAAGCTATTCAAAAAATCAAAGCCAGATGTCTACTACGACACAATGGCTCGTAAGTTCTACCCGCAAATCCAGAAACTATTCAATGAGGATATGGGTGATAAGTATGAGGCTATTAACCCAGACGATGAGGACGCAACAGTGATTGTTACATCAATCAACCCAGAAGGCAAGGAAGTGACTGAACCGACTGAGCACCCATTCGTTCTATTCGCTAAAACTGAAGGTCAGAAACGTGGAGGTTTTGAGTTAGCATTCATTGCTCGCGAAAAGTCATCAGGAGATGTAACACAAGCACTTGCGTACTTCTCGCCACCACACATCGCAAAGGTTGACGTATCTTGGGAAACCAAGGGCGACCCAAGCCGATACACATGGACAGTGTAAAAACTGTGTAAGTAAACTATTCCCCCCAAAACAAACCAAAACCAAAACATAACAATATGATCGTACATATCAATTCAGCAGGACAGAACGACCGAATCTCAGTAGAGCCCGGCGACACAATCGGAACAATCTTTGGAGACTCAGAGTTCCGTGAAGATTACAACATCGCAGAGCGTGCAGTTCCACAAGTGAACGGCGAGCAAGTAGGTATGGATTACGTCCTACAAGAAGGAGACACAATTAAACCAATCACTCCGGCTAGTTCTAAGTCTGAAGACTAAGCAATTTGTTCAATTGAGTAGAAACATCACTTGGGAGGGTGGTGATGAAATGACATTGAACGCTTATAGGGATATAAGCAACACACATAACTCTAAGGGCTGGCGTCTGCCAGAAAGACGCTACATTAAACAATATACTCACCATGCAATGAAAAAATACGGAAAGAAACCAAAACAATACGGAGCTCATCCTAAATCTTATGGTGAGCAAAAGAGGCCTAAGAAACCAAAGGCATACAGCAAGCCTGTGAAAGAATACAATTCACGAAAGAAGGCGGAAGAGGAAAGAATACTAGCCATGCAAATCATGGAAGACTTAGCTATGAGAGCTGAGAAGATTTCTGAACCATCCTTCGCTGACCAAGTAACACCACTCCCACGCAGGAAGAGAAAAATTCGCCTCTAGGGGCACAAAATCTCCTGAGAGGGGAGATATATCTGGCTCGCAAGAGTCATCCCTCTCAACTGAAACCAAAACAAAACAACAAACATAATATTATGGCAACACCTAAAACAAAAGCAACTAAGTCCGTCTCTCTACTAGCAGCAATCTGGGGTCGTGATGACAAAGAAGTATCAGCAGCACGTCTCGCAACAGCCGAGAAGCGCATCAGTGTTAACGCACAGAAGGCAGTCCTCGACCTTGAGGAGTCTGTCTCAGCATACGAGATCGAGCTTGAAACAACACTTGATCTTTCACTAACCAACCACAGCTTCACGGAAATCGTGAACGCTAAGGCTGACCTCACAGACGCACAGGATCGTCTTGCTCTTGCTGTAACAGCACAGAAGGAATTCCTCGGCTAAACCCGAAGAAACGAGCTAGGGCACTCGTTAAAATGCCCTTAACACATGAAGCCTACGGATGTAGAATTTCTAGAAGTATCTAGAATCCGAATTAGCCCGGAGCAGACGTCGTAGCTTATAAGGCTAATTAACTTTAAATGGAGAGGGATCGTCTAACGGTCAAGACCCACCGCGCAAGGAAATTTGGGTTCGATTCCCAATCCCTCTCCACCATTTTGCAAACACCAAAGACAGTAGGGATAGCTCCTTACGTGACGGAACCGCCACGAGCACCCGCGAGACTCTGGGAAAGAATATTGATAGCTCAACGGTAGAGCCCCACCCTTTTAAGGAGGTGACACAGGTTCGAATCCTGAGATATATTCGAGTGCAATTTCAACGGAAGATCATCTAATTGGTACAAGACCCGGCCTATTCGAGGCGGTAATGCAGGTTCGAGTCCTGCTCTTCCGGCCAATTTAACTAAATAAACATTATGACAAAACAAAAAATACCTCGCAAGTTGAGCACATCTCGAATCATAGTAGGTCAGCTGATAGGTTGGCCAATCCTGCATATGCTACTAGCCATGTTCACTATGGGGCTTACATTACTCGTCACATTACCGCTACAAGTTATTGACCTTGCGTTATGTGTGTCCTGTAAATCTAAACGGGCGGAATACGAGAGACAGGAACTACTAAGGGCTATCCGATCAGGTAAGCAACCATTTTAACTTTGATGAAGGGTGCGCGTATCCTTCGTATGACTCTCAGGAAAGACTGAGTGAATACGTTTTGCTTGTTTTGAAATTCATTAAGGGTAAAAAACATCCAGGAGTCCTTCTGGTAGGACCACTTTACAGATGAAATTAAAACATCTGGGGCTGAGATGCATCAAAGCTAAAACAAATGCGCGACGAACTGCGTAAAAATATCCAATAGTAATATAGATCAGCTCGATGAGCGTTACTTGGGCTGACCACCCACCTTAGCGGGGAACGGTCTCAAACTTTAACCAAATAAAAATTATGCACACTATAAGGAAAGATCAGTTCAATCTTCAGGAGTTTGATGAAGTGGGTCACATCGTTGGATTGGTAGTCACTACGCTAGGAGGTTCTCAAGCTATATGGAGACACTTAGAGGGTGATGTGTATTACATGTTGGGCGAAGATTCTCATCAATTTGGATGGTTAAAAACATTCAATGAAAGAAAAGAGAAGGAAAAGCACAAACATGACATCGTTTTGTGGGGACTATATGAAACCGACGGAAAAGGGAGGCCAACAACCTTAGTTGATGTGGCAAAATATAAGAGAAGCCACAAATCCAGAACAGTTCTATATGAGATGGCGTGTAAGAAGGGGATAAGCAACACAGTTTACTATAAAGCCGAAGAAATAAAAGCAACTCCTGAACAGTGGATGGAGAACAATAATGCCTCACTGAGGGGGCTGAAAGAAAGAATCAAACGAGAGAAGGAAATATTCTCAAAAATAAAAGAACTTTAATTATGAGCACAGAGTACATACTACGAAAGAAACCAGATGGAAGCCTCATGGCTATGGCCATCCCTACAGACGCAATTGAAATTCCAGTTGCTCTTTTAAATCAACAAATCAGACTTGGAGCTAATGAATTCCGACACAACGACAGGCAAGTGACATACGCTCGCTACGTTGAGACGGACATTGTCTCCATGGTTATCAACATCCCGCTACTGAAATGGCCTACATCTCTAAAGAATACGGGAACAAACAAGTGGAGAATCACAGAATCACAGAAGAAACGACCAGTGCATTTGAAGGATGTTGTTTTAGTGACACACCAAGAAGCGGGTAAGGTTCGAGAAGTTTACATTGTTGGCAAGAACGGATTAATCCCACGGCTTACAAACATCTATGAAGATGGGCGTATCTGCACAGGGGGAATCAACCATCCAGACCCGCAAATGATGTCACCACAAGACCTGATCATGCAACTTGAGAACTCAGACGGCAATTCAGACTTGTGCCCAAACCAAGATTGCACACTAGCCCTTGACGGGAACCACGTGGTGATCAACCCAGTACAGGAAGATTCATCATTGAATAAATTCCTGAAAGACAGATGGGAGTGGAAGTAAATGAGAGATTTAATCAAGAAACACCCAGACCTAAAAGATGTGTCAGCAGTTCAATTGCTTGATGCTCTACAAGGTGCTGGAGTGGAGAGAGTTAAGATAGAGTTTGCAGTTAAGAAGCTAGCAGACCAAAGAAAGAGAAATAAACGTGTCGGTAAGAGTATCGAGACAGTACTTAAATTCTAAAATGGACATCAATAAAATACTAATCGTTGGTTGTGGAGGAGGAGGGGCGATGCTTCTACCGGCCTTAGCACCAGCATATGACCTAATCATTGCAGATTTTGACGAGTACGAAGACAAGAATGTAACCAGACAGTTCTATGCAAATGGAGCAATTGGTGAGAAGAAGTCAGACGTTCTAGCCAAGTTCTTCAATAAAGGACACAAATCTGTAGAATCTTTCCCTAATAAGATTTACGGAGGTGAAGAGTTTGAAGGAGTTGACTTAATCATCTCATGTGTCGATACAAACCAAGGGAGAAACGCCTGTAAAGACCTCTCAGACGGCTTAGACGTGCCTCTGATTGTAATTGCTAACGAGTCGTGGGACCCAATGGCTTGGCTCTTCCTGCCCCATCTAGCGGGCCTTAAACAAGACCCATTCGTTCGTTGGAACCTAGGAGCTTTGGAAGACGGAGTTCGTGAGACATGTGCGGGGACAGAGATTATCGCAGAGATTCCGCAGCTGCCACAAGCTAACTATGCATCAGGAGCATTTGCTCTCTGTATCATGCAAAGCCTGATGACATGCAAGAAGGAGTCCAACTACATCGCTGAAATCACAGCAACACCAAACCCGGTGACAACCAAGATGAAAGAAATCGTATGAAAAGCGTAAATTTAAATTACATCGTTATGGCGATATCAGCTGTATTGGCTATGTATTGCATCTTTCAGGGTGAAAACATGCAAGCAAACACTTGGCTTATAACCTACATAGCATGGAGCCCAAGAAACTAGAATTATGAAAACACTTAAACAATGCGAGGCTGCCATCGCTAAATACAAATGGACGGAACAGGAAGCTGAGAAAATTGAGGTAATCTTGAATCAAGACGCTAGAGCAACAAAAGCGCTACTAGCCCTGTCAATGGTTGGGGACAGCCTCCTGCAGGATGTAAGAGCTTGTTCAATGGATAATACAGCTGACATAGCTATCGCCAAAGTATTGGGAATGAGAGTGAAGAAGACCACTGAAATGGTGTTTAAGTCTGGAATCACATACATAACTGAGAGCTACAACCGATCAAATGAAAACGAACTAATCCCAACACGAGATTTCTCAGTAAAAGACGTTCAAGCTCTTCTGGAGACAGGAATGCTGGAAGATGAGAAGAAAGTTTCAACAAGGAAGTCAACAGCTCGATTAGCGGTTGAAGAAACTGGTGAGAACTTCAAAGGGATCATGATGGATGACCCGAAGATCACAAAGCACGTGGGCTTTATGAAAACGGCTGTTAAATCACTACTTGAAAAATTTGTGGCAGAACGCCATAAAGAAGTAATTGAATTCATTGATCGGCTCAAATCCGGTGTAGATAAGAAAGTAATCAAGACTCCAGCTTCATTCGTTAGTATTGGAACAGATGGAATCCTAGTTAAAAAAGGTGGCGGATCTGAAGTCATCCTGCTGGCGCGTCCAGAGTTGATTGAAATAGCTAACAAATACCCAATGCTTTCAAGGTCAGCAGGCTTGCATCAAGTAATCAAGGAAGACGAGAAGAACGCTGACCTCAAGGTTGAGCTAGATAAAGCTGGGGTTAAGTACAACATTGAGAACGATTGCTTCGGAATCAAGATGGTTAACATCCCAGAACTTGAATCAACCATCACAATGGATGGACATGACGACGATGTCGCACGTGTACTTAAATGGATGGAAGGAAAGCCATCAGCATCACAAACATCAACATCTGAAAACCCACTATAATGGCAGTTAAATCAACAAAACCCACAACACGTAACACCAAAGTGGTGGAAGTAGCGTGGGGATCAGTAGAACTACAAATGGTTCCTAAAACATTCACACCAATGCTACCACCCTTGCCATACAAGCAATGGATGGAGGTTTGTTCATTCCTTAAGTTCTGTCAAACAGACCGTCAAGGAGAGGGCATCGTATCGCTAACACTCATCAAGAAGAAATGGCATGTCATTTGTTGGCATCAAGAGTCTATTGGTATGCACGTTAAGTACGAAGAAGGTTCTGAAGAGAACCAAACCCTGCTAACTGACGAGCTGCGAGAAGCTTTGGATAACATCCACTGCACAGTCCATAGTCACTACACAGCTGGAGCGTTCCAGTCAGGTGACGATAAGGATGACGAGTTGCAGAAGATAGGTTGGCACGTAACAGTGGGGCAGATGAATAAACCTAAGATGGACTCACACGCTCGATGGAACTTGAATAAACCAGCTCGACGAGAAGGTGGAGTCAAGGTTGAGAATTCTATTCAGTCATGGATCGAGTTTGACGCTGAGTCAATTGTAGGGCCATTCAAGGCACCTAAAGGGTATCTGGCTCACCCAGCAGAAGCGTCATCACACAAGCAGAACGTTCACATCACACCCAATAACTCATTCTTCCCTGAAGAGTGGAAAGCTAGGGTGCGTAAGAGGACTTATCAACAGCAGAAACCATACGGGTATCAAGCTGGGCCAAGAGCGGTGATGCCCAGAAACCCTGTGTTGCCTCTAGTGTCATCACGGGATGCTGGTTCTGACTACACAATCATGGATGCGAACAGCCTCACAAATGCTGAGATGCTTGAGATCTCCAAGATGGTTTTCTCTGACCACCCATTCCTGGAGGTTGAAGTCAAAACACTCATGCAAGCTCTAGCTCAAAAAGTTAAGAAAACTGAAGCGTGCTCCTTAGAGGGCAAAACTAGACTCACAATTGAGGTGATGAAGTCAATTCACGCAACAGTTCCTCAAGTGGATGCTGAAATCCTAGCTAAAACATCAGCTAACTTCATAGCAGCCTTCTTGAAGAGTGAAAAATACACATCAGCACAATTTAACGCGCTATTTAAAGCAACATATGAGATAGAGGTTGCTGAATTTAACGAGTTGTTCGCCAAGTATCAAGAGCCTCATGAGGTGAGTGAAGCTGAAGAGGTGGCAATCGCCAGAGAGGAACTGTCAGCAACAATGGGCGAACTAGCCGTACAAGGGATGACAGACAAGGATGTTCTTGCCTGCTTCTCACTATAACCCTTGGTAGTAAACCCTACCAATTATGCCCCAAGGAGGCCATCCTTCAATATAAACAATAGAAAGAAATAGTACAATTAACATCCAACAAGCGATCATCCAAGCGGATAAAACACCACTTACAGCACTCAACTTCCAAGTTGTAGCTGTATACCCCGGCAAATCCACAGCCAAAGGAGACGTCATGACGAAAGTGATGGTGGACACCCCACAAGGGACACCAAACTGCTACGTAACCTTCTTCACCCCGACAGCTCCGGCTTTCAATAAGGGTGATGAAGTGGCTGTAGCTGCTCAAATCACTGGGCAGGGAGCCAAGGGAATCACAGTTAGTGAGTTCAACGGCAATAAAGGTGTCAACGTCAACAAAGAGGCATCATGGACAGTGGGAGGTGTGGCCGCACCAGCAACACCAGAGGCTCAACCTCAGGCAGCAGCACCAGCTGTTGTTCAGCAGGCAGCGACTACGCCGAATTACGCAGCCGCAGCAGTAGTTGCAACGCCGGCAGCAGGAACAGTTAAGCTTACACGAGACGAACTTCTCCGTGAGCTTTGCAAGATGTACACTGAGGCTCGGGCAATCGCTGAACCAACCCTAACCTTTATGGACGAGGCTAAGGGACCAGAATATGCACACCAGTTCGCTCTACAAGCCATGTCAGCTGTACCACAGCATTGGTTTGGAGAGAAAGTGCTATACTAAACCCAACAACACAATGAAACCTAGAGGGAGGGCGGCTTAACGGCTGCTCTCCCTTTTTTCGTGTAGGCATGAAAAAGTTATTCAAAATAAATAGGAACTTGAAACAAAGGACGATGATAGCTGATGATAACGGCCTGGGAGGGACTTACATCGCCGTTGAGGGAAACAAAGGGAGCGGAGGGAGGTACATATTCAAATCAACAATGTGGTGTGACGTATTAACGCACCAGACAGTAAGAGGATCATCATTAAGAACGAAAGATAAATGAAAACAGCATGAAGACAACAAAAAATAAAAGAGCCCTCAAAGTATTGCTGATTGGAACTAAATGGTCATATTCAGGGATGTGCAGAAACCGAGAGACATATAACAGGGGTATGTGGTGTTCAGTTCAAACTAGACTTAAAGATAAATAATCATGAAAAAGATACAGACGAACCAAAGCCTTAGATTTCTAGCCAAGAAGAACCCGTCAAGGCTCTCAATGGTTGGCGACAAGTGGAGCACATATGATCACGTGCTAAGGGAGGTTGATGGATCGCTGTTTAGAACTGGAGGGTACGACCTAGGCAACAGAGATTGGCACACACAACTAAGAAGAAGAGACTCATGAAGAGAGTGAAGAAAAGGATTCAAGGGAAAGCGAGGAGGCTAATGACAGCTGATATATTCTCACCACCGAGAAGACTACATGTAATTAAGATGCGCTCTGCAAAAGAGGGTGGTGTACTGCTAGATAATGGGTCACCAAGGCCGAGGTGCGAACCTTGGTGGACAACACCGAGAACTAAAGATGTATGAACTATAACAATTTAAAGAAAAGAATCTTAAACTCCACAGGCCTTGATTGGTCAGCTCAATACATACGAGAAGTGGGAGAGAAGATGCTCAAAGGAGAGCAATTCGACCCAAAAGACTTAAAGGGGAAGACTGAGGACGCATTCAGGCTAATAGTTCAAGCCTTGGAAGATGACTATGCTGGAGTTGAAACCTCGACAGACGTGATTGAGATTGAGCAGCTACCATCAGAGATGAGGATAGCAGCCAAGCGTGGAGCTGAGATAACTCAAGTGGCAATTGAAAGTGTGGCCACAAAGCTAATTGAACACTTCGTTATACAGGATGATCACTGGGTGGTTGATCCAGAAAACCCTCCTACAGTGGCTCAGAGCTACGAGGTGGCGTCGGAGGCTCTAGGCCTTAATGCTGCCGCCCAAACCATTGAAAGCGCCTCCTCATGGCTTACAGGCAACATAGTGAGTGAATTGAGGCAGCTACATGGAGAAGATTTTGACATATCACTAATATGTGATCAAACAGGCAAGAGCTACAACACGATGATAACATCTGAGGTGGTTTTCAACGCTTTCAAGGGACGAATAGTCCCCGGAGCGTCCTTCTCTCTACATAAAGAAGCCCATTACACCAAGGGGATGACAGATGTGGAGAAGACAAAAGCTGTGATCATCGCAGCAAATAACAATTTAACGGTGAAGAAATTCGCCAAAGTTTGCCGAGCTGTAGTGGCCGGCAAGAAGCACTTACTTGAGCATGGACATGACATGGATGTTATAGCAATTGCTGAAGGGGGTGTGAAAGTGGAACCAAGACAATTTATACTAATTAAAGACAACGGTAAGTTCTCCCTTCGGAAAGGGGAGCTAACACCGACAACGATTAAGGCGTACCACCTTATTTTACAAATCAAACCTACATATGCCATCATCAAAGACTCAAACAACTTCTTCAAATAAAAAGACAAGACAACAACGGATATTCAGCGTGCTAGGCTTAACTAGGGAGGATATGGAGACAACTCAAAAGGTCTTCAAGTCGTTCGAGACTAGGTCAGACATGATTAAATCTCTAGATAAAGAGCACCACAAGATGGACGCTTATGAGTATAAAGCCCACTTAACTAACGTTTTGAATGCTTTCTCAGCCTTTGGCAACTCAGACCAAGACCTACTAGAGTCAATAGCGGGCAGCATAACCCTTCATTGTGAGGAAAAAGCAAAGGAATTAAGAGATGAAAGAAGTTGAAAACCACAGAAACTGTAGACATGGAGTACGAATGGCGTGCATTGGAGACAAACTCTATGAAGGGTACGGATTGAAATTCAAAGGACCATCAATAGTTTACAACTCAAAAAACTCATTAAATAGAGTGAGTTGCATATATGGACTGAGAATTAAAGATAAAGCATGAAAAAGAACAAAAGAGGAGGTTACGGAAGTGAAGTACAGGGACACATGGTTGGGAACATCTCTGAGAGTGATCCAGACTTCGGGGTTAGATTCACTCTCCGTGAAAAAGCGGGGCTATACACGCCTAAATGGTCAAAAACTGGACAAAGCGAACCGGGGTATGAGAAAGCCGACAGAAACCTGCTATCAAACAGGCCAAGACTCAAAGATAAATAGTTATGAAACAAATACATAGTATAGGGCCAGTACAAAAACGGGGATCCCATAGCCGATATTCAGTGAGAGCGCCAGCAGCTGGAGACACAGTGGATGAGATGAGCTTAGTGTATTTCATTAGCGCCAGCAGGGAAAGAGGTGAGCACGAATACATGGAGGCTGGAGGAGAACTCGAATACTCAAGCACATATAGCGCAAGCCTATACACAGGGACTAGAACTAAAGATAAGGAATGTATAGAAGGGAAAACCAAAAGTGAAGTGTAGTAGTCACTCGTATGATGCAGCTGAAGTTAAACAGGCCATTGGTCCTAAGCTAGACGTCATCATTAAAGATATTTTCCCTGAAGCGAGAAAAGATGGGCGTGAGTTCAGAATTGGATCGCTATCAGGGGATAAGGGGACATCAATGTCCATATCAACAGACCCCAGTAAGATGGGAGCTTGGATTGATCACAACGGAGATGGATCAGGAGACCTCTTCGACATCCTAAAGGAAACTAAAGGATTGAACTACGGGCAGGCAGTTACATACCTAGCTGAACAATACACACAGTGTTCAAAGCAAGAGTATGGAATCAAAACACCACTCAAAGTTCAGAAGACTTTTAAAATAGAAGAACACACAAACCCATTAACGCCTGAGGTGATTGGATATGAGGAGTCCATCAGGATGATCTCTCCAGCAACTCTAGAAGTTTACGGGATTCAAGTAGCAAACAACGATCCATCAGCAATTGCATTCCCTTGTTTTAATGACAATGGAGACTGCACACGCATATCCTTCGTTAATGTTAACGATAAGGCAACGTTCAGATGTACGCCCGGATCATCAAACAACTTATTCGGTAAGCCAGCTGTAGACCCAAATAAGACCAATGGCGTTGTCGTGGTTACAGAGGGGCAACAGGACGCTATGTCTTGGTACGAAGCCGGATTCCCAGCGGTAAGCATGCCGTCAGGGATTGGCAATCTGAAATGGATTGAAGATGATTGGAGTTGGTTGAAACAGTTCCACACCATCATCCTATCAATGGATATGGACGAGAAGGGGCAGGAAGGGCTCCAGAAGGCCGCTCAGCGCCTCCAAATCAATCGGTGTAAAGTATTAGACTTACCACTCAAAGACGCCTCAGACATGCTTCAGGAGGGCCGTATGGCCGAGCTTCCAGAAATATTCAAGAGAGCTAAGTTCATCCAACCAGAGGAGATTGTGTCAGCTCAAAGCAAGCGAGACGCTGTGTTTGATCGACTCAATACAGACTTATTGATGATTGGAGACCCTTACTTCCTACAAACTCTCCAGTATCGAGAGCGAGTACACGAGGGGACTCTAGTTTATGGCATCACAGGGCATGGTAAATCCAACGCTGTAGATTGTCAGGTAGCATTTAACGCCTCAAACAACATACCAACCATGGTTTACACTCCAGAGATGATCTCTGAAGCCATACTAGGTCATATGGTGTTGCAAATTGCAGGCGAGAAGCATGAGATGGTGTCCAATGATCGCAAAGCATTCAACTTACTTTACGAAACATACATAACACCGAACATCTACCTCTACGATTCATCGAAGAAATGTTCACCAAAAAAGCTAATCAGCATATTCACATACGCGTACAAGCGATTTGGCATTGAGAAGTTCATTGTAGACAATGTGATGACACTGGACATCGACATCGACTCAGTGAAAGAACAAGCTAAAGCGGCTAATATGTTCCGTGAGTTCTGGGTTGAATATCCAGTACATGTAACAATGGTTGCTCACCCACGAAAACCACCAACAGGATCTTATTTTAAAGAACCAGAGCTATCAGAAGTTCGTGGAGCCTCAGAATGGGGAGACATGGCCTCTAATGTTCTATGTGTGTGGCGAAATAAGGAGAAGGAGCGGACACAGAGAGATATGATAGACCAAGGAGTTCCACAACAAACACTAAACATAGAGTTTAAAGATGTTGAAGACGGGCGAATAGTCATTAAGAAACAACGTGAGACAGGGATTGAACACGCTGCTAAGACTTGGTTTGATGGTCCATCTAAGAGGCTTATGTACATGGAGACAACTCCAGCCCCATGGTACTCATTAGACGAGCTTAGAGCTGCGGGGAAGAGACTGAAATCTCAGTAACGCTACCCTTAAGCCAACATTTTTCAGGTAGTGTAAGAACCTGACCACCAGACACAACATCCATAGGAAGCCACACTTTAGCCTTCAAAGCACATGAACATCTAGAGCAACTCTCTAGTTCTTCATGGTGAGTGGTTTTTCTATTTTTAATCAACCCCATAACTTTCGGGAGAATCCCCATACATGTAGAGCAACCAACAGCTTCTATATTGTGAGGACAAACTGCACAAATTGAGGCGCGTCTCTCTGCCTCATCACTCGGAACAACAACCCCACCAGTCATCATCCATCGCTTCATAGAAAAAATGAAGTTACCTATGTCTCCAGCAGAGACTTTAACCCTATAGTTAGCTTCTCCCTCAGGAACGGAGCAATGGGTGGTGGCTACTGGGTTCTCCTCCACAACCTTAGTGCCTAGTCGGTGCTGCCACCCGGGAGAGAGATCACCACTCTCATCTAAGCGGTGCATACGCACCTTGGACATAAGAGACTCAAAACTACCAGCTGAATAGACGGTTCCATCCTCTTCAGTTACACTAATTTTACCAGAGATTTGTATCTTCAAAGAAAGCCTACCAAACAACATGAGATAAATATATATGTAGTTGATACTAAAAGCAATTACATGTATAGTGTCTCACATGGCCAAACTAGAATCTGTATCAGAAAAGCTCCTTAAACGTGAGATGACAATTCTCACAGAACAACAAGCACGCATAGCTGTACTTAATGAGCAGATTAGGCACATGCCGAACTGCACACTGAAGAATCAATGCAAACGCCTCCTCCTGCACAAACAGGAAGCAATGAGAGGTCACAACAGGCTAATACTTCAAATACGCCGCTACGCTAAATAAACTTTAAACAACCAAAAACCAACACTAAGGGAGCCCTAATAGGGCTCTCTTTTTTATTTATAATGAAAACTATAAGAGTAGAGACATCCCTCCATCAGAGAGAAGCCAATATGGTTGGAGAACCATTCCAAAAGAAAAACCATATAATAAAGAAGTCAGAGAGCTATATGGTATTCACAAGGGGAGGCTTATCAAGCCACGGATACATAGGGTGGGGAAGAACAGGGAATAGACTTAAAGATAAATGAAAACACTCACAACACAAGTGAAGATAAAGGAGTTGGCTGGAGATAAAACCAATTCAGGAGGGTCTGTAACTATTATCAGCTCAACAAGATCCCACTCAAAATGGATGGATAACATGGGAGTTACTGATGAAGACGGGAGAGAGGGGAAAAAAGGTTGGAGGACAAAAGACAAATGAAAAAGATATATAAAAACTGGAGAGGCCCATTAGTTGGAGACCAATGGTCGTCAGGGAATGAACTAATAATCAAGAAGGAAGGCGAGACGATTTATTATAAGGGTAGAATGAAGAGTGTAGTGACGAAACTACACTTAAGTAAGAGGTTTAGAGATAGATGAAAGAGGTACAGGATAAGGTAGAGATACTAGAAATGACTGGCGACAGATTCATGTTTGGAGCGAATTACATAAAATCCATAAAAGATAATGTATCTACTATAATGCATGAGAAGGAAAGAGAGGTGCAGATAGACAAAAGGATTAGAAAATCAATGTATAGAAGGAAGGATAGATGAGCGATAAAGACGAAGAATGGGTGATGAAGATTGTGAATGACCCATACAGCATTTTTAATACCAAAGCCAAGTATTTCTCTTATATAAGGAACACTCTACGTAGAGCGTCATCACGCAACCCACTGAAAACCAACTGGAAGCGAGCTAACCTAAAACCAATCACAGCGACCCAGAGAAGCTCTGGGAGGTTCCACCGATCAACCAAGTTTATTGGAATGTGCGTGATATGCAGGAAGATGTTTGCAGGCTCACACTTAGAGGTGGATCACAAAACTCATTCATCATGCGTCAGTAAGACGACAGCTGAAGGGTTCATGTGGCATTGCCTAGGAACAACAACAGACCAATACCAGTTGCTTTGCCGCCCCTGTCACAAAGTGAAGAGTAACGCAGACAATAAAGGCATTACATTTGAGGAATCTAGAGGAGACAAGAAAGCCATCGTATTCTCTAAGAGGACAGTGGCTAGGCAGAAAGAACTACTCACTGAATGGGGCTATCCAGAAGAGCTGAACAACGCTAAATCTAGGAGAGCTGCAGCATTTAAACACTACATGAAGGAATGAAGAAGAACTCAAACAAAAAACCAGTAACAAGAACAATGTGCGGGACAAGGTCAGTCTCCACATTCTCGAAATGGCATTGCTTCTGGCAGGATGGATCAGATATTAAGTCGAGCCATAGTAACGGGAGGCAGGATCAAAGAGCCCCCCACCATAGGGCAACAGCACCGAATAACAGGATTAAAGATAAATAATGAGTGAATTTGAGATCTTAAGTCGTTGTAACGGTGTAACCATCACAACGTTCACCCGTCCTTAGCATGCGACTAACCTTAGGGTGGTGAAAACCAATAGCCCTGCCAGCTGACGCTAGGCTAGGGAAGGAGCCGAAAGGTAGACCATTAAAAAACACATCAACGCAAATACTCTTAGGGCTTCCTTTTATGCGATTCAGTATGACATTAGAGGGAGACCAAGGTCTGCCGTTCTTCCTGAAAGAGCAGTAACAGCGATCACAACGAACACCATCCTTGTTGGCTCTACGATCTAGACAGTCAACGCAAGAGCAACCACAAAGAAACAACATGAACAAACAAGAAGAAGATTTCCTGAGCATGAAGCCCGGAAGATACATGAACATACCATCATCGTTATACCACTCAACAAAGCCTATAGTGGGGTCAACGGGGATGCTGCACACACCAGCGTCAAAATCAACCCTGTCAATGTTCTCCAAATGCCCCAAGACTTGGAGGGCTGGGGCGAAATTCAAAGTGACACAATCACAA
>TARA_R110002153_G_scaffold246237_1_pt1 | contig 22190 bp, 17 predicted proteins | sample TARA_R110002153 | Tara Oceans TARA_R110002153 (sample SAMEA4398193) | marine metagenome | biome: Polar Biome; feature: [SRF] surface water layer (ENVO:00010504); material: water (ENVO:00002006), including particulate matter (ENVO:01000060) such as... | depth 5 m | reverse complement strand
AAGTCACAGGAGTATCCTACACATAAAAAATAACTTTAGTTGTTTTATTAAAGATAAGTTCGTATATTATTCTAAACTAATAATAAGTTATATGGAAACAAATTTTACTTTCAATAGAAGAGAAAATGAACCCCTACAACACTATACATTTGAAAATGGCTTTTCTCAAAAAGAACTAGACACCATTGACATAGGTATTGAAAGTATGTCAGCTGAAAAAGCAACCACTTTAGGAGAGCAATCAGATTTAATAAGAATATCAAAAGTAAAGTGGCTACCTCAAGACCACAGATGGGAGTGGGTATACGATAAATTAGCAGATATGATAAACGAAGCTAATGATGCTCTATGGAGCTTTGACTTAATTAATATGCCCGAGGCAATTCAATTTACAGAGTACCATGCCAACGAAAAAGGACACTACAACTGGCATCAAGATATAGGAACCGGTACTGCTTCTTGCAGAAAAGTTTCCGTTACAGTACAGTTATCAAGCCCGGAAGATTATGAAGGAGGAGATTTACAAATAACACAAGGAGGACCTCCCGACTTAGCACAAACAGCTCCTAAACAAGCAGGTTCTGTAACTATTTTCCCTTCTTATATGCTTCACAGAGTAACACCGGTGACAAAAGGAGTAAGAAAATCGTTCGTAATTTGGGTAGGAGGATCGCCATTTAGGTAGTAAAAAACTAAAATTAATCAATATTATAAAAATTATGCAATTAAAAGACACAATAGGTATTTTTGACAACGTTATCTCTAAAACTAACTGTAAACGTTATATTAACAGAATTGAAGAAGCGATCACAAACAACTATGCAACTGTAGGTAAAGCAACCAGCGGAGAAAGTAAAGACATTAAATCATCTACAGATTATAATTTTTTAAATTTCGCTAATAATAAAGATATACAGTTAGTAGAACTAATTACACAGACATTTAATTACAACTTAAGTACTAACTACTTAAATAAGTTCCCTAATAACGATAAATTCGAACATAATTTAACTATTATGGGGAAGACAAAGTACCCTGCTTTTAATATACAAAAGTATGATAAAGGAGTAGGTCACTATAAAGCATGGCATGTAGAAAAAGATTGTTTAGAAAATTCTAATAGAGCTTTTGTATTCATCCTATACTTGAATGATGTTAAAGAAGGAGGGGAAACCGAATTCCTAATAGACGATAAAGGTGAATATTTTAAAGTAGAACCAAAAGCAGGTCGCTTAATAATTCATCCAGCAAGCTGGCCGTATATACACAGAGGTAATACACCTATTTCTAATGATAAGTATATTGTAACATCTTGGCTTAACTTTTCGTCCTAATATGCACACTAAGAAGCTAGCAGAAAGTCAAATTTTTGAAATAGAAAATTTTATTACTGATGCGGAATGTGACAGTATACTAAAGTGGTTTATATCGGAAAAAAAAGAAAGTACTAACGAAGGAAATATTCTTTTTAATAATAGAACGATACCATACAGTACTATTACTAGTTCTAAAATAAAAAACATAGTCAATAGTTTTAGGTTTGATAGCACCGCAATTGCTCGAGAACTATACCAGAAAGTACTTTACCCAGACTATACAGACTTAGTTTACTGGCCTACAGGACTTTCTATGGACGTACACGCAGATGCAGTATGGCTTGACGGAACTCCTGCTAAATTCCCTTACCGGTACTGCGCAGGTGTATGTTATCTCAATGATGATTATGAAGGAGGAGAAACGTATTTCCCAAACTTTGATATACAGACTAAACCCCAAAAAGGGAAAGTTATACTATTCCCATCAGACTTAGAACACAGACATGGAGTCAGAGAGATTATAGGTGACCGATACACAATGCCTATATGGTTCTCTAAAGAGAAGATAAACTTAGAAAACTAACTATGAAATGGTCCTACATACTCGACGATAAAGACACAGCATTAACACGCTACGCAACAAGTAAAAGTATAGAAGATAAATGCACTTGGCAAGCAGATACGTTAGAATATATACTAGAAAATTACAGTAACAAATCATTCCGTAGATGTATAGATGCAGGAGCTAATTACGGATTCCTTACAGCAGGTTTTGCTAGACATTTTGATAAAGTAGATGCTTTTGAAATATCGTCTGATATAAGATCACATTTAATTAAGAATGTTAAGTCTTTTGAGAACGTAGAAGTACATAACTACGGGCTATATAGTAAAAGTACCAATGTAGACTTTTACTTTGCTGAAAGCTCAGGTACAAGTAGGATAGGTACTCCAAAACCTAATAGAATTGAAAAAGTAATAGATTTAGATTCCTATAACTATACCGATGTGGATCTTATTAAGATAGACGTAGAAGGGTCTGAACATTTGCTAATACAAGGAGCAGAGAATACTATTAAACAAACATACCCAGTAATTGTAGTTGAAATGCACTGCACTAGGGACAAAAGATCCTTTGCTAACAGGCAATATATTATTAACTTTTTATATAATCTAGGATATAAAATAGTAGACGTAAGACATTGTGACTTTTTATTTACTAAAGAGTAGTTATGGAATTTAATATAGAGTATGTACGTACTAAATTTGATAGTAGGCTTATCGGTCTAGAGGACGTGAGCAAAGTACATCTAATACAAAACGAAATAAAAGGACTACATAACCAGAGTAGGATATCCAGTAAGTTTTTTCAATCAGACTACTACAGTAGGTACTCTAAATATGATAAGTACTTTGCATTATATAAAAATATAGAAGAAAAAAATAAAAGAGCTTTTCAAATAAAACACTTTTCTAGGATTAGAGAAGAGTTTAGGGAACTAGACACAAAGATAACAGGTATCGAAGCAGGTAGTTTAAAAAAACAAGACTTAGAGTCGTATGTTAGACTATTAGCTGAACATCTCGACGTTCATTTTGCAGCTTATACTCTAAAAAACCAAAAAAATAACCCTCATTTTTGTAGATTCGGTTGCTGCAGGTTAGCACATAATTTAGACTATAATAAAATTCAGTACGTTTTAGATAATACAGAAAATTTAAACAAGCTAATGAAATCTAATGATTACCGTTTTGACGATCAGCATCAACTTGACTGGCATTCATTTACAGGCAGCTGCTGGGAATTAATAGAGAGCGGCGTCGCTGAAGTAGCTTTAGAAATTTCTAATACTATGGAGAGGTTATTGTTAATTCCTATGGGTAGGTACCGAACTGCATTAAATAACGTATTTGTAGCACTTAATACCGGAGGCGGAATGGTGAGAAATTGGAGCACTACTTTGTGGATTAAGACTATGGCTCTTTTACAGTTGAATAAGAAAGAAGAAGCAATATACACCTTAAAGAGATTAGTAAATATATTTGAACACGCACCTGTTAAACAATCGTATATACTACATAATAGGATTGTCGAAGCATGCTTACTTCTATACAGTTTGGAGAAAACAATAGCAAACAAAAATAAATGCGAAGAACTATTTATTAAAAATGCACATAAGAGTATATTAGACGAAACTGAATCAACCAGAGAAAGGGGATTAATAGTATATGAATACCTAGAATCAATAGTAGAAAACTAACTATGAGAAAAACCACAATTAAACCGTATATAGAGCGTGCAGTGATCGAAATAAACGGAGGCTGTAATTATACATGTCAAATGTGTCCTCAAACAAACCCCGGTAGGCATAAAGGATTTCTAAAACAAATGCCTATTGAAGAATTTGAGCAGTATGTAATACAATGTGCCGAAAAAGGAGTAAAAGTTGTAAACTTAGAAGGTTCTGGAGAAGCTACTCTGGTAAGGAGACTACCGGAGTATATTAAAATTCTTACTAAACATGGTATACTCTCCTATATTTTTTCAAATGGCTTTAGGTTTAAGAATAATTTTATGAAAAGCTGCATAGACGAAGGACTAAGCCGTATTCGCTTCTCTATAATAGGATATAATCAAGAGAAATATAAGGAATGGATGAATAGAGACGCATTTAACCTAGTTAAGGACAATGCAATACAGGCGCAAAAGTATATAGACTCAATTAACGGAGTAACTGAATTAGCTTCTTACCACCTTATTACGGATAATAATAATTTAGATTATGAAATCGAGCAGTATAAGCAAAATTGGATAGAACCAACTGGAACTTTAGCAGAGGTATGGAAAATGCATAACTGGTCAGGGGTATATGAAAACCCCAATGAAAGAGAAGGAGTTACTAAAACATGTGGTAGACCATTTGCACCAGAAATAACAATACGAGCAGGTGGATTAGAAGGTAAAACAGGAGCAATCCATCCCTGTTGTCAAGTTTTAGGAAGAGATGAAGAAGCAGTATTAGGCCATCTCTCAGAAAATACTTTTGATGAAATATGGAACGGTAAAGAGTATAAAAAGCTAAGGCAAGGGCATATGGATGGGAACTACCCTTCCTACTGTAAGGGATGTGACTTTCTCATAGACGATCCTGAAGTATTAGTTTATACAAACCACAATAGAACAGTACATACTCTTCCTGGCACAGAATTTTCGTTAGAAAGTTTCAGATAAAGTTGGAAATTAAATAAAAAGTTTATATATTATAGTATATATATAAAATAATCGATTAAATTAACATTAGAATGGCAAACAAGAAATTAGATCAAAACGAATTAAAACAAATTACAGACATTCAAACTCGAATGGATGCTGTAAAAACAGAATTAGGAAGTCTTGCTTTAGCAGAGATAGACCTATCTAATAGAAGAACAAAGGTAGAAGAGTATCTAGTTGATACTCAATCTTTGGAGACTAAATTAGTAGCAGATTTAGAAAATAAGTACGGTAAAGGTACAATAGACTTAAATACTAACGAATTTATACCTTCTCCTGAATCAATAGCACCTGCAAAACCAGTAAAAAAAGTTAAAACTACTTCAACCCCAACAGTGGAGTAACACTGTAGGAGTTTAGAGTCGATAAGGGGGGAGGTTTTACACCTTCCCTTCCTATTTATAAACAGTTGCCTCCCTGTACACAGTAGGGCTGGTTTACAAAATAAACTGATATTTATAAAAGACATTTAAATAAACTTCATTAAACATGGCAGAAACAATAATCTCTCCAGGTGTATTCACAAGAGAAAATGACATTTCATTTATTCAACCAGCACCAGTAACAGCAGGAGCAGCAATTATCGGACCTACTGCTAAAGGTCCTGTAGAAGTACCAACTTTAGTTACTTCTTATAATGATTATGCAAGGAAATTCGGAACATCATTTGCTTCCGGTTCTAGCTCTTACGAATTTTTAACTTCTATAGCAGTAAGAAACTACTTTCAACAAGGAGGAGGATCGGTACTAGTATCTAGAGTAGTAAACGGCAGCTTTACAACAGCAACCAATACGACTATTACTAATACGCAAATAAGTACAGGTTTAGAATTTGCAAGCGGCTCATCAGTTATAGCAGAAGCAGCAACAGACAACCAAGAATTTAGATTAGTAAACGGAACAGATACTTTTAGATTTATAGCATCAGCAGATCCAATTCCAGCAGATGATGTAGACGGTAAATTGTTTTTCTTTTCTACAGGATCTACAGCAGATGCAACAGTTACTAATTTAGTAACAGAGATTAATGCAGTAACAGCATTAGATAATGTAGTATTAGCTAGTGTAGGCGGTACTTCTGCAACTTTAGTAATTTCTGGTTCAGCAACCGGTACAGATTTTAACGGGATTACCTTTGCAACTGGATCTAAGTTAGCCGACGGTGGATCATTTGCTAGTGATAATAAAACTATCTTTACGCTGGCAGGAGGTACTAACACTTCTACAGCAAATACTAATCCATTTGTACTAGAGACGATCGGTAAAGGAGAATTATATAATAGTTCAACTGGCGCAAGTGATGGAGGAGTACATAATAGTGATAGCTCAATAATTTCCGGATCATCAGATAACTTTAGATGGGAAGTATCGAATGTAAATCAAGGCTTAGGTACTTTTACATTATCTGTACGTCAAGGAGATGATAGCATAAAACAAAAGACTATATTAGAAACTTTTAACAACTTATCCTTAGATCCTAATTCTACTAATTATATTGAAAAAGTAATAGGGAACCAAGAAAAAAATATAACTCAAGATTCAGACGGATCTAAATATATTGCAATCTCAGGTAGCTACGTTAATAGATCAAATTATATTAGAGTAGCAGCAGTTAACACCCCAACATTAAACTACTTAGGTAACGACGGATTAACAGTAGATACAGATTCACAAAATATATCTTATTCTGCTTCTTTACCGGGTATCGGATCAGGATCTTTCTTTGGAGCTACTGGAACAATTTACAGAACAGATGAAGCAAGTCAATACTTTGGAGATATAAACGCTACTAATACCCAAGGTCTTGAACCAGTAGACTATAATGATATTATATCGGTATTAGAGAATAAAGAAGAATATCAGTTTAACGTAATCTCAGCACCAGGATTAGTTTTTGAATTAGCTGGGCATTCAGGTCCAATTAATAGTCTAATTTCTTTAGCAGAAACTAGAGGAGACTGTATAGCAGTAGTTGATTTAGTAGACTACGGTTCGAATGTGTCTAACACAACAGCTCAATCAGCAGTAATTAATAGTTCGTATGCAGCAACATACTGGCCATGGTTACAAACACAATCTGAAACAGGCAAAAACGAATGGGTACCAGCTTCAGCTGTAATACCAGGAGTATATGCTTTTACAGATAACAGCTCAGCACCATGGTTTGCACCAGCTGGATTAGTTAGAGGAGGTATTACTGGAGTTATTCAAGCAGAAAGAAGATTAACAAGAACTCAAAGAGATACACTATATACAAATAAAGTAAATCCAATCGCTTCATTCCCAGGACAGGGTATATCGGTTTTCGGTCAAAAAACATTACAAACTAAAGCATCAGCTTTAGATAGAGTAAATGTAAGAAGACTGTTAATTGAGTTGAAAAAATTTATTGGAGATCAAGCAAGAAATTTAGTATTCGAACAGAATACAATTGCTACTCGTAACAGATTTTTAGCAACAGTTAATCCTTATTTAGAATCAGTAGTACAGAGACAAGGTCTTTATGCTTACAGAGTAGTAATGGACGATTCAAACAATACAGCAGACGTAGTAGATAGAAATCAACTAATAGGTCAAATATTTATTCAGCCAGCTAAAACGGCAGAATTTGTAATACTAGACTTCACAGTTGAACCATCTGGAGCAACATTTGCTGGATAATTTAAAATAAACATATTTATAATAAATAATAAATAAAAATGGCAGTATTAGATCCAAACGAAATTATGTTTAGAGCCTTCGAACCGAAGGTACAGAATAGGTTTATCATGTACATGGATAACATTCCATCATTCATGGTAAAGACAGTATCAGCTCCTTCGTTTGAGGATGGAGAAGTAGTATTAGATCACATTAACTCTTATCGTAAAATTAGAGGAAAAAGGATGTGGAATGATATGGATATGACACTATATGACCCAATCACACCTTCTGGTGCTCAATCAGTAATGGAATGGGCACGTTTATCTTACGAATCTGTAACAGGAAGAGCAGGATATTCAGATTTCTACAAGAAAGATTTAACTCTTAATGTACTAGGACCAGTAGGAGATGTAGTATCAGAATGGATTATTAAAGGTGCATTCATCAAAACTATGTCACAAGGAGACTTTGACTGGAATTCTCCAGAAGCAGTAGAGTTATCAATGACTATTGCAATGGATTACTGCGTATTAAATTACTAAGTAGTATTACTACTTAAATATTATCAAAAAGCTCGATTTATTTCGGGCTTTTGTTGTCTACTAAAAGTATTATTCGTATATTTATATTTAGAACTAGTTATAATTAATAAAATTTATGGAACAAACACAAAAATTCCCAACAGAGATTGTAGATTTACCATCAGGTGGTAAGTTCTACCCTAAAGAATCACCTTTAGCAAATGGTACTATTGAAATGAAGTACATGACAGCAAAAGAGGAAGATATACTAACTAACCAGAACTATATAGAAAAAGGTATAGTTATAGATAAGTTATTAAAGGCATTAATTGTAGATAAAACAGTTGATTATAGTAGTCTCTTACTAGGAGATAAAAACGCTCTGCTTATAGCAGCACGTATCTTGGGTTACGGTAAAGATTATGAATTCTCTTACGGAGGTACAATACAATCAGTAGACCTTTCTCTGCTAGACAACAAAGTACTTTCGGAAGAAGTTAAATCAGCTACAGACAACGCATTTGACTATACACTTCCTACTACTAAAAGAGTAATTACTTTTAAACTCCTTAATCATGCTGATGAAACTAAAATAGATCAGGAAATAAAAGGACTTAAAAAGATTAACAAAGAATCTTCAGCTGAATTATCTACCCGCTTAAAGCATATGGTAATAGCAGTAGATGGAAACGAAGAAAAAAAGCATATTAGATCATTTGTAGATAATGAATTCTTAGCAAGAGATTCTAGATCTTTTAGATTATATTTAAGAAACTTCCAACCAGATGTAGATATGACATTTTATCCAGAAGATGGACCGGAAGGAGGGGTAGAGATCCCTATTGGGATTAACTTTCTTTGGCCTGACGCCACAGTATAGGGTAAATATATTTAATCAAATACATGATATAGTTTTCCACGGTAAAGGAGGCTTCGACTACGACACTGTTTATAATATGCCCATCTGGTTAAGAAATTTTACTTTTCAAAAAATACAAGAGTTTTACGAAAAAGAAAAAGAAGAGTACGATAAAATTAACAAGAAGACCAGTGCAATGAAACCAGGCAAGGTAAAAAAACCTTCTTATAGTACTAGGGCTCGTAAATAAAGCGAGCCTTAACTATTTATAATAAACTCATTATAAAATGGCAGACGGTAATTTAAATAAAGAATTAATTGTTTTACAAAAACAGTTAGAAAATCTTGGTGCCAAACCTAAAGAAATAGATGCAATTAGACGTGCCTTTAATGCATTAGCAGGAGACACAGCTGCCGCTGCTGCTGAAGTAGAAAGAGTACGTAAACGGGTGGAACAGCTACGATCAGAGTCTGAATCGTTAAATACTCCTTTCAAAGACCTGTTATCGATAGTTCAACAAAATTATACCGCTTTAGATAAAAACACTTCCGCTATTTCTAAAGCTAAAACTCTTCAAAATAAAGTTCTAGGCATCACCCAGGACTTAAAAATGGATAATGAAGGTCTTGTCGATTTAAGTAAAAGACAGTTAGATTCAAAATTACAAATTTTAGAAAAAACTAGAGCAGAATTAGCTTCAAACGCTGAACTTGCACAGCTACAACTAGATCAACTTAAGGCTAATGGCGATATTCTAGGGAAAGACAAAGAAAGAGCTGACAAACTTAAAGAAATACTTAAATATAGTGAAGACTTTGACACAGGTCTTAATGGAATAATAGCTAAGACTAAGGAAAGACTTGGTTTAGAAACATCTATTAATAAAAACATGGGTGTTGCCGGAGCCTTAGTAGGAGGTACTGGTGCATTAATGGAGAGACTAGGTATGAGATCTGGTATTTTCCATCAAGCTATGGAAGACGCAAACGAAGAAATGCGTGATATGGCAAAAAACATGGGGGAAAATGTTTCCTTTATGAACAAGCTTAAGGTTGGAGCAGCTGGATTTAGTAAATTAGCAGACGGTTTCGGCCCTGCATTGAGAGATCCGACAGTTATAGCAGGATCATTAGTAAGTGCATTCCTAGAGGTAAACAAAGCTCAAACTGAGTTCGTAAGAAGAACTGGTCAAGCAGCTAGCTCTATGGGCGGTGTTAACACTGAAGTAGCTACTCTAACCGATATGTTAGGTACGGCTACTGATTTAAGTAAACAAACAGGCTTAAATGCTGCGTTAGTGTTTACCCCCGAACAAATAGGAGGTATAGCTGATGCAACTGCTCTACTAGGATTATCAGCTGAACATGCAGGTGGACTAGCCATGATGATGAAACTCTCAGGGGAAAACATGGGGGATATAGAAAAGAATATATCTTCTCAAGTTAGTGCAGGTATAGATCAATTAGGAGTACTCGAAGATGTAGCTTCTGCAAGCGATGATATTACAGCTTCATTTGGAGGCAGTACTAAAGAATTAGGAGCAGCAGCAAATGCTGCAAAAAAGCTAGGCATGGACTTAGCTGCAATTAACAAAATAGCAGACGGCTTACTAGACTTTGAATCTTCTATTGAAGCTGAATTAGAAGCACAATTACTAACTGGTAAGAGTATTAACTTAAGCAAAGCCAGAGAATTAGCATTAAATAATGACTTACAGGGAGTAGCAGAAGAACTAAAAAAGAATGGAGCATCCGCAGCAGAGTTTGCTGGTATGAATAGAATTCAACAAGAAGGCCTAGCAAAAGCTCTCGGTATGTCCAGAGAAGAATTAGCAAAAACGGTATTGACTGAAAAAGCAAGGGCCAGTATGACTAAAGAGCAAATAGCAGCAGCTCGAGGTGTCACTTTAGAGCAATCTAAACAAATGGATATTCAAGAAAGGATAAAAAAATCAGTTGATAGATTAGCACAAGCATTCTCACCAATACTAGAAGCAGTTGTACCAATTGTAGAAGCTGTACTAGGCTTTATAAGGCCTATTGCTGCTGGAATAGGTTATTTGCTTAAATTTAAAGCTGTCTCAATAGCATTAACTGCAACCTTTGCAGTATTAGCAGGATATATGGCCGTTAAAAGAATAGCCAATTTCGTCGGAGTAGGTATAAGAGGATTTAGTGCAATGTCAAGTTCAATAAAAGGTCTTGGAGGAGGAGTAAAAGGTTTAATAGGATTAACAAAAGGAGCAGGAAAGTCAATAACGGAATCTTTCACTAAGGGATTAGGAGGAAATAAAGTTAAAGCAGTATTTGATAAAACAGCAAATAGATTCAGAGACGTATCTTCAGGAAAGTTCGTATCTGCGGATAAGGCCAAAGCATTAGGTGCTAAGATGCCCGGCAAGGAAATCTCATCAGCTTCAGCAGCAACTTCTAAAGTTAAACCAGGGAAAAATATAAGAGTCTTCTTAAAAAACTTAGCCGCCGGCCTTAAGTCGATGGCAAATATGAAAGTACTTTACGGAGCTTTAAACTTAATTCCTGCATCTATAGGATTGGTAGCAATGATACCAGGAGTAATAGGAGCAAAGTTGATGGAAAAACTTAGCGGACCTAAGTTACTTGTATCTATGCAATCATTAGCACAAGGATTAACAGCAATGGGTACAGGTAAAGTACTATTAGGAACCTTAGGACTACTAGCATCTGCATTAGCATTTACCTTAATGATACCAGCATCAGCAGGTATGGCCCTAATGGGATTAACAGCACCAATGGCAGCAACAGGAATTTTCGCACTTATACCGGCACTAACGGCCCTAGGAACTGCAATGGCATCTGGAGTCGGAGCACTAGGATTACTTGCATTAATAGGACTAGCAGTAGGATTAGGAGCAGCATTCGCACTTATTGGAGCAGGCGCAATGATGTTTGGGAAAGGAATCCAATTTGCAGCTGAAGGAGTCGTCTTGATAATGCAAAATATATCTGGACTGGTTTCTATGATACCTTCACTGTACCTACTGGGAGGAGCATTAATGAGTATCGCAGGAGGGTTAGGAGCAATAGCTTTAACAGGAATGGCAGCATTACCAGCGTTAGCTGGCCTTAGCTTATTTGCAATCGCAGTAACTCCAATAGCTTTAGCAGCAGGAGCTATATTCGGAGACAGCGGAGAAAGCGACACAGACGGTTTTGCTAAAATAGAAAGCAAGTTAGACACTCTAATTAACGTAATAGCCACAGGAGGCGATGTATATTTAGATTCTGATAGAATCGGCAGAACAGCAGCAAAGTCGTTTTCAATAATAACAGCATAATAGTATAAAAATATCTATTTATAAGTAAACAATTAAACTAAATTAAAATGGCAGACGGAATATTAACAAATCAACTTCCAAATTCTCCTTTAGGATTAAACGGAAGCACACCATCACAGTTAGAAGGAGCAAAAAATACTTCTACATTACATAATCAATCTTCGATCAATAATAACCCAGGAATAGAGCGATCTCCTTCGGTATTAGATCTAAACGGAAACATACCAGGTAAGTACTTAGATAACCCACCACAGTAGGTAGATTATGCCAATTATAAGGAACCTAAGAAAGGACTTCGAAGAAGGCCGTATGGATGCTCTTCGTTCTATTTCCTATGAGGAAAGCGGGACACGAGCTCCCTATGTAACAAAGGATCCAAATAACCCGCCTAACAACGCTAGCTTGTTACTACAAGCTAATAAACGTGTAGATGATGTAACTAGAATAGCTACAATGTTGATTAGTAAACCTGGATTAAAACACCTAGGTAACGAAGCTTTATTGAAGCAAACAAACATATCAAAAAAGCTACAAGACGGAGACGGGTCGTTGATGAAAAAAGTACTAAGACAGGTAGGCGGAACTGTTAAGTATGTAGCACAAGTAGCAGCATCGACATTAGCACAAGTACCCGTTAACGGTACAGGAACACATTTTCTAAAGGCTTTTAGAACAGACACCTACCTACAGGACGGTGATCCATCAAATGGATTTACAGAGTTTTTTGGAGCAGGGGGAGTAGAAGGAACCAAATATGCACTTAGTGGGAAAGCAGTTCCTATGCAAGGAATTATTACAGATTCTGAAACTCCTAAAAGAAATACAACAGTTACTCCTGGAGATTTAGGAATAGACCACATAGGGATTAAAGGAAACATACTATCAAAAACTGATATTTCCTTTTTTAGTAACTCTCTTCCCTATTACGGAACTGCTACTGAACGTAACTTCATTAGCGCAACCAGATTTGGAACCATATTTCCAGATGTTGTAGGTTTTAAAAACACTACCTTAACACCATTCAGTCTGGGACCCGGTAAAGATAGTACAGGTGCAGTAAATTCTCTATATGAAAAAGTAGAGTATAACAGTTCTTTAAATGTAAATGCAACAAACCCGAAAATAACGTTTATTGATAGTAGTACAGAAACTAATACTGCAGTAGTTAATAGAGGTGCACCTGTTAGCAGTAATAAGGTACAGACAACAACAATACCGGGATCTTTTGGGAGAAGTAATAAAGGTATACAAGGGGATATATCCGGCAATAGCGAAGAAAGCATAGTAGGAGTATTCTCTCCAATAGCAGCAGCAAAAACTAGGTATACAACCACCACCACGCAGCAAAATATCATAAATACTTTAGTAAGTAAGAATATTTCGTTTAAATCTTCTCCAAACCCATCTAATAATCCATCATCGTTCAAATATAGGCCACAATTTAGTACCAGTAAAACATACACAGGAACTACAGCTGAAATGAACAGATTGAGTATCACAAATGGAGTACAATACTCCACAGACGGTGCCATATCACTAAGGCAAAACTCAACCTTTGATGTTATAGGAGCTACCTCTACTAGGATTACATCAATACCGCCATCTAAAGTTTATGATGGCAAAATTTCCTCAATATCCAACTACAAGCCATTAGGGTATATTGAAGATTTTAGATCTCAAGGACAGACTAAAGATGTTCCTGAATCAAAAACTACCTTTACAGGTAGGGAAGCTACAACTTATGCACTAGACTATAATGATAAGTTAATAAATAAAGAAACTAGAGTAGGATTAGGAAATCAAGGAAAAATAAATAGAAGCAGGATATCGTACACAACACAAGATAAAGATACACGCGACCTAATAAACTATTTAGATGTTCAAAAAACACCTTTAAACGGTATAACTGAAAACAGAGACTTAATACAGTTGGAATTTCAAGTTATTACCCCTAGTGATGAGTATTATTTAGCATTTAGAGCTCTTCTAGATAGCTTTGACGATAGCTTTAACGCATCTTGGTCAGGAACGAAGTACTTAGGTAGAGCAGACAGTTTTTACACTTACGGAGGATTTGAAAGAACTATACAGATAGGATTTAAAATAGCAGCAGCAACCTCTGAAGAAATGAAGCCTCTATATAGAAAGATCGCAACCTTAGCTTCTGTTACTGCTCCTACATACGGAGAAGGAGGAAGATTTATGAGAGGATCTATTGCTAAAGTAACCGTTGGGGACTACATATACGAACAACCAGGAATTATTGAATCAGTACAGTACACTTGGCAAAAAGACTACCCTTGGGAAATATCTTTCCAAAACCCAGAGAAAAAAGAAAGTTCACAAGTACTTCCTCACGTACTTGATGTTTCTGTTAATTTTAAAGTCATACATGATTTCTTACCAGAAACAGGTGTAAATCCACTTATTACTAACCACAGCCCGATATCTTCTAACAAAAAGACTTACATACCATTAGGAGGAGCAACAGACTTAGTCAAACCTTCTACATCTAAAGAAGAAAGAGAAGGACGAGTTGTTGAAGATATTGCAGTAGATGTTACAGATGACCCGGTAGACAATAATACTACAGAAAACTCAGCACCAATAGAGCCAATTGACCAAGTTGTAGAGGAACAAACAAATAACGAAGATAGTAGTGCAGAAGAACCTGTTGAAAGCAGGTATACTCAACAAACAACGGTAAACGAATTGACTCCGTTTACTATAGATCAAAGACCGGCTGTCATAATTCCATTTGATATAGAGGTAGTAAAAACGGAATTGGAAGAAAACCTAAATGGATCTGAGCTAGGAGAAGAAGGAGATAGAATTCAAGTTACAGATATAAACTACACAACTGAAGGATCTTCAGTATCGGCAACATTTAAATATGCTGTCCCTAGCCTAGGAATTAGCGAATCAACCTTTGCAGATTTCTACAGTAACCCTTCTTTAATAGGACTTTCACAAGAAGAATTAAATGAAAAAGTAAAAATTATAACCACTCACCACTGGTTACCTATTCTCAAAAGAGAATTGTATAAGACAATTCAGCGACAAAATAGCAGACAAGGTTTTGACCCTATTAACTTTAAAGATAATAACAAAGACGGTACAGTAAATTCTGAAGATATAAAATTTATAGTGAACCCAGAACATCCAAACGCATTAATGTTGGACCCTGAATCTATAGACACTGAGAATACTAATAGACCTCCATCTCCTGAGCAAATGAATAGTTCTAATTTTGAACGATTATCTAAAGAAAGAAAAAAAGCAGCAATGGAAGAGAGCAATTTCCGCAAAGATTCAGCAACTGAACTTGGTAAAATACTATTCTAACGATGGGAAGAAGATTTAGAAAAATAGAACTTAGAGAAACTAAGCAAGGAACGCCATATAAGAGAAATGTGATATACCCAGAAATTCCCTTAAGTGAGAATGACGTCTATGTTATTTCTGAATACGGTGATAGGTACGACACCTTAGCACAAGAGTTTTATAAAGATGCAGAGTTATGGTGGATTATATCCTCAGCAAATAATTATCAAAAAGGTTCTTTAATAGTTACTCCGGGAGTACAATTAAGAATCCCAGCAGATAAATCCGTAGCGATAACCCTATTTGACGAAGTTAATAATAATAGATAATGTCTAGCAAAGCAAAACAGGATATACCTCAAGGGCAACCTCAAGAGGTAATAGGAGGAGGACTAGCCACAGGTGTGATTAATCAACTGATAGCAAGAGAGAAATTAGTAAGTCAATCACCTAAGTCCAAAGACCATTTAATGTTCTTTAACGGGAATGGGTCATGGGCTAGGTTAGTATCTAGTGTAAACACACTAACAGAAAAAGAAGCAACAGATCTAGCATCAGGGGATAAATCGATTAAAGAGACAGTCGGCAATAAGAATTTAGCTTATAATAATGTTCTTCTAGGAGGTACGATAAAGCAAAATACTTCTGATAGCCCAACAAAGCACCTAGGTGGAGTTTCCAGTAAGGTAGTACACAGTCCTATAAAATTAAATGAGAACGGATACGTAGAACATAGAGAGCCATCAGAAGACGATAAGGTGATTAAGACAAGCAGTTATCACAAGTATGAAAGCTTAGGGTTCAGGCCTACACCAGGAATCGAAAGTGTAGAAATAACATCAAAAGGAACATATGGAGTACTAAGAGAAGGAACAGTTTCTTTTAAAGTATGGACTTTAGAAGATTTAGAAGTAATGACTAAACTCTACCTTCGCCCCGGTTACACAGTACTTTTAGAATGGGGACACAGTCTACAACTTCAGAACACTGGAGGTATTAATCCTAATATAGAAACATATAAAAAGTTCTTAAATAATACAGTAGAGAAGCCAATAATGACTTTCCAAAACGAACTTAATACTATAGCAAAACAATCAGACTATAATTACGATTCATTTGTTGGGTATGTCTCTAATTTTAATTGGGCTATCAACTCCGAAGGAGGTTATGATTGCTCTATAAAGGTTATAGCTTTAGGAAGCGTATTAGAATCTATATCGGTTACTTTTGACCCTTCTAATGTCTACCCGCCTGACCAAATGGAAAATTCGGAAAAGTCTAAAGGGAAAAAAGAACGCAAGTCTATCTATCATAAGTTTTTTATGGAACTCCAAAAAACAACAGGAGCAAATAGTACCGCTGTCACCGCGGTTAATGATGTTATAGAAGGTAAAGTAGAAAATGCAGTAGAGCTAGCAGGATCACTAAGCTTTAATAAGTCCTGGAAAGATAACCTATCAGCCGTTAACACCTTTATGGTAAAAGAAGCAACAGGGGCAGCAACACTTATTATAAATTCTGGACAAGCAATAGAGGACCTCATTTTTGGATCTGAAGACGAAAGTAAAAGTTTACTAGAAGCTATAGATTCTGCAGAAGGAAAACTAGCAATGGAAGACTCCGGGTTTAAAAGTAAAATTAAAAAGCTTAAAAAAGGAGATGATTCTGATATTGACGTACCAGGCCCGCTTAACGACAATGTAACTTTTGGAGGAATTGACGACGGCAATAACTTCCCTACCGTCACTACATTTGCTAGTCTGGATGTAGAAAAAATAATAGCTTACTTAAGTACTAACTTTGGAAAATACGGATATAAATTTGAAAACGGTGAAGGATGTATTGATGCTACCTGTACAAAAGTAGTTACCCAAGCAGGATTCGGCCCGGTACAACAGAAAATAATCGTAACAAGTACCGAAACAAACACCCCTCGAAAGGTATTTGATGTAGATAATATAACTGCATCAGCAGATGAGCGGTCCGCCAGAGCTATTGCAGATTATATTATTGAAAATGCATACTTACCTGATAGTAAATTAACCGAACAGCAACTTGCTGCTAGACAGGTTAGGAAAAAACTAAAACAGCAAGCAGCAGACGACTTAGTAAATGCACAACAAGTAGCTGAAGATACTAAAGCTGAAGTAACAGGTCTTGAACCTGCAGACGCTAGAACTGAAATATATACCAAAGGAAACTTTGCACAACCTACTGCAGCACATTTAAAACAGTCACTTAACGATTTTGTTGCATTTAGGCTAAAAGATTTGGAAGCTAAAGACACAGGTATGGTTGATAACGATGATTTAAATGAATTTTGGATACCGCTTTATACAGTATTGGATATATATAATAATTATATTACTCTTATAGACGGTACTAAAAAGAACGATACTGCTACTAAAACCCCAGGAAGAAAATTAACTGAGTTTTATACCGGTTTTCAAGATAAAAACCCAACCTCTCCGGTATATGAAAAAAAATTAACATACTTAACTACAGATTACCACTTTTCAATAGACCCTATGGTATGTATACTACCAAAACTACCTAAGTTGACAACTCTAAAGGATAGTACAGGTACTATAATAAAATGGCCGGATTCACAAGGAAATGCTTACCCTATGGGAGTAGTATTTAAAAATGGTTTCCACCAAAATGTAAGCTTGGCATTTCAAAAAGGTCAAATGAGAGGCGGTACAGATGATATTCTAAATATCTTAATTTCATGTGAGTTTTTAGAAAAAGAACTTGAAAAGATACTACAACAGGACGAAGATTCTGATCGAAATGAGAATAACAATATTGTTCATCTCCTAAAAATAGTGCTCAAAGCTATGAATTCAGCTATGGGTAACGTCAACGATTTAGACCTATTCTACGATGAACTAGACGATAGATACTATATAGTAGACCGTAAAATTACACCAGCAAACCGCCAACTAATACCTAAATTATCATTGTCAGGCAAGAAAAGTACGATGACCAATGTAAGCATAAGCAGTCAAATTAGTAACCAAATAGGAAATATGGTATCCATAGCTGCTCAAGGTTCGTCATCAAATTCTAAAGAAAATGTTGGAACTCTGTTGAAGTGGAATAAAGGCCTACTGGATAGGCATATAAGACATAAGTCGAAAGAAAACGATGATAATACCGATGCTAAGAAAGATAAAAGAGAATTGCCTGAAGATACCAGGTTAAAAAGTTGGATTAAGGATTATTACGAATACTGGCAAGAATTTAACGGTGAAAACTGGTTTGATAATGGAGATTATAACGCTGGTATAGTATCAGCTTTAAAGAATTATCATAGGAAATTCTCGAAGAAGTACGTTACCGAGGAATTTAGTAAAGGTGATAAACCATCTCCACCACCAGGAGTGATCCCGATTGAACTATCGTTTACTACAATAGGAATTGCAGGTTTAAAGATAGGACAAACTTTTACTATAGAACAAGGACTGCTACCTGCAGACTATGCTAAAGATTTTGGATACATTATCACAGGACTTTCTCATAAGATTCAAGGTAGTACTTGGTTGACTGATATTAAAACTCAATTTTACTACTTAACACCACCAACAGCAGCAGAAATAGCAGACCATAAACTAAGGACTAAAATAGAGACTGGGGAATTTGTAAAACCAGCCACTAGCGGAGAAAGCGGTAACCCAGGCGTAGTCTTTCCTTACGATGCCAATGCAGTTGTTCCAGGAGACGGTTCAGTCTTTATTAAAGGAGGAAATTTCAGTAAACTAATTCCACAACGTAACCAGCCAATCCAGCAAAGATTAATGGATATAATCGCAGGCGCATCAAAAGCAACCGGATTAACATTTAGAATTTCATCGGCAGGTCAGATTCCTCTTCCTCAAGGTGAACCTGGAAGGAATAATAAAGTAGCTGTATTTACAGGAAACGGTGTTCTTGGAACTAATGCAACAGGAGCTGCAAGACATGATAACGGGTGGGCAGTAGATGGAGCACTTTCATTAACCAAAGATAATTTTAAGAAAATTCCTGTACACGATGGTAATCAGTATGTAATAAAGTTTTTAGAAGAATGCAGAAAAAGGGGATTACATTCTGTCGGTGTTGGAAAAGAGTATATGGGCGGAACATCTCTGCACTTAGACATAGCATGCGGTACTTCAACCCATAAAGGACTATCTGGGTGTTTTAATCCATTTGGTTCTAAACCCAGTTGGCTAGTACCTCTAATGAAGCGTACTATACAGGCAACTGGACCAAATAAAAACTATTTCAAAAAAAGTGACAACTATAAAGCATCTGATGGAGTAGTATCGTATACCAGAGGGTATTAATAAAAGCAAAAAAACTAAATAAATATGTACCTACCAAAATCACAATACATGTTAAAGAAAGTATCCGACTTGGATGCTGCTAGTGAAATTAAAGACAGATTAGGTAATATATACAACAGTGGGGAAGTAGTGATTACCTCCTATGGTTCAATCTTTAGCAAAAAAGGAATCGATTTTATTAAGGGAAACTTTACTAATGCAATTGAATTATTTGTCAGTAAGGATAAATCTGACGAGGGTGAAGATAGCGGTACTGAAGAACAGCCACATTTAGCTTCCAATAACGCTAGAGTACAATCTGTAAAACTCCCTCCAAATAGAAAAGATAGAGCTTCTGGAATAATGAATCGGATTTTCTATAAAAATACAAGTACAGGGAAAGTACAAGAGATAACAGCTAATTCTGCAAAAAGATTAGCTAGGCGTCTACAGCCTTATGAAATTTTGTACTCTATGAACTGGAATATAAGAGGTCCTTTGAAAGATCAGTATATAAATGGGTACTTCCTTGAAGGAATAGAAACTAAAAATAAAAAACTTTTAGAAGATCTTGCTAAAAAACTTCCAGGAGCTGAAAAACTAGTAGAAAACACAAGCGAATACGTAGAAGACACTCTTCCTATTACAGATAAAACTAAAGAGCTTCCACAAAATGATTTTGACATTCCCTCCCCTTCATAGGTAAAATAGTTTGCTTATTAAATAATAGTTCGTATATTATTTAAAAGGAAATAAAGTGTTTTATATAGTAGAAGAAGAATCTAAGTTAAAATCCTTAGAAAAATTTATTAAGATTGGCTGTTATATTGAAGTTATCTCTTCTAATGACAACTTCCACAATGGACTTGCAGAAACAGTAGCAATATACCTTAGAATGGTTAAAAGCAACCACGGGTACATTATTCCTATAGACCATAATGAAGGTGTAAACATACCTAAAGAACGTATCTATGAACTTTTAGATAAGGCTTCTAATGTGTATACATTAAATAAAAAAGAACTGCTCTATCACCTTAATATACAGAAAGCTATAGATGTTTCTTTGATGTATTCTATGATACATTTTGATAAATTAGAAGTAACATCAAATAACACCACCATAAACTGGTACTACAGTAAACACGGTAATAATCCGAATATAAATAAAATTATACCTATTACAAAGTTATATGAAAGATGTGAGGTAAAGTACGATTGCATAGAAGAGTATATTGACAAAAAAAATATTCCTACCGGCTTTGATTTTTATAATAATATTGCAACTAACGTATTCTATCTCCTTGAGCAACAAGGTCTAGGAGTAGAAACCAAGCCGTTTATAGATAAATTTAAACCTAGAAACCCCATATATAACCTAAGCAATAATAGAGTATTTACTTCATACAACTTATACAATTCAACCTCAAGACCTACTAATGCATTTAATAGTGTAAACTTCGCAGCAATCCCAAAAGATTCTGAATATAGAAATTGCTTTACTCCTACTAATAACTTTTTTGTAGAATTTGACTTTGATGGATATCACTTACGTCTACTCTGTGATCAAATAAACTACCAACTAACATCCGAATCTGCACACAAACAATTAGCAAAGAACTATTTCGGTACTGATGACATTACCGACGATCAATATAAAGAAGCTAAGCAAATTAACTTCCAAGCTATATACGGGAAAATACCGGAGGAACATAAAAATCTTGAAATATTTAAATTAGTACAGGAGTACATAGATAACATGTGGTCAGTATTTAAAGAAATAGGAATAGTATGCAATCCTCAATCAGGAAAAGGATTTACAGATGAACTTAAAGATATGCATCCAGCTAAATTAATGAATTATATGATGCAATCGTTGGAAACTTCAAATAATATACTTATATTAAAAGAAGTACTTAGGTATCTAAGAAACAAAAAGACTTTTATATCACTTTATACATACGATGCTATCTTATTTGACTTTAGTAAAGAAGATGGTAAAGAGACTTTAGAGGATATAAAAAAAATTATGGAACAAAAGGGTAAATTCCCAGTAAAATTTAAATATAGTACTAACTTAGTGTTATAGAACAGCTTAACTATTTATATATGATAACAAACACATCAACACCTAAGTTCGATTACGATATCGAACCTTTTTTTACCAGCGAAGATATGAGCAACAAGCTGTTTTGCACCTTTTCAACTGAAGAGGATTTAAATAAGGTATTGGAGAATATACAAGAAAGGTATAAAATCATATATAATAAGATATTTGTACTCTATTCGAAAAGCCAAAACGAATATATGTGTACATATAATGTAGACTTTGGCAACGTGTCTAATTTTATAGATAATACTATTTTAGTACACAGGAAGAAGGAAACAAATACTCTCTATACTATCAATGCTCTAAATACATTGATCAAGGAGCTAAACGATGGCCAGCTAGATACATCTTACAGAATTAACTGGGATGACTTTAGAAACTGCATCCTACTTACTAAAGGTCCAGAATTAAAAAGAGTTAATACAAAGTTGTATAAAATTATTGAGCTTTAGTTGGCGCTTTAATTTTTTATTCTTATATTAATAATAAGTTATAATTTAAAATCAGTTATATGGATATT
>TARA_R110002153_G_scaffold3042_10_pt1 | contig 22218 bp, 22 predicted proteins | sample TARA_R110002153 | Tara Oceans TARA_R110002153 (sample SAMEA4398193) | marine metagenome | biome: Polar Biome; feature: [SRF] surface water layer (ENVO:00010504); material: water (ENVO:00002006), including particulate matter (ENVO:01000060) such as... | depth 5 m | reverse complement strand
TAACCATCGGTATTTTCTATTCCAATGTTGCATCCAATTTATGAAGAAAATCGTTTTACTGATAGGATGAATTAAATTGATTCTATTTTTAGGTACTATTTATGGATAACAGTGAAAACTTGCTCTTACTCGGTAAAATTGCAGCCGGGGACAGACGAGCGTTTGAACAACTTTATATTGCTACGAGTGCGCAGCTATATGCTGTTAGCATAAAAATACTAGGTAGAAAAGACCGCGCCGAGGATGCACTACAAGAGGCATTTATTCGGATTTGGCATAATGCCGGCGAATATACTCCGGGTAGGGGCACAGTGTTAACTTGGATGATCAGTATTGTTCGCTACCGCGCTTTTGATCTGATTCGTTATCACAAAGTGCGCGGTGAAGAAGATTTAGAAAAGAATGAATTTTCTTCTGAAGATGAGTTACAGGAGTTATCACCAGAGCAAAAAAGTCAGCTGGATTTTTGTCTCGAAGAGCTGGAGACACAGCAACAACAAGCCATTCATTTAGCATTTTTTCGCGGTTTGACACATCAAGAGGTGACAAACCATATCGAAAGCCCATTAGGCACCACTAAAAGCCTAATTAGACGAGGCATGCAATCACTTAAAAGGTGTCTAGGATTATGAATTACCTAAATCAAGAACTTCAACATGCGTTAGCCGCCGAGTATGTGCTTGGCACATTAAGAGGCCGAGCACGGGTGCGTTTTCAAAAGCTACAGTTACGCTATCCTGAGTTAAAGCAGATTACTCATCAATGGGAAAATCACATCAATAGTTTGGGTGAGCAATTAAAGCCAGTATCACCCGATCCACTCGTCTGGGAAAAAGTGGTAGCAAGACTCGATGGTGTGTCCCCGCAAACAGCTGCTTCTAATGTTGTGAAGTTAGAAAAAAGAGCTAATTGGTGGCGTAATACCACTATATTTGCTGTAGTTGCCTCGATTTTGTTGGCTGTATTGATGCTAAACCCGCAAAGTTCAACTGTCTTTTCGCCCGAGCGATTGACCGTTGTACAAAATGCACAGCATAAACCATTATGGTTAGTTGAGGTCTTTTCCCAAACAATTGATGTTAAGGCAACTGAATTAGTTGAATCTAAAACGTCAAACGATTATGAATTGTGGATGGTACCTAGTAACGGCAATGCACCTATATCATTGGGTTTATTACCGCAACAAGGACAAGCAACATTGGCTAAAATCGATCAGTTTGATGCCATGGATATTGCGGCGTTAGCTGTCAGTCTAGAGCCCTTGGGTGGCTCACCTAGTGGCGCACCTACTGAGGTATTATTTGTGTCAGAGTTGGTTTTGTTGTAGTTCAACTCTATGTCTAACTTATAATGCTTTGTAAGCCCTTTTTCCTATGTGTTTAAGGGCTTTTTTATGCCATTTACCATTCATAATAAATCAACACATTTCAAGCCACTCCCTTTAAAGTGGAGTCTTTAATTGTTCACTTCTACACTTAAGTCAAGTCTACATTTGCTCGCCGACATAAAGTGCATTCAAATTTTATTCACTTATAAAATAAATATATATTTCATGGTGTAAAAAATACACTAACCATGAATTACTTTCTAATAATCGTTCAATTCAATCCAAAGTTCATCTAATCAATAACAAGTGAAATCGCCTCACAGCTAGCCTAATGAGCTAAAAGTGGGATGGGATCTTAAATTGCAATACTAACAAGGTATGCGATCAAGTTGAGTGTCCCTGAGGTTTATTTTGGTAAAAAACTCAGCAATCTGTAAATAATTAAAATTATTTGCATCCAATATCACAACCGGATCGTTAGTACTAGTGACAGTGACTTAAATAACAAGAGGAACAATAATGAAACGTACTACTAAAACCTTTGCTTTAAGCTTAATTAGTTCGGTGATAATCGCTCAATCTGCCATGGCATCTAGCCACAGAGAAGCGCCAAATATCACTCGTTTACCCACATTAGATTCTACTGATTTTTATGCCTTTAATAGTTATGAAGAAGGGCGTGGTGAATATGTGACCATGATTGCAAACTATATTCCTTTGCAAGATGCCTATGGCGGTCCCAATTATTTTGCTATGGATCCTGCTGCGGTATACAGCATTCATATCGACAGTGATGGCGATGCTGTAGAAGACATGACTTTCCAATTTAGATTTGAATCAATGCTACCCAACAATAATGAAGGCGTGGCACTGATGATTGGTCCTGCAGATAACCAGCGCAGCGTGAAAGTGCCATTAAAAAATATCGGCGGTATCACTGCAGCTGATCAAAGTGCGGCTAACTTTAGTGAAAGTTATACTCTTAGTTTGGTTACAGGTGCACAGGCTACTGGCACCAGCGCGATGTTAACCAATAGCACTTCAGGTACTAGCTCTTTTGCTAAACCACTTGATTATATCGGTAATAAAACCTTTACCAATGGTACGACTTACGCTGAATATGCGGATAGTTTTATCTACGATTTTGCCATCCCTGGATGTGAAAGTATGGGTAAAGTGTTCGTAGGACAGCGTAAAGACCCCTTTGTAGTTAACCTAGGTAAAACTTTTGATTTAGTTAACTATGTGCCAGTTGAAGGAGATAGTGCGCCTGGTGCTGGAGATGGTAATGGCTTTCCTGGTGGCATTACACAAGACAGCATGAATGATGATTTGGCGGATAAGAACGTTACATCTATTGCCGTTGAAATACCTAAAGCCTGTGCTACAGGTGATGGCAACGGTTCTATTGGTGCGTGGACTACAGCAAGCTTGCCACAGGCACGGATCCTTAATCCTAATGCTAGTTTTGCTAATACTGAAGTGAATGGTGGAGCCCTTACGCAGGTTTCGCGTTTAGGTAATCCACTAGTAAATGAATTAGTTATTGGCTTAGCGGATAAAGATAAATTCTCTAGTGCACACCCTAAAGATGATGGGCAATTTGCTGACTACGTTACTCATCCATCGCTACCAGAATTGCTAAATATTCTGTTTAAAGATGCTGTTAACACAACTTTAGGTGCCGAAATAGCAACCCTAGCACCCACTAACTTTCCTAGAGTGGATTTGGTCACCGCATTTTTAACTGGGTTTGAAGGTGTAAACCAACTGGCAACTGTAACTCCCTCTGAAATGTTGCGCCTAAATACGGGTATTGCTGCAACTGTTACGGCACAGCAGTCACCTTTTGGTGTGGCCGGAGATGATTTAGCTGGATTCCCTAATGGTCGTCGCCCTGGAGATGATGTAGTTGATATTGCTTTAAGAGTGGTAATGGGACGTTTATGTTATCCCATCCCAGTAGCAGGAACAGACACGGACTTAGGACTATGTACACCTGAAGATGCAAGCGTAGGTAATGTACCTTTTACAGATGGTGCGCCTTCTGATGCTTCTATGATGATGAGTCGCTTCCCGTATCTTGCCATGCCTATTGCAGGCTCTGAATAAGGAGAAAACTATGCGATTCACTAAAAATAATTTTTATTTAGCGTTACCCATTGGTTTATTACTTAGCGGTTGTAACTCTGGTAGCGACGATGATGATGAAATGCCACCGATGAATACAGCACCTGTCGCTGTATCGGTTGACCTAATCACTCAAGCTGATGTGGCCATTGTTGATATGCTCACTGCTAGCGACGCTGATGGTGACTCACTTAGCTATGCTGTAGCCGAGGCACCTACACAAGGTACCTTAACCATAGACGTTGATGGGCAGTTTACTTATCAGCCAAGTGCGACGGTAACTGGTACTGATAGTTTTAGTTTTACTGTGTCAGACGGCGCTAACGGTTCCGATACTGCTACTGTAAACATCACTATCGAAAATCAGCAAGTTAGCTTTGCTAGTTATAGCCGATTGGTTTTTGCACAAAGTGAGTCAGACACGCCTTTACCAACTAATGGTCGTGAATTTACTCAAGATGTGACAGACCCCAATGCCTACGATGATTTGTTGGGTGGGCAGTAAGCTGTAATCAATAGTCAGTTTAGGCTTAGGATGAGCCCAAAAAATCTGTAGTAGCTATTTTTTGTTTAGGCCAAGGACGGCTTTTTTATTTAGAGAAGGTGAGATGTCACAAATGCAAAATGAAAATATATTCCAAAAACACAAAAGCATTAGCCATACTCTATTTATTTTTATTGCTGCGATATTGTTTAGCTTAAACAGTATGGCAAAAGTGTACAGTCCAACAGCTAATCAAGTTGTGGCTAGCTGGGATACCAGCCAATCAATAAACAATACCCGGGTGAGTTTGCAAAATGTTGAATGGCATTTGCAGCAGTCTCAGTATGCAGGTTCTTCTAATTTACATTTGCGTCAAGCCAGCCTAATGTTAGACAACCTGTTAGACACCCAAGCAGGTCAGCCAGAATATTGGTACTACAAAGCCCGCGTTCTTGAGCATCAACATCAATTTACCTCGGCGATACAAGCCTTAGATAACGCCATAGAATTAGATGCAAACTTTGTTTCTGCATGGTTGATGAAATCAAACGTATTATTATTGATGGGAAAAAATAACCGCGCTAAACAAACCTGTTTGCATTTAGTTGGTATGGCTAATATAGATATTGCTTTAGCATGTTCATTACAAACCGCAAAGGGTGCTGAGCAAGTCAAATCCGCTTACGCAAAACTACTACCTATAGTAAAACGTATTAAGTATGACACTGAAGATATCCCTGCAAGTAACATGTGGTTAGTGCAGTTGGCAGCAGATATGGCTACGCAACTGGACTTAATTCAACAGTCTGCTGTTTGGATGAATACCTACCCCTTAGAAAAAACCCCGATTAGTTATATGAGTCAATGGGCTGACACTCAGCTCGAATTAGGCGAATATGAAAAAGTGTTAGATAAGTTAGGTGCAGTAGTACAACAAGCAGGGTACCAGGATGATGCGCTATTGATGCGTTTGGCTATGGCAGAAGTCAAACTTGCCACTGAATCAAATAGTAAAAACAGCCAACCGAAAAAATGGCAATTAGCCGCTAAAAGTCGTGTCACTTTGAGATTACAGCGTAATGATACTTACCATGCTGCGGACTTATCTCGATTTTATCTATATATTGAGCCAAACCAAAAACAAGCGCTTTTTTGGGCACAACAAAATTTGCTGCAAAGCCAATCCCATGAAGATCACGCATTGCTTGAAGCGGCGCAGGATATGAAGCAAACACAACAGATGATGGCGAAGGAGAGTTAATGTGTTAAACCGTTTATGCTGGGTGATGTTGCTGCTAAGTTTGACTTGTTCAGTACAGGCGCACCAAATGAGTACTGGCTACTTAAATTTAGACCTATCGACTACTCAAGAATCCGGCTTTCAAGGTCAATTGCAATTACGTTGGTTTGACGTAGATAGTCAAGTTAAGCTTGATAATAACCTTGATGGTCAGTTGCAATGGCAAGAGGTGCTCAGCCGAAAAGCACAAATATTGCAGTTTATTCAAGCCAACTTATCGATTCAAGCTGATCAACAGCGATGTGTATTGACGATGCCAGATGGTTTGCGATCAGATACACATTTTGATGAGGGGTATTTATCTGCTGGTTTGTTAGTGGATTGTAACAACCAGAGCAAGGATAGCTTAGTGATTAAATACACAGGTGTGTTTGCCCAAGATCCAGAACACAAACTCATAGTGAACCTGACTGGGGCAGGTGCAGATAAAACCGGTATTGCCAGTCACGTGATATCAGTCAAACAACAACAAGTGAAAATTGATTTACGCAGTAGCGATTGGTTTAGTGTTTTAAGCAGTTATGTCTATCAGGGCATTGTGCATATTTTTATTGGCATTGATCATATTTTATTTTTGGTAGTACTAGTGCTGACTAGCGTGTTGATATATAAAAATGGTAAATGGACAGCCAAGCTAGATAATCGCCAAGTGATCAAAGACACCGCTTGGGTTATTACTGCTTTTACCCTTGCACATTCACTTACCCTTAGTGCTACAGCGCTGGGTTGGATTGCTCCTTCGAGTCGTTGGGTTGAATTTGGTATCGCTGTTTCAATTGTATTAACCGCATTAAATAATCTATGGCCAGTGGTCACACGACTCAGCTGGATCACCTTTGGATTTGGCTTATTACACGGTATGGGTTTTGCCAGTGTGTTGGGAGAATTGGGCTTGAGTCAACAGCATACCTTGTTGTCTATCCTAGCCTTTAACTTAGGAGTTGAAGCAGGGCAATTAATGATTTTACTGGCATTATTACCTGTATTGTTTTTCTGTCGTGGTAAACATTGGTATCCAAAATACGGACTCAAAGTGGGGTCGATAGTCATTGGATTAATTGCAATTAATTGGTCGATACAGCGTTTCTAAAAAAAGTGCCAATTGGCGCTTCAAAATTATTAAGGTTTTGAGGGATGGCAGTTGATACTTTCCAGCAAATCTATATGCCCTGAAAAATAAAAAGGACAATCACGATAATTTAACTGTTTTTGAACAGTTCTAGCCTTTAGGTAAGTGGAAGCCATAGCGTATATTTATTTTTGGAGTCTTTATAACTCGGAAACAAGCCAGTTTGATTAGTTTCTCTGATACTTGTTTTACCCTTTTATGCGGTGTTGAAGAGACTTATGAACAAAGGCGCTGTTGGGTAACTATGGATTGGAGGTTAAATCGCTTTACAGCTGATACCGTCTACCAGTCTGATTTGCCCACTTTGGTCATGTCTCACATAACATTTATCATCTTCAATTAGCAATGAAACCGTATTTGCTTGACGTGTTTCTCGTCCATCCAGCTCATTAGCACGGCTGTCTTTGGGTTGACGAGGCTCAATAATGACAGTGCTTTTATGGATAAATATAGTATCTGCCAGTTTTATCGGTTGGCTATTAAACAAGTCGCCTAAGGCATGCTCTAAAGCTAAGCGACTCTCTGCTGATGGCTTAACCAGCAATGCCGGAATAGGCTGCAAATATTGTGCTGCCGAGCAGCTACTCAAAACCAAGGAGGCCAAGAAAAATATATTTGTTGCTCCGTAGTTGCTCACAATGCTGTCGGCTCGCTAATAGGGGTGTATATCTTAATAGAATCAAGAATAGTATTGGGGGTTTTAATAGCGATGCCTAAACCATCTGGATTGTTATTATTTAGTACCTTAGCTGCAGGTTTATTTTGTATGGGACACATACCAGTTTCTGCATAACTAACTGCCGAGGCTAGTAGTGCCTCATTTCGATTTCCCAGAGCTAGTTTAAAATCATCTGCTACTTCACAGCCGGGTAGTTGGTCGTCAAAAACTGGACTGTTAGAGGGGCTAAAACCCTCAGAATAGTCCCCAAACCCTTTGGCATTTACACCTTGAAACTGAATGGTGAAGTAGGTGGTACTGCAATTATCTGTTGCGTAAAAACCAAATGGTTTGCCACAGGTGGTATCGCCAATTAATACGACTTCAACATCAATACCACTTAGGCCATTAATTACCGCCTCGCTAGCTGAACAGGTATTGTCTGTTGCCAGAATAAACACTCGGGTCAAAGCAACAGATGGTAAGTTATTATTTGTAAGCGTGTTGGTAGTCCAGTTAATTTCGTTGCTGTAAAAGGGAGTTGGTTGCAGCGTGTTGCCTGTTATTGGATCATTATTAGGATATTTATCATTGAATTGTAGTGTTTCAAAAATTTGATTATTAGTTTGTCCACTCCCTGCAACCATATAAGCAACTTGTGAGGCCATCGCTAACAAACCGCCACCGTTATAACGAAGGTCAATAACCAGTTCAGTGATACCTTGGTCAACAAATTCTTGAAAAGCAGCAATTAATCCTGCTTGCCCAGCTCTAATAAAGGAATTGAATTGCATGTATCCCATTTTTCCAGCTGCCGTGTCTATTATTTTTACGTTTTGTACAGGCTGTAACTCAATATTGGCAGATGTTAGGTTAGTTTCTAATAACACTTTTCCAGCATTATCAGAAAATACAAAATTGAAGGTCTGCCCCGGATCTGCTGGGTTTAATGCAGCATTAATTTTGTCCACTTCGGTCTGAGAAGTTGCGTTTTTAAAATCAATACCATCAATTTTTTTTAATTCGTATCCTCTACTAACACTGGCGATGGCGGCAGGTGAGCTTGGTTCGGTGTAACGCACAATCAAACGTCTAGGAGAGCTGGAACTCACATATTCCCAACTGATGCCATAGCCAGAGGACACGCCACTTTGAGTGCGTTGATTGTACTCTTCGGTTGATTGAGTAAAATGAAAGTTATCTTTAAAGGATCCTGATGCAGTGAGTTCGTTGGTTTTTAGCTGGTTAAAATAATCAGCAACAGAAAAAAGAGCGGGGTTGTTGTCATCTACTTCGTGGTACCAAAGATAAGTATCGTTAGTCCAAGAACGTAGCCACATTTTTTCATGCATGATGGTGCCTTGGGCATCCAAAAATGAATCGCCATTGCTATCTGGAGCTACTCGTGGAACGGCACAAAGATTTTTGTAAATTGAATCATCTGAAAATTGCCCTGCTATCCAATTAGGCTCGTTAATACTAGGTTTTGGGGGCACAAGTGATGGTTTCGAGCTCCCCCCGCACGCATAAAATATTAGGCTGATAACTATAATGACGGCTGATAATAATTTGTGTTTCATAAATACATTTCTTATTTTCGACCTGATTTAATAGCAATTAGTGTTTTTTTAGGAGCATTTAGGAAGATGATAACCAAGTCTGGCTTAAGTTGCATACTTAGATTTAATAGCAGAACTTGCAAACTGAGTACCGATCAAAGACAGCACACAGTAGGCTGTGAAGTAATAAAACCCCTCACCAGCAGCAGACAATGTTTGGGTGCTGATATCTACAGCAACCTTAAAGCCAAACACACTGAATTGTTCAGATGTAGTGGTATCTGCATGGTTGGTGGACATAATCGCCAGGAAAATAGCGATGACAAACACGTCTGCCATTGACCACTTGCCTATGGCGCTCACAAAGTTGATCAGTCTTTTTTCAACTTGTAGTGATTTAGTAAAGTAGCCAAAACAGAGCAGTACTGTTTTTAACAGCGGTATACACACTGAAAATGCAAATATTAGCGCTGCAACTAATAATCGTTGGTCTTTCCATAGTTCACTAATAGTAGCCATAATTGATAATTCTTTATCTATTAGCGACGAAGTTAGGGCTGAGCCACTAAGATTGGCTGCCATTTCCATATTAAAGGAAAACATAGTCAGTAATATGCCGGGGAAAAATAGCCCTAATGCAATAATGTTAAAGGCAAAGCCAAGATGTTTTTTATACATTTTCAAACGTTTTCAAATAATGCTTCGACTCGCTTGCGAGTATCTTCGATAGTACTTATATCGGCAGGAGCGATAAAAATAGTGTCATCCCCCGCAATAGTGCCTAACACGCCATCTTTTTTTCCTAAAGAGTCTAATAGACGAGCAATTAACTGAGCTGCGCCCGGGCTAGTGCGAATAATCACCATCACATTATTGTGTACAATATCTAGAACAAGTTGTTTAAGGGGGCTCTTTGCAGTAGGCATACCCATTTCAGGGGGCAAACAGTAAACCATATCACCCCGAGCGTTGCGAGTTCGAACAGCGCCAAATTTACTTAACATCCGGGACACTTTGGATTGACTGATATTATCAAATTGCTGTGTTTTTAGCGCTTCGACTATATCGCCTTGGGATCCAAAACTTTCCGTTTTAAGAATGTTTTTAAATGCTTTTATCAATGCGTCTTGTTTAATGGTGGCCATAAGGGACTAGTTGCTGGAGTTGATAGTTGTATTTTGCCGTATTGCTTGGGTTTAAGCAATTTGCCTTTATACGGATTGGTATAACAACCCACCTCAATTGTTATGCACTTAGTGAGATGGATGGGTATTCATCAATAATGATGAATATATGATAAAACATAGTTGCCTATTAAATAGGGGAATACCCTAGTATAATCCCGCGGTCTAAAATATTGACCAAGATTGTTATTTTATACTCAAAGCCATTGGAATTGCAGCTAGGCGGCAAAGGAACTTAGCCCCATGAGCTTAGATATACTAAGTGATTGGGGTAAGTGATAGCAGCCAACAACGCTGCAGTTTCAATGGGGAAGGGTATACAACCCATGTTAGTTTTGATTATTGCAAAGCAGAAAGCTTTTCACAGGAGAGAATCATGAAAATAGCCGTATTAGGTGCAGCCGGTGGTATCGGCCAAGCGTTATCATTATTATTAAAAACTCAATTGCCAGCTGGCTCAGAATTGAATTTGTATGATGTTGCTCCAGTGGTTCCGGGCGTAGCCGTCGATTTAAGTCATATACCTACTGATGTGAAAGTACTAGGTTTCGGGAAAGATGATTTAGCTGCTTGCTTAAGCGGTTGTGACATAGTGTTGATCCCAGCAGGTGTACCTCGTAAGCCAGGTATGGATCGTTCTGATTTGTTTAACATTAATGCTGGGATCGTTAAAAATTTAGTTGATGCCATTGCAGATAATTGTCCAGAAGCTTGCACTTGTATTATCACCAACCCTGTTAATACTACTGTTGCTATTGCAGCCGAAGCGTTAAAAGCTAAAGGTGTGTACAACAAAAATAAATTGTTCGGTGTGACTACCCTTGATGTTATACGTTCAGAAACCTTTGTGGGCAATCTAAAAGGATTAAACCCAGAGAACGTGCATGTACCAGTAATTGGTGGGCACTCTGGCACCACAATATTGCCTCTTTTATCGCAAGTTAACGGTGTAGATTTCACTGATGAAGAAGTGGCAAGTTTAACTACTCGCATCCAAAATGCTGGCACTGAAGTAGTTGAAGCTAAGGCTGGTGGCGGTTCGGCTACACTTTCTATGGGTCAAGCTGCAGCAAGGTTTTGCTTATCTTTGGTTGATGCTATGCGCGGTGAAAACGTGGTGGAATACACTTACGTTGAAACCAATAGTGACGACGCAGCATTTTTTGCTCATCCAGTACGTTTAGGGAAAAACGGCGTAGAAGAAATTTTATCTTACGGCGAGTTGAGTGAATTTGAAGAAAACGCTAAAAACGCAATGTTAGATGGCTTACGTAGTGATATCGCTATGGGTGTTGCATTCGTTAAAGGTTAGTTTTTATTGAAGTGCTAATATTAAGCACTTACAAAAAAGCCCCTTAGAAATTATTTCTAAGGGGCTTTTTTTATGCTTTAAATTACGACTTAGTTAACAATAGTTACGCTGCTGCAACAGGTCGACTAGCTACAGTTTTATTAGTTTGAATAGGTCGTGTAGGTTTAGCTTGCCTAGCGAATTCTGCGGCCAATCGACCACCGCTTTGAGGCACTGGTGCGTTCAGTAACTTCAACTTTGTTTTAGGTAGTTTAGCTTGGATACACTCTCTAATATCTTGTGCCTTGTAGCCAGAGCGTACTTTTATCCTGACATGAGGTATATGCGCTGCATCAAGGGCGCCGCTTACATAAAAGTCGCGCTGACTCTTGTAACCATCTTTGCCATTATTATGAACTAAATCAATAGCCATGATTGGTGACATGTCTGCTTTGGAACAAAGCACAAAATCAAGATGTTTACTGCCTGCTCGTGAAGCCGCATTTTTACTGGTTTTTTTATCTGTTTTTTGATGAATGGTCAATATATCGCTCATCTTCACTCTGCATAAGATACGAAATTCGTTTCCTACGGCTTCCTCGATAAGTCCTAAAAATGTACGTTCAACGGGTGTAAACAAGTTACCTTTCTTTTTAAAAGGGAATGCCAAACTGGGCTCATATAGTTTCATTGCGCCTACAGCTACTATGATCAGTAACATCATCAATACAATTGCTAGTTCCATGGTATCTCCAAAAGCCAATGTCAGAAAATTGACTAGGTGTTAGTCTATTTATGACTAAGCAAAGAAAGTGCCAATGGTGGGAAGAAAATGAGGCTTTTAACTTTTTTTGGAGAATAGCTTAAAACTAAGCCTAACCAGTTGATTTAACGAGTATGTCGATTTGACTACCTTGGCCATCTTTAGATATCACTATTACTTTTTGACCATTTGAATATTGCAGTACAATACGGCCTTTAAGCATTTTTTGATCTTCGGCTTGGCCTAGTTGGTTGATATAAAACTCTTTGGCACTTTGGGGATCGCTGATCGTAAAATACGACATGCTGGCAGGCAGACCTTGTGCAAATAACTGACAAAATTTGGCATTAGGATATAAAGGTAAAGTGTAGAAATCCGCGGGGCAAGTTGGGCTGAGGGTTTCTGGTATACTCATTGGGTCTGGTTCTTGAGCTAATGTGTCTGCGGTCACTGGCTCCTGGGCTTCCGTTTTTGTAACTTCTGATTGAGTTTGCTGTGGCAGGGTATCTGCAACTTCATAATCTTGAGCCTGCAATGAGATACTCGTCAATGCAGCCAACAAGACTGAAATTTTCAATTTAAAATTTAACAAACATATATCCCCTAGGTAGCGCTTTTGTTTACTATAGAAGTTCATCACCTTAGCGGCAAGGCAATTCAGGCGGACAAAGGTATGTTTGCCCGTGAATGAGTATAGAAATGATAAAATTTTGCATAGAATACTTAAGACTTATACTGTTTTGCAGTGGTTTACTGATTGGTATTCAGGTCCCCGCCGTTGTTGATCAATATGAAAAACGCATCGATGCCCACTTAACAGAAGCACTACAGATTTTTGCAGGGTTTCAACAAACCGCTGATCGCTATTTTAATGGCAGTGTACAAGATCTTGTTAAGCATTATGAAAGCAGTGACGATCCTGTCTTTAACAATGATGCCCGTAACATTCGTTACATCTCAAACCGTGTCGCATCACTTCAGGCTGAGGCTCAGACTCTGCAACAAGCTGCCTTGTGGCGAGTACTTCATGTCATTACAGCAGCAGATAAACAAATTATTCAACAAACCATGGAGCAATATAGCTACATGATACTTATCGACCCTCAAGCGCTGATATGGGGAGTTATATGTGGTTTTTTAATTGCCATATTGTTGGAGGGAATACTGCATCTTTTAGGTTATTGTTTACTGTGTTTTACTCCCCATAAACATAGAAAAAATACATGATATTAGAACAAGCAGTGTTAGATGTTATTCCAGGTAAACAGCAGGCGTTTGAACAAACATTTCAACAAGCGCAAAAAATTATTGCTGCTATGCCCGGCTACATTTGTCATGAATTACATAAGTGTATTGAAACTGAGAATCGTTATTTGCTGTTGGTGCAATGGCAAACGCTAGAAGATCACAGCATTGGGTTTCGTCAATCCAGCGATTATATAAAGTGGAAAGCTTTACTTCATCATTTCTACCAGCCATTTCCTGTAGTGGAGCATTATCAATCTCTAAACTTGAAATAATAAATGTAAATTAACTGTCCTTTAAGGACTGACTCAAAAAAGGAAAGTTATGACTACTCAATTGAAAATCGACATTGTATCCGACGTATCTTGCCCTTGGTGTATTATTGGCTATCAAGCATTGAACCAAGCTTTAGCCAATTTAGCTCCAGATATTCAAGCTGATATAACCTGGCAACCTTTTGAGCTCAATCCTCAGATGCCAAAAGAAGGGCAGGAAATTACCGAGCACATTACTCAGAAGTATGGCATCAGCGAGCAACAAGCTGAGCAAAACCGAGCCGCAATTAAAGAGCGTGGCCTTTCAGTAGGTTATGAGTTTGGCAATCGTGGTGGCGGTCGAATTTACAATACTTTTGACGCACATCGTTTATTACATTGGGCCCATGAGTTTGGCAAACAAACTGAGTTAAAGTTGGCGTTGTTTGATTTGTATTTTCAGCAAAGTGGTAACCCTAGTGATCATCAGCAATTGTTAGCTGTTGTGGAAAGTCTTGGGTTAGATGCAGCACAAGCTAAGCAGATATTGGATTCAGATAAATACACGGCTGAAGTGAGAAAACTGCAACAACATTATCAAGCAGCCGGAGTGAGTTCGGTACCAGCGGTGATAGTGAATGACAAACATTTGATCAGTGGCGGTCAGCCTACTGAAGTATTTGAGCAGGCATTAAAACAAATTGCCGATGAAGCATGAGTATTTAACCAGAGTCCAGCTTATTTAGACTGAACTGAGGATGATGATTACAGGTTAATCTGTATGGACTCCTTTTAATGAAAAGGAGTCCATACTTCTCAAATATTCAACACTATATTAACCTGAAATCGGGTTATGTATATAAATATGGGGTTTATTGGGTGACTGGAAAGCCCCTATCTCGCATCAGCGCTTCTACTTTAGCATCACGTCCTCTGAATAAACGATAAGCCTCAGCTGGATCCATAGCATTGCGGATCGAGAACAAGTGATCCACTAGTTTTTTACTGACGTCTTTATCGTAAAAACCACCGGGAGCTTCAGCAAAAGCTTCAGCAGCATCTGAGGTGAGTACTTCTGCCCACATATAACCATAATAGCCAGAGGAATACCCTTCACTTGAAAATACATGTCCAAACTGGGTACTGCGATGGCGCATTACCACTTCTTCTGGCATACCCAGCGCGGTTAATTGTTCTTTTTCAAAAGTATGGGGTTCAATTTTGGCCGGATCTGTAGTGTGGTATAACAAGTCCATAATGGCTGATGCCATATACTCAGTGGTCTTAAAACCTTCGTTAAAAGTGGCGGCTTTTTTGATTTTAGCCACTAAATCAGCTGGTATCGGCTCACCTGTTTTGTAGTGCACTAAATAGTTATTTATCACTTCGTCTGTGGTTAACCAGCGTTCTAACAACTGAGATTGAAATTCGGTGTAATCTCGTACCCCAGAATGTGAAGTCGGGTAAGCGACCGTCGCTGACAAAAAGTGCAAGGCATGTCCAAATTCGTGGAAATAGGTTTCTGCATCGTCCCAAGATATGAGTGTTGGCTTGCCTTGTGAACCTTTAACAAAATTAGAATTGTTAGAGGAAAGTACCGTCTTTTTACCATCAAAAGTGGTATGACTACGATAGGTGGTGGCCCATGCACCAGAACGTTTTCCTTTGCGACCAAATGGGTCTAAGTACCAAAGGCCGATATGTTCGCCAGAAGTTTTATCTTTAACTTCCCACACTTTTACGTCTTCATGAAATACTGGTACTGAACCTTCTGGAACAGGAGTAAAATCAAAGTTAAACAAACGCCCCGCTACATAAAACATAGCTTCCCGTAACTTATCTAATTGTAAATATTGTTTTACTTCATCTGAATCCAGTGAGTATTTGTCTTTACGGACTTTTTCAGCGTAATAGCGATAATCCCAAGGTGCGATTTTAAATTTGGCTCCTTGTGCATCTACTATCGCTTGCATATCTGCCACTTCTTCATCCACACGTGCTATTGCTGCTGGCCAAACTTTTTTCATTAAGTCCATGGCATTTTCTGGGTTTTTCGCCATGCGATCTTCTAAACGCCACTGTGAATAGTTATCGTAACCAAGCAGTGCAACACGCTCATCACGTAAAGTGAGGATTTTTTTGATCAGTTCATTGTTATCAAACTCATCACCGTTGTTAGCTCGGCTGTAGTAGGTTTTCCAAACCTTTTCTCTCAATTCTCTCTCGTCGGAGTAAGTTAAAAATGGGTCCATTGAAGAGCGGGAATTGGTAATGGCATATTGTCCTTCTTTACCAAGTCCCTTTGCGGCGTTTGCCGCAGCCGAAACCGATGACTCTGACAAACCCGATAATTGGTCGGTATTTAGAAATAACACATATTTTTCTTCGTCTGCCAAAATGTTGTTAGCAAACTGTGTTTGTAAACCTGCTACTTCTTGATTAATAGCTGCGTAACGGGCTTTGGCTTCGCCTTTTAGTGTTGCACCGTTACTAGCAAAACTATTGTAAGTAAGCCATGTAACCCGTTGTTCTTCGCTAGTTAATGTCTTTAATTCTTCACTTTGGTAAACCGTCTTTATTTTAGAAAAAAGTTTTTCGTTGCCTGTGATAGTTGAACTAAATGCGGAAATTTTGGGTACCATTTCTTTTTGGATATCACGAAATTCTGGACTGTTTTTATTAGAACTCCAAATACCCCAATAGCTAAATACTCTGCTTAAATCGCTGCCGGCTTTTTCTAAAGCCACTATGGTGTTTTGAAAATTCGCAGGCTCTGGATTGTCTACTATTGTATCTATTTCTGCCAACTTCAGGGCCATACCTTTTTCTAGCGCCGCTTTAAGATCTGTTAAGGCCATCTTATCAAAAGCTGGAACACCGCCGTAAGGTCCAGCATATTCTGCTAATAAAGGATTTTGATGTTGTATTTTTATTTGAGTTGCTGATTTTGTTTCTTGGGTTTTCGTGGAGAGGTTTTCGCTACATGCACTTAATGCCACTAATACCGCACTACTGACTAGCACTACTAGGTTTTTTTTCATAATTCCTTGCCTGATATTTTTTATTGTTTTGATTTAGTTCGTCAGAAAGTAATCTAACGAGGATGTGAGTGTAATGTTCTGGCATCAAAGTACAAGGGAGTAAGGGGGGAACTTTGAATTTTATGACCTGCTATTTTGGTATGATTTATCATACTGGAGTAGCCTTGACTATACGGTAATTAGATGTGCATTGGTTACAGTGTGATGATGTTGAAACCCAAGTTGAGAGGCTGACATGAAATCAGTTCTACTAGCTACATGTATACTGGTATCGAGTCATTGTGCTGCTAGTTCAGATGTACTTGCAACAACCATGAGCTGGTTGCAAACTTGGGCTCCACAAAATATCGAATTTAACCTAGCTAAGTCTGCAATAAAATTTACTGGCTGTAAGCAGAAAGAGTATTTAGCCGCTTTGACCCAACCTTTAACCGAAAACTTTGTACTTGAAGTGGGCTTAGGTTATGCCAAAGGCAAACATTCTTGGGGAGTGTTTAGTCAAAAAGTTTCAGTGAAAGAATTTTCATTTATCCCTAGATATCAAGTTAGTCATGGTATTAGCATAGGTTTCGGCTTGATTGCTCAATCAAAAACTGAATTTAAAACCACTCAAGGGGTTGAGTTTGACTTACCTAAAAATACTGAGTGGTTGCTGAATGCTCGCACTGATGGTTTTGCTAATGAACATTATTGGGAATGGACGGCATCCAGTCAAAATTGGAGCGCTTCAGATGACTTTGGTGGGGTATTTGAAAGCGGGGCAACCAACATCAAAATTGCTTTAAGTTACAACGGCTATTTTTAGCCCTGTATTATCAACAATCTAAACCGCTGTCCCTAGCACATCTTTGTTTTCCAAATGTTGCGCATCGCACAATCTCAAGACTGTTTTTTTATCTGTGCCATTTACTTCAGTAATACATGTATTTTGAAAATCTGACAGTGGCGACATATCAGCATCAACTATCAAATGTTGTTTTATCAGTTCACGCAGTACTAAGCCATGGGTCATTACAATGAGATTGCCTTGGGTGTTCTGATAACTTATCAACACCGATTCCCAGGCAAGATTAACTCGTTCTACAAATTGTTGATGGGTTTCACCATTGGGGGGCGCATATCCTTCAGCAAAAAAGTCTGAGTCAATATCGTCATAAGCCTTACCCCGTAAATCGCCAAAGCTTCTTTCTCTTAATAGCGGCTGTAGACTAAATGTAGATTGTTTTAGAGCACAAAGAGGAGCCGCTGTTTGCTGGGTTCTTATGTAGTCACTGCAAATTATATTGGGTATAGAAATATTCCGAAACGCCTGGGCAAGTTGCTTGGCTTGTTGATGCCCCAGCTCAGAAAGTGGAGTTTCAGGCGTTTGCACAATTCTATCCCTGTTGCCGTTAGTCTGGCCGTGGCGGATTAGATAAATCACTATGCAAACACCACAGTTTTGTTTTTATGAATAATAACGCGGTCTTCTAAATGGTAACGCACCCCATTAGCTAAGGCGGTTTTTTCACAGTTTTTACCCTTACGCACCATATCTGCAGAAGTATCACTATGGCTAATTCGCATTACTTCTTGTTCAATGATAGGTCCTTCATCTAGATCACTAGTCACATAATGGCAAGTGGCACCAATTAACTTAACGCCACGATTATAAGCTTGCAGATAAGGTTTAGCCCCAGCAAAAGAAGGTAAAAAACTGTGGTGAATATTGATCGCTTTACCTGCTAATTTTGTGCAAAGATGCTCAGGAATAATCTGCATAAACCTAGCAAGTACGGTTAAATCTGCATCATATGCTTCGATTAGTTTTTCTACTTCAGCAAAGGCCTTTTCTTTTGGTTGGTCTTTAAAATCCACCCAATGAAAAGGGATATTGTGCCAGTCTGCAAATTGTTTCATTTGTGGGTGATTGGCAATGATACAAGGTATATCGCAATGCAATTCACCGCTGTGCCAGCGATGCAAAATATCCATCAAACAATGCGACTCATGACTAGCCAGCATCACTACTTTTTGTTTTTTGTGTGAATCAGCAATTTTCCAATGCATCTGGAATTTTTTAGCAATAGGGGTAAACGCTTGTTTGACGCTTTCTATGCTCATATTAATCGAAGCCGCTTTGATCTCATGACGCATAAAGAAACGTCCGGTTTGCTGATCTGTATGGTGGTTCGCCTCCACTATTGTGGCATTTTGGTCAGCTAAAAATTGGCTCACGGCTGCAACTAACCCTACTTGATCTGGGCAATCGATGACTAATCTAAACGTTTGTGGCATAACTCTTAAAACCTATATTTCCTTTGCGGCTTATTGTCACCCGTTAAAGCCAATGGCGTAAAGAACAAAAACTGCTATTTCAGAATAAACATAGTACTTGTCATTTGCATTTTTAACGCAATGATTACTAAGTAAACCTCTAAACTCAGACTGATTTAAAAGCAAATCGTTTAGCTAATGGCCAAGATTGGCGAATATGATAAGACACCCCTTTTTTACCTGAAACTGACTCGTATAAATGAAATTCTGCGTTATGCCAATTAAATATTGGTTCGATTAAAGATGCTGGTGGATTGCTTGCGCACTTTCTGGCAAGAGTGAGATGCGCCACATAATCTTGTTTAGGGAGTTGTAAGCCTACAGAATTGGCTATTTGATGTAGGCGTTTTGCAAGTTGTAGATGTTCAATTTGAGTATCTTCACAGCCTAGCCAAAGTGCCTTGGGTTTTGACCAATAACCCACACGGTTTAGGGAAACATTAAATGTATGTAGATCAGAAATTTGCTCGACGCCCTCAGACAATGCATCCAGTTGCTTAGGCGAGATCTGCCCCAAAAACGCTAAGGTGACATGAAAATTGGCAGCTGCTACCTGTGCATCGAATTTTGGAAAAGCTTTATTGCGCCATACCTCTATCGCCAATTTTGTTTTAGAATCGGGTGATAAACCAAAAAATGCCCGCATACTGCTACCCCTTAAGTTTGTTATCATCTTTGATAAACACGCTGCTCGAATTTATAATTAATCCCAAAGAGATTTCATTTGTTACCTGTTGAACATATCTTACCCGCTTTACATCAACAACTTATAGTTGGTGACGCCATTGTTGTCGCTCCTCCTGGAGCGGGAAAGTCGACGTGTTTGCCTTTGTCTTTACTCAAATTAGAAATATTTAAAGACAAAAAGATCATCCTGTTACAACCAAGACGTATTGCGGTTAGAGCTATTGCTGCCTACCTTGCAAGCCAATTGGGTGAGTCGGTTGGAAAAACGGTTGGTTATCGAATAAGAGGTGAAGTGAAAGTAAGTGCTAACACACGATTAGAAATAGTCACAGAAGGCATTTTAACCCGAATGTTGCAAAACCAGCCCGAACTACCTGATGTGGGCTTAGTGATTTTTGATGAATTTCATGAACGCAGTGTACATGCCGATTTCTCTTTGGCTCTGTGTATTGAGGTGCAACAGGCGCTTAGAGAAGATTTACGTTTGTTAGTGATGTCGGCCACACTTGATGTTGAAGCCTTAAGTGAATTATTGCCGGAAGCTAAATTATTAGAGTCTCAAGGCAAAAGTTATCCTGTAGACATAGTGTATCAAGGGGACAATTCAGGCTTACATTTATTTGAAAAAGTCAGTCGACTAGTGATCCAAGTTTTCTCAAAACATCAGTATGATTGTTTGGTTTTTTTGCCCGGTGCAGCTGAAATTAACAAAGCCGCACAGCGTTTAAGTCAACATTTTGGAACTGAGGTTGAGGTTTTTAAGTTGTTCTCAGAATTATCTAAGAATGAACAACAACAAGCTTTATTGCCTCACCCCGAAGGAAAACGAAAAATTGTACTCGCGACCAATATCGCTGAAACCAGTTTAACCATTGAGGGTATTGAAGTAGTTGTCGATAGTGGTATTGAGAAAAAGGCCATTTTTCAGTTAAATCGCGGTATCACTCACCTACAAAGCCAAAAAATATCTCAAGCGTCTGCAACTCAGCGGGCAGGTAGAGCAGGACGGTTAACTGCTGGCACCTGTTACCGATTATGGGGTAAAGAGCAGCATGATCGCTTAGCCAAACAAAGTACGCCTGAGATCATGCAGAGTGATATGAGCAGTTTTATTTTAGAAAGTGCCATTTGGGGAGCGGATGTTAGGACGCTGGCTTTGTTAGATCATCCCAGTGATGCTCAGCTATCCCAAGGTTTTTCTCTGTTAAGTCAGCTCGAATTATTTGATAAGAACAACAAACTGACCGCTTTAGGGCGCAAGGCTCATGGTTTAGGTTGCCACCCTAGTATCGCCGTTATGTTAGTGAAAAGTGCGCAGATGAGCAAAGAGCACTTAAGTTTGGCTTGTGCGTTAGCGGCACTTATTGAAAATAAAGATCCTATGGGCAGAACCAATAACGGTGCAAGCTTATCTGCTAGGTTACATTTTGTATTACAGCAAAAAAATCATCTTATTTGGCAAACTATCCGTCAATGGCATTCGAAATTGGCGTGTCGTGTTTTAATTTGGCCACTCGAAGATACCGCTGTTTTGGTTGGTTATGCTTTTCCGCAATGGCTCGCAAAACAGAGAAAAGATGAACGTTATCAGTTAGTAAATGGAAGCGGCGCAGTATTGTTTGAAGACGACGCTTTAACCGCACACACTTGGCTAGCTATAGCAAATATGCAAACCAGTGATAGACAACAAGATAATGCGCAAATCCGTTATGCTGAGTCTTTAACCTTGTCGCAAATTGAGCAATATTTTTATTATTTGATAGAGAAAAAAGAGCGTGTTGAGTGGGATACTGTTAACCAAAGAATAGTGTCCGAAATGCAAAAAACCTTAGGCAAGATTGTTATTCATAAACAATCCATCAAACGACCTTCGCAGCAACATATTCAGACTATTTGGCAAGATGTCATTCATGCCAAAGGCATAACAAGTATTCCTTTTAATGAAGACGCACAGCAACTTATTTATCGAGTTCAAATTGCAGCAAGTTTTTCTGGGGCAATGTTATTGCCAGACTTCACTGAATCCGGATTGCTCAATTCCATCGAGCGATGGTTAATTCCTTACCTCACTGATACATTAACTTGGCAGCAATTTACCCAATGCCATTTTTTACAACAATTACTCAATGAATTGGACTACGGGCAGCAACAATATTTGAACAAAGAGTTACCGAAACGCTTGGCATTGCCTAGTGGTAGGAGTGCCCAGTTGACCTATACCAGTGACAAAACCGTGGTGTTATCGGTACGTATGACTGAATTGTATGGATTGCAGCTTCACCCAGTAGTTGCACAACAACTCCCCATTACCGTTGAGTTGCTTTCTCCAGCAGTTAGACCAATACAAACGACTCAAGATTTACCGAGATTTTGGCAAGGCAGTTATAAAGAGGTACAAAAAGAAATGAAAGGCCGTTATCCTCGACATTTCTGGCCTGATGATCCAGCCAATGCCCAAGCTACAACACGTACTAAAAAAAGAATGAGCAGTAAATAATGAGTAAAAGCCCTGCAAGTAAATCCAAAACCACAAAAACTGCTACAGCGAGATCGACTTCAGGCAGCAAAGTTTCTATTTGGAAACGGCTTAACCCTTTTTGCTGGATTGGGCGACATTGGCTTAAATTACTAAGTGTATTTATATTAGTAGTGGGGGCTTATGGGGTTTATCTGGACGCCCAAATAAGGGCGAAGTTTGCGGGGAATAAATGGCAAGTGCCAGCGCAAATCTATGCCCGTCCGATGCTTTTGAGGGTAAAACAAGAAATCAGCATTAAAGAGATTGTAGAAGAATTACAGCTATTGGGTTATCGAAAAGTCACCCGTGCAGACAGCTCTGGCGAATACCAA
>TARA_R110002153_G_scaffold8386_8_pt1 | contig 22224 bp, 22 predicted proteins | sample TARA_R110002153 | Tara Oceans TARA_R110002153 (sample SAMEA4398193) | marine metagenome | biome: Polar Biome; feature: [SRF] surface water layer (ENVO:00010504); material: water (ENVO:00002006), including particulate matter (ENVO:01000060) such as... | depth 5 m | reverse complement strand
CAGCAGTGGCTTTACCACTGGACGCATCACTGCGTTTCGTCCTTTAGGAGGGTTACACGATAGGCTTGCCCATCGCTGTGTAAGCGCGATCAATGTCAAGGGACGCGCCATCCCATACCTCGAAGCAATCTACATCCTCCTCATGATCAGCCATGAATGCCACGTATTCACGCAGCTCATTCACCTGCCAGATGGTGAGGTTAGTAGCCTCCCTCTTGGCGAGGCAGTTCAATGCAGCTATGATGTCTTCTTCGTTCATATTAGTGTGTGTTGTTGTTGTTTGTTTGTTGTTGTTGCTAGGGGCGGCGGGTAGGGGGTAGTGAACCCCAACGCCTACCACCGCACACGAATGATATAACGACCCAATTTTAGTTTTTTTTTATTTTTTTTTATTGTTACGCACTTCCTAAAGAGTCCCCCCCCCAACTAATAAAAAGGTTGCTACTACAATTGGTTCGTGTATTATTCGCCCCCTAATGGCACGAATTACGAGGTATGGAAAAACCTTCCCTGACGGGGCTACAGATCTAGATGTGGAGCTGTGGTGCTACGCTCATGATGAGAGGGAAGAGGGAGAGGGCGGTAGACTGACAAGACTGGAGCATTTCAAGAAGGCGGCTGACTTCCTGTGGAACTATGAAGGTTCCTCTCGTCGTATTATATGGAACGAATGGACTGATCGGATGATTGGGGCAATGATTGAGAATAAGTTCACTGGCTTGGCTGGTGCTGGTTCCTCAGGTAAGAGTGATGCTGCTGCCGCGTTCATCATTGTTGACTACATAAGCGCTCCTACGGAGAGGATGTGGCTCGTCTGCTCCACTACGTTGGCTGGTGCTCGTGGCCGTATATGGAAATCCGTCACAGAGTTTTGGTCAGCTCTTGCGGCTCAATGGAAAAACCAAGGAGTTTTGCCTCCAGGTAATATGGTTCAGTCCAAAGGAAGGGTTGTCGGAATTAACCAAGATGGAAATTTTTCAGAGTCTGTTGGTATATGGCTTATAGCGGCGGGGAAAGATGACGCGGGGGAGGCGGATAAGAAACTTAAGGGCCTCAAGGCTCCCTCCGATGGTCGTATAGGCTTGGTGGCGGATGAGTTCTCTGACCTCGGTATGTGCGTATTCACGGCGATGGTTGGTAATCTATCATCCACTCCAAACTTCAAAGGTATTGGCATGGCCAACCCAGGCTCTAAGCTCACGCCGTTCGGCAAGTTTGTAGAGCCTAAGGCGGGATGGAACAGTTTGTCTGTCGGCATGGAGACGTGGGAGACTAAGTTTGGCATCTGTCACTCCTTCGATGCTCATAAATCTCCACGTCTCACAGTTGAGGGCGGGAATAGCAAGTATCCATGGATGCCATCACAAGAGGCTATTGACCAAATGGCGATGGCGTTTGGTGAGGACTCTATGGAGTATTGGGCTCAGGTTAGAGGCATGTTCTGTCCTACGGGGATGGAGCGAACTGTATGGTCCGAATTGGAGCTCCTGAAGGCCTCTGTGCCCGTCGCAGCCGATGAGTGGGACTCTCCACCCCGACATATGACAGCGGCCCTAGATCCGGCCTTTGTGACCGGAGGAGATAGGTCTCCGATAATGTGGGCGGAGTGCGGGACTATTAATGGGGTTAAGACGCTCAACTTCCTAGGATGGAAGATTGTAGCTGAAGCTGCTGGTAAGTCATTGAACGACGAGGGCAAGGAGGTGCAGACGGCTGTCTCGGAGAATGTCATCAACCAGTTCCGTGAGCATTGCGCCTTCTATCAGATACCCGCTGGTTGCGCCGGGTTTGATGCTACAGGCGGCGGCGTTGTATTTGGGCAGTGGTTGCACACTAAATGGTCACACGCGGTGCACGGGATACGTTTTGGAGAGAAGCCAGTTATGCGTAGGGCTGACTCGAGCAATGAGGAGACCATTTACAAGAATCGCGTCACACAGCTTTGGGTTCAACCTAAGGCCATGGTTCGTGAGGGGCAGATTAGAGGCGTTCCAGAGGAGGTGATAGACGAGTTGTGTCAACGCAAGTGGCACGAAAAGAACCACACAGGCTCCGTCACATGCATTGAGGATAAGCCCTCGATGAAAAAAAGAACTGGCAAGAGTCCCGATTTGGCAGATACATTCTGCATTCTTGTTGAGGTGGCGATAATCAACGGATTCCTTGAGACTGTGGAGATTAGGCGTGATGATAGGCGTCAGCACAAGGAGTGGAAAAACCGCGTCAACTCAATCTTAGGAGGTGATAATGACGTCAAACACAAAAGTTTAGTTGCAATGCCCTCGGTAAGGAGGTTAAAGTTTGGTCGTCGCTAAGACAAAAACATTATGACAAAAGAAATCGAATACGAAATCGTAGCACTAAAAGAGCGCCGTCAGGCCCTTGATGTTGAGTTGACACTAGTTAAGTCCCTACCAGCATCCAGAGAGAAGGCACTAGCAATCACAAAGCTGCAAGAGGCCATTATGTGGCTAAGCATGGACCTAAAGCGTATCGGTGAAGCCAACCCCGAAGCTTGCCCCAATCCCTATCCAAATTCCAAGGACCCGAGCAACACGGTGATTGATAAGACCGCCGACAACCTCAAGCTTTAATAAATGAACCTACTACTAATTGTAAATCCAGCCAATCTGGATGTAATGTCCAAAGTTGCTCTGGCGATGGCGGAAAAGCAGACCGAGCTTGTAAATGGAGGTTTGTGCATCGTGCATGACCAAGCCATCAGCAATAGCACCATTGCCGAGAAGTTCCACTTCCTGGGATCTAAGTTTAAGGCGTCACGCACGGTATCCTCCCATCTAAACAGCTCCCTCACAGATGATGCTCAGCTAGCTCTGTTGTTTGGCGTTTTCATCATGCGTGTGTATTCCACCTTCCCTGGATCGTGGACTATTGTTGACTCTGAGTCCTATCCGCTTGTCGAGAACTTCATGCAAGCTGCAGAGCGCCAGCACGGAGCTTATGGTGGACGTATGACAGGGCGAGGCATCAAAACCGAAGGAGCCATCGTTCCTGTGGGCCCAGTCACCATAGACCTATCACATAGAGAGGTTAAGTTCCTCCGATACCCGGTTGGAGAATCTTGGCGTGAACGCGGTAAATATCAATTTGCCCGCTCCAAGTTCTCCCAGGTTAATACGGATGAATACCTCTGGAGCTTGGACCCATCCTTCCAAGTAGAGAAGGAGGAGCCGGAATCTGATCCACCAGTGGAGGAGGAGAAGAATGAAGATCCACCTGATGACACAGACTTTAGTTCTTGGGAGAAACATCAACTGATGGATTACATCGAGAAGCAAACTGGGGTTAGACCTCACCACGCTAAAGGTTTTAATAACCTTGTAACAATCGCAGAATCAAATACTAAGTAACACATGAGTCGCCAATTTGAATCCTCACAAGCAGAGCTGTCAGCCATTGATGAAAATGACAATCTCCTCAAGGAGATGCTCACTTCTCCAGACGAGCTCCGCAACCTTCACCAAAGATTCGCAGAAGATGATGCGGATTCCTCATCTAATCGAGCTGCCGTTCAGGAGCTTATGGATTTCCGTCCACCTTATGACGAGGAAGATATGGAGGAGAAGGGGATGTCAGATCGTTTCAATGTTAATTTCGGGCTAGCAGCAGCACTTAAAAATGAAGCTGTTGGCCCTTTCCTTGATATTTACGCGTCACCCACTCGAATCACCCGTATCGCGCTGGAGGAGGATGTAGACCTAGATCAGAGGCATCAGTGGGCCGACATCATGAGTGATGAGTTCACCAAGATGATTAGGTCATGGGATGTGATGATGTCGAATATGCTGCAGTTGATTGACATCACTGTGACTCACGGCGTTGCAATTCCTTGGTTTGAGGATAAATCCACTCTAGATTCCCAGATCGGAAGCCTAGAGGATTGCAAGTTTGATGCTGATGCTGTTGCGGTGCCCTCTAAGATCTCCGCAATGACCATCACCCGAACCATGAGCCTCTCTCAAATCTACGCCAAGATTGAGGATCACGAAGATGATGTAGACTACAATGGATGGAACGGTCCTGAGGTTAAGCGGCTAATGAAGCAGTCGAAACCAAAGACCAACGAATTTGATAACTGGAACTACGAAGAAGCCGCCCGCATGGTTAAGGCTTGTCGCGCTGGCAATCCCCACGCCTTACCCATGGTCGAGCTCATCTGGGGAGTTATACGTGAGCTTGATGGAACCATTTCGGTTTACGCCACGCATCGAGACGGACCTCTAGATACGGAAGGCAAGAAGATTAAGGATAAGGATGAGACTTGGGTATATCGCAAGAAGAGCGCGTATGACGACGCTAACCAGATGTTCACCATCTTCCCTTTCTCCGTAGGCAACAAGAACCGCATCTATACGATTAGGGGATTTGGTTATGCCCTATTCCTCCCTGGACAAGCCGACAACATCCTTCGCTCGAAGATGATGGACTCCGCTCGCCACAGATCCTCAGAGATCTACCAACCTGAATCCTCCATTGAAACAATCGAGGATATCCAATTTATTGATATTGGACACGCAATGATCGCTCCTAAGGGGCTTAAAGGTGTCCAGCAGTTTAACACTCAGCGACTTAATGACGGCATTGGATTTGCCCTTCAGTCTAATGCTGATGTTATGAACAGGCATTCCTCCGGCCTCGCTGGTAACTCACTCGCTCAGAATCCAGGAGCTCGACGTAATGAGTTGCAGGTTACTGCTGAGCTTGAGCAAGCCAACAAGATGCAGGGATTCGCCATCGCTCTATTTTATGGCCCATACGACAAATACATGCGTGAGCTTGTTCGTCGCGCGTTCAATGAAACTCAAAGCGACATGGGCATCGCTAAAATGGTAAACAGGATGAAAGCATCTTGCATAGCTCGCGGAGTTCCTCAGGACGTCCTAAGTAAGATTGATCTAGAGGCAACACAAGCCACCCGCCTATCTGGTGCAGGATCTAAGGGATCTCGCCTAGTCTCGTTCCAGCAAATGGGACAACTCTATCCTTCCATGGACCCAATGGGACAAGAGCACTTCAACTTCGACTTCGCCTCCGAGATTCGTGGCAGTGACTCTGCTGAGCGCTACTTCGGTATGCCTGGTGTCCGCAGAGGTCACATTGATATGTCTTTAGCTCAACTTGAGAATAACGACCTCGCAGAAGGCTCTATCATTGAACCAGTGGACGGAGAGAATAAGATGGTCCATCTTAGAGACCACGTAGAGGAGCTCGTCGCAGGACTCGAGGAAGTGAACCAAGGCAACGTAGATCTAGCTGAATGGACAATGAGAAACATACCTCTCTATCGTCACTGCGTGGATACACTAGAGCAAACATCGGTTCATGAGTCGATGATTCCAGAGCTCAACTCCATTAGGCAGCAAATCCAACAAGCTGGCGAAGTGATTGATAATGGCCTCCGCCACATCAACAAGCTACGTGACGATCAGGGGGATATGTCCCAGGGCGCACAAGAGGGAGCAGACCAAGAGGGGGCTCAAGCGCAACAAGAAGGCGCAACTCAAGAGGAAACATCCTCAGAGAAAGACTCCGACATTAAGAACGCCAAGATGTTTGCGGAAGCCCAAGCTAAGATCGAAGTCATGAGAATGATGAGCAAGGCTAAAACTGACAACATGCAAGCAGAGAGCATGGCGAAAATAATCTCGATGGACGCGCAAACAGCAGCCGACATCAGAAGGAAAGAGATCCTCGCAAGAGCATCAACATAAAAATAAAGACATGTTAAGTGAACAAGAACAGATACAGCTAAAGGAAATACTAAACTCGCCCCTCTTCAAGAAAGCCCAAGAGCAAGCAATTGCTGAGGGTGAGGGTCCGGTGTATCACCTCCCAGCCCCAGAGCAAGGGATGGCGCTCGCCGCAGAGAAAGGACTCAGGAATGCATTCAGAACGCTACACCTAATCACACAACCCAGAAAACCGAACGTTAAGCCAAAACTCGCACAGCAATTCATCCCAAACAAATAAATGACAATTCTAACGAAAGAACAACGAATCCTCCGCAACGAAGCCAATGAGTTTGATAGTGAGGGCCTAGGCAGTAAGCTTGAGTCATTCCTATCTAATGGAGACAGACAGGATGGCGAGGAGCCGAAAGACGCCATCGAATCAGAGGTTAAGCCAAAGATTGATCCTAATGCCAATCCTGAGGAAGGGTCCCTAGAAGCTAGCGAGGCCGAGAAGAAGGTTGAGGTTAAACTTGATGATGGTGAGGAGGAAGAGGAGGAGGACCTTCCAGGCCTAGGCGATAAGAAGCCAGCAGAAGAATCCGAAGAATCCGAAGAATCCGAAGGCTCTGAATTCGATGAAAAGAAATTCGATGAGCAGACCGAGGCCGAGACGAAAGATATGGAGCCTAAGGCTGCCAATAAGTGGAAGGATCTAAAGTCCGAACTCAAAGAAGCTCGCAAGGCCGTGGAAGAGGCTAAGTCCTCCACGTCTGAATCAAAGCCTAGTGCTGAAGTTGAAGCTGAACTTGCCGACCTAAGGCAGAAGGCCGAGGAAAGCGAGGGACTCAGGAAGCGCAATGAAGAGCTGCTTAAGGTTAATGACAAGGTCGCCATCGAAGAGAGCACTGAATATCTAGATAAGGTCAGGAAGCCGTTTTCAGAAATGGAATCCATCCTGAAGGATTTGTCTGGTCACTCCAAGATTCCAACTGATGAACTCATCGCCATTGTGATGGAGGAGGATATTGGTAAGCAAGACTCTATGTTGGAGGCTCTCGAAAGCAGGATGTCCACCCGTATGGTTGGCCGCATTGGCCGTATCGCTGATGACTACAAGCAGGTGAATGAAGTCAAGAAAGACCTACTGGCTAACGCTAGCAAGACTCTCGAGACCTCGCGCATCAATAGTCAGAAGGCCGCCACTGAAGACGCGCTAAGGAAGACACAGGCATTCAAGGCTTCAACGGAGGAATCATTTGCATCCTATGCAGGCCGCATCCCCACCTTCACCGACTCCTCAGGAAGTCTTACGGAGCTAGCTAAGTCAGTGATGGCTAAGACAGCATCCATGGACCCATCAACATTTGATTCGTCCGACCTGGGCTACATGGCGTTCGCTACGAATGCTCTACCCGCCGCCCGCAAGGCAATCGTGGATCTTCAGAAGGAGATCAAAGCCCTCAAGGTTGGCTCCTCAAGCGGAAGCAAAGGAATTGATGGATCACCAAGCACTAGCACAACCAATGATGATGGAGAAGAGAAGGGCCTACGCGAAAGCATGGAAGGTATCGACTTCACATTCACAGCGCCTTAAACAATCGCTACCTAAATGAAGAAGGGAGACTCTTAATTGGGTCTCCTTTTTTTATTAAAAAAAACATTTGCATAACCTAAATCATTATGGTTAGATACCTCCGCACTCAGTAATGCTTTGGGTGATAAAACTTTAATGTATTGGCCTGCTCGGAACCTACGCCGTTCTAAAGACACTTGAGTTAACGCAACCTGCGTAAGCTCTACCCAACAGAACCGCTCCCAAGGAGCATATATATTATGGCACAAGACATTAACTCGTTCCTGGTCGTTGAATCAGGACGTATCAACTACGACATTCACAAACGACAGCAATACTCTTCCCCCTGGATCAGTCAGCCCCGCAAGCTAGCGTGGCAAGACGGCATGGGTGAAGCTATTGATAACATCATGTGGGAGCGTCCATACATCGACAACGATGGGACCCCTACTGGAGCCGAAGAAACAGCCGCACTCGCAGCCGCTTCGTGGGGCGCAATGAATCTTAGCACTGGCGGAGCCACAGGTAACTGTATCCCTCCTGTCGATGATGTTAAGTTCTCGCAAACCCTTCGTCGAACTTCGCTGTTCCACAAAGCCGTTCACAGCCCTAAGTTCTGTGTTACCGATCTACTTTATGCAGGCAAGCGCGATTCGCAAATGCGTGCTGTTGAGTGGGGCCTTGGTGACATGGTTCGTCTCTACTGGATTCGCTGGAATCGTGATGGATTCACCAAATGGTCTAAGAAGTATATTGTTGAGACCACTCTCAGTAACTACACTGACGAGAGCGATGGTCTATTCTTCCCTCCAATCAAGGCGACCTCGCAGCTCACCAATGGTGTTTGTGATCACTTCTACAACCTTCTGATGCTTGAGCAAGGCCATCGCCATGCTCTCAGCTACCAGAACGGCAAGCCTGTCTACGGTCTTATTACCGACCAATTCACCAGCCGATTCCTCATTCGTGGAGATGACGCAATCCGTGAAGACTTCCGGTATGGCAAGGTAGAGGACCTCCTCAAGCCACTTGGTGTAACTCACACTTATAATGGATTTATCCATATGATTGATGACATGCCACCACGGTTTAACTTCAACAACGCTCTCGGCTCCGACTCACAGTCTGACAACAGCGCGTCTGATTACACCGACCCGTGGACTGAGATCCCTCCTTACATCCTCGAAGTTCAAGGAGATGGTTCTTTCCGCAAGGAAGTTAACCCTGCTTGGCTCGCTGCTGAATATCAGGACTCCTACATCTACGTTAAGGAAGCGTATCAAATCCGCTGCCCTCAATCCATCGCCGGAGTGAGCAAGGCTAAGTTTGATGTCCAAACCTACATGGGTGAATTCAAATGGCAGAACGTCGTCAACCTTGACGAAAGCTCTGACGCTTACAACCCGGACGGCACTATGGGTCGCTTCCGTGGAGTTATGAAGGCAGGTGTGGAGCCAATCAATCCACATGTTATGTTCACTATCCGACATAAGGTCTGTGGTGCTCAGCTCGGTCTCGTAGACTGCGCGTAACACGCCTTACTAGGCAAAACCCTGGCTAATACAGGTTGGCCGCTTACTATAAAACGTAGGCGGTCTTCCTAGCCCTTTTAAAGAACTGTAGACGGTGACGATGTAACCTTTGAAAAAGGCGTGGTCACTATTGAGGACGCTGGTCCAACCTAACCAAACACACTTATGGCTACTCAAATACATCCCGAACTCATCTTTACGAAAACCCGGACCATAAGCAGACCTAAACAAGGGACTGTCCATCAATATTGGGACGAGGACACTAGCTCCATGGTTACTGTGGATAGCGATGGGAATGTTGCTAACATCGCAGAAAACGCACCAATCCCGACAGAGACGCAAACCGCGATTGATGCAGAGGCGCAAGCATTAAACGTCAAAACTAAATACGGAGCAACTGGCGACGGGGTGACAGATGACACCGCTGCACTCCAAGCTGCGATCTCGGCGGGAGCTACACTAGGGCGGGCGGTTTTCATCCCAGCGGGAACCTACCTGATAACGGATGAGCTTGATGTGATCCTCCCGCAGACGATCATCGGTGAGGATAAAATCGACACGATCATCATTCAGAGTGGAACAAACAAGCACGGCTTTTCCGTCACTGATCCAAACAGCAATTACCAATCCTTGTGCCTTGGACGCTTTACAATTCGCGGCCCCGGGCAAGGATCAACAACTGCCAGCGGAATCCATGTTGTCCCGACAGTCAACGGAGTTAATGGAGGTTTGATTTTCGAGGTTGAATCTCAGAAGTGGCATCGTGGCGCGTATCTCCAAACGTGGAACAATTCCCGCATAGCAAACTGCCGCTTCGGTCGGTCAACGATGGAATCAAACATCGGGCTTGAGATTTTCGGCAACGCCAATTCGAATGTGTATGAGGCGCTCTCGATCATGTCCTCAACCGTGGGCATTAAAATCGAACGGGGGCAACATACATTCATCGGAACAGACATGGGAGGAGGCGGTCAAACGACGTGCTACGAGGCGGGGACAGCCGGGGTATCGGCACAGTTTTACGGATGCAACTTTGAGTATCACATAGATAATAATGATTTGGCTGATGTGGCAAATGTCCCGTTTAATCTATTGGGCGTAAATTCCGCAACTGAACTGCGAGACTGCCGAATCTTAAAAGTAGGAGCTGGAACAGGGACAGGGTGGACTTTTAATCTAGCAACAAACTGCAAGCTTCACTTACATAATGCCAATGCGGCCGTGACTTGCGTCGTGAGTGGTGAGACTTCGGGGATTCGTTCAAATGATCTTTCTAGCGTATTTGTTTCTTCCACAAGCGGGCGTCAGTTGATTCATGTTTTCGACTCTGGTGGAACTTACTCAACCACGCACGGATCAACGCTCCAGGAATTTGAAACATCCAGCACTGGGCGGAGTAGCTACACCTCAAGCCTGATCAGGGGAGATTCATGGATGCGGATGTTTGCTGATGGATCAGGCTCCGCTGATCAGCTATGGCACGGCATCCGCAAGGCGGATTTCAGTTTCGGATATGTGAACCTGCTCGACTACTATCTCGACAAGTTGGCAGGCGGGGGCGGTTCTCCTGCTTTCCTTACATCCCAGAACACATTCACCGGACAACGCCAGACTCTTCAAAACTCAGGGTATCCGGCATGGGCAATCCGAACAGGTGCCGACGCTGGCGGGGCAAGCCGTGCCGCATTCGGTATCACCACAGCAAACAATTTCGGCCTGACAGGGGCAAACGCTGGCGATACATATATTTCTGCAAAATCAGGTGGGGACTTAGTGTTTGGATCAAACACTGGAACCACTGCGCAGACTTCGAGATTTAGGATCAAAGACTCGGGCGTTTTGAGTTTCGACACTCAGCCGACAACCTACGCTGACGACTCCGCAGCGACTACGGGCGGGCTTGTGACTGGTGATATTTACAAGACCTCGACAGGCCAACTCATGGTGGTGCTTTAATATGAACCTCCTCCCCATCATCCTCCTCGCTTGCCTCCTCGCATCATGCGCCCGGACGCCTAAAGCTGTCATCATCACACCTAAAGTGAAGATCGACCGCATCCAGACAGAGGGGGTGGATGGCGGCATCAAGAGCGCAAGAGTAGCTATCACAGATGCCTCTGAAGCCATCAAGGTTGCAATTAGCACTATTGATAAGCTGAGTGCAGAGAATGAGAAGCTTAAGATGCAGGTTAGTAAGCAGGACGCCCAGATTGATCTCGACACAGAGCGAGATGCCGTCATGGATGAGGCGGCAATTGAGGGACAGGAGTCCCGCGATAAGCTAATCACTGCGAAGGCTGATTTGGCTGTAATAGCCCTAAAGAAACATAGAGGGAAGCTAATGATTCTAGTCATTATTCTAGTCACCTGGATCTTCCGAAAAGCCCTTTTACGCCTTGTTAAATTCTTCATCACCGGATCACCAATATGAGCCCATTCATTGCAGGCATCGACCTAACTGCCCTAGGTGGCTTCTTTGGGGGGCTAGGAGTCCTCCTGACGGCGCTCACAACCATCGCTATCCTCGCCTTTAAGCGCGTTATTAAGACAGCTCAAGAGGTCGAGACAAGGATTGATGGCCTTATAGCGAGCCACCTTGAGAGCCAATTAGCCAACAGAGATCCATCGAGATATTACACACTTGATATCACATTCAAAAATGGAACAACCCTTGTTGTTCCTATGATCCCCCTCGTGGAGGTCACGTTTGCCAAGAACTTGCACGCTTTCGTAGCTGATCATAACGAGCAAGAAACCACAATCCAGATCAGGAGCACAGGGTTCGCCGCATTACCCCCACATAGCCATGCTCACTCATGCGAGACCATCGAGATTAGGCGTGGCTCTGTCACCCATCTTGAGACTGGTCACGTCTACATTGCTGGAGACATCTGGAGCATCGGTATAGGCGAGGTTCACTCAGCAGTTTTCTCTGGTAACTTCCTAGGTTTAATCACTCATCGCCCCAAGCTCCCTACAGCCAAGACCCGTCCGGTCGATTTAGCTGGACTTAGAGATGACAACCACGTAAATAACTAATCATGACCACGCTAGATAAGATAAAGGAAAAGTTCCATTGGGTATGGAGTGTTCGAAGTGAGATCACAGCCGTAGCAGTCGTCCTGCTTTTATTTTCTAACCTCGCTGGATGGCTTCGTGCTATTGATCCCACCGCCGCCACATTCGACGTAGGCCTACTAATGGCTCCCGCTATTGGTGTTGTAGCCCTATTCGTTGGGGTGTTATGTTTTTGGATTGTATGGCGCTTTGGACTTGGTAAGAAGCAAGATCAATGGTTCGATGGTGATGTTAAGAAGACGGCAGATGGTGAGCCTAACCTCCCAACCTTCGACGGGGACTGGAACTCAGCCACTCCTGACACGCGACTTAACTATCACTCCCGCATATTCCTAGGGGTGTTACTGGTGATCTCGGCCTTCGCCCTTGTGTTCTCATGAAATTAATCCTCATACCAATCATCGCTTTTGCGGCCTTTCCTTATATCGAGAAGCCTCCAGTTGAGCAAACGGATAGACAGAAGGTCTTATCTGTTGCGTCAACGCAGGTAGGTATCGTAGAGAAGACTGGCAAGAACGATGGAGAGGTTGAGAAATACATCGGCTCAGTAGGTTTAGACCCTAAGGCCGGATACCCATATTGTGCAGCATTCAACTACTGGGTTGGTGATGAAGCACTAGGCAAGTCCCCATACCCGCGCTCTGCATGGTCTCCTGATCAAGTTAAGGGCGGAGTCCGCGTTACAGCTAGCACCCACATCAGGGGTGGAGAGGCCTTTGGTATCTACTTCAAATCGAAAGGAAGGATTGCTCATACAGGATTAGTAGAGTCATTCGACGGAAAGAGCTTTATCACCATAGAGGCAAATACAAATGCTAATGCAGCAGTTGGAAGTGCTGGTGATCGAGATGGACAAGGAGTCTATCGAAAGCGTCGCCATTGGCGCACAGTCCACTCAGTCAAAGACTGGTTGGAGTAACAAAACAAAATAAAAACATGAGCTTTAAGCGCTTTATATTCGGAACAGATAATCATGGAGATCTAATTTGCCCCGAGGCACGAAAGAAATTCCTTCAGTTCGTAGATGACTGGAAACCCCATTACAAGATTCACGGAGGAGACGTATGGGACTTCGGCTACCTCAGGCGAGGCGCAGGAGAAGAAGATAAGGCGCATGGAATCCGAGAGGACTATGCGGCAGGCATGAGCTTCCTTAGAGACTACAAGCCTCACTACCTCACGCTAGGGAACCATGACGACCGAGTCTGGATGAATACCAGCGGAACAACAGACGGACTACTCAGAGAGGCGTGTCAGGATATAGCTGCACAGTCAGAACGAGTCTTTAAGCAAATGAAGATTAAGTGGGTCCCCTACCACGTATCCAAACACCTCGTATTACCAGAGGGAGGACCAAAGCTCTTACACGGCTTTAGAGCTACGATGTATCCAGCCAAGGCGCACTATGAGAACTGGGGGCCTTCAATCAGCGGCCACGTCCACAAGCCGGATGAATATACAGCCAGGCACATTGATGGATTACAAGCCTTCTCTGTTGGCTGCCTAGCTGACATAAACAAGCTGACATACGCAGACAGAACCCCAGCTAAGCTCGCTTGGCGCAATGGGTGGCTATATGGATACATAAATACTAAAACAGGACATTGGAACGCATGGAACGTAAAAAAAGAAAACGGACACTGGATCAGCCCACAAGGAGTGCTTTAAGTGCACTGGAGAGAGCGGTTAGCAAGTCGCTAGAGACCTCCTCTGGACCGTCCGAGGATGAGTTTACAGCCATTCAATTCTTCGAGCTAATGAGGGAGTCCATCCCGGATGCAACTCGACACGGAGCTGATAGCGTCCTGAAGAAGATGGTCAGGAGTGGTGATTACACCAAAAGGAAGTCCAAGGTTGACGGCAGTGCCTGTAACATCTACCGAGAAAATAATGATAGCAAAACTTAGCTGATTCATATTAACATACACCGCCATGCCACCACCACCAAGATCCTCAAGAAGAGTAGCTAATGAGAAGGAGCAAACCAGCTCCTACCCAACTCCTTCGCTTGATGACATCATCATGTCTGAGCAGCGTAGTGCCAAGCTACCTAAGAATACTCAGGCGGTGTATGGCGAGACCACCCCAACTCATGGAGATTGGCCCAACCACAAGCTCGCATACATAAGTCCAGTCAATCAGCAGAATCAACAGAAGTGGGTTTATGTTGCCGATAGGGAGGACCAAGACAACTACAACTGGGAGCTTGATGGAAATCAGGTTGTTAGGACCTACGTCATCAGGAGGGATCTGTTCTTCGCTAGGCCAGAGGGCCATGTTGACGCAATTGCGGGCGAGTTCCTATACCCTCCAGTAGCCACCGCTGACATCAAGTTTTCGGATTACGGATTTGCTGATGATACGACACGGAGGATAGGGGATAAGGAGCTTGATTCTCTATACATCGTAATTAAGCGGAGATTCCTTGAGCCCGTCACTACGGAGATTCGTTACAACGACCAATTCAAGAAGAATGTCAGGATTACGAAGGAGATTGTTGCCCATACGGAGCCAGTTACATCACCCACACCTGTAGCAACGGGCGGCCAAGTGGAGGTTCAGCATGGCAATCAATACCACAATGTTAAAATTACTCAACTACTGGTGAACGCAGATGGAACCACTACAACCTACCCATACTCACTGGAGGACATCCCCTCTACACGGAATTTCGCATTTCCTTCAAGGCTGGAGAGCGTCAATCTCATCATCGCGTGGGCGGTTGCCTTTAACCCAAATCACCGTTCGTCTTATTCGGAGGATTACTATTTCGACTTCAAGATTACCGACCCGCGACCTGGACCATATGCCGCCACCATCGAACGGTGGATTACGGATGATCCAACTGCGATTCAGACCGCTAACCCTCGCACCGCCATCCCACAACCAGTTCGTGAGGCTATCGGTATCGTGAATTGGTGGTTCTATCAAGATGACGACAGCGGCACTGCGACCTCAGCATCAGCTAAAGAGTGGAGCGTTCCCGCGTCCATCCATGAAGCAGTTACCGTCAACCTCGGTGGGTTGACTTCCACGGCACCTAGCACCCGCTACAGAACGGAAACGCTTGCTGCTACAACAGGAGTGAGCGCCTTCCTCGCCCTCAGTGAGGCTACCGTCCATTATCAAGCTCGGGAAATGGGTCTCGGGCTTTTCGAGGTAAGCATCATTAAAATCGACATCACCAACCTCTACTCGTGAACGAAAAAATACTTCAAGATTACGAGGTGTCTCCACTAATGGAGCCTAAGATGGTTGAGTCTGAGCCTGATCTGACGCCTCCAGCAAGACCAGCTTCACAGGATGATGTGTTTGCACAAAGAGGGTCGAGGCAAGATATGAACTCAGGAGATGAAGGCGGAGGGGGAGGGGGCGACACTCATCCTTTTCGTTTGACTGTCTCGAAAGTCGGGGCGATCTACTACTGGAACGTATCATCCGTCGGTAGCACGATCACCAACGGCACGAACGGGGCATCTATGGCCATCGCAAACATGGACACGGATACAGCGTTTACAGCAGCGAAGTATATCGTAGCACAGGCGACCGTCACATCACTAGTTCTTGGGGCGATAGCAATCAGCGCCGTCGATGACCCCGAAGAGGTAGATAGGTCAGGAACGCCAACGGAACAAGATACAATCCGATACTTGATAGGGAAGGTGGACGTAGTGGACAATGCTCCAACAAAAGAACAGCACGCATTAACAGCGGCGAGGCTCACCTATGGATTCCTGAACGCGAAACTTGTCCGGGTGTTTGAGTTCGCACCAACCCATCTAGGCTAATGGGCGAGCGGATTACATTCAGGGGCAGGGGTCGCGGCTGCATTGGTCTCGGTGCCAACTACCAACCAACATTAACTGACCCCCATGTAGAATACCGAAAGGGATGGTTGACAGGCGGGACAGACCCAGCGGACGGGAGCGTGGAAGTAGGAGACGGAACGGTCTACCCGCTAGAGGTCACAGTAGCTCAGATGGAGGCGATCAATTACCGGATCAGGCAGGTGGAAGTGGATTCTTGTAGTCTTGAAACGTCCTATTCAGGCACGACCTACGAGTATTATGTCAACCCGCCATCACTCCCGCAATCCCCAAACAGTCAGTATTACTCCTCGGGAGATTTTGAGGTGTATTATCACGACGGGCGCGTAGTTATAGCGACCACGGAGGCGCTTGTTGAAAACTCTATCAACATCTACTCAGCGGATTCATACCACGGCGCACCGTATGAAGTCGGAGCCGCTGCAACTCTTGCTTCCTCGTTTTGGGCAGCCGATCCGACAAGCGAGTTTGGTATCTTCGCATCCGTCGCATCCGTAGGCGGCTTTTACGGTTACGGGATAGGGATGTTCACAAGTTGTAATAGAGATACATCAGGCGGATCACCCTACGCCGCTCCGACTGTGGGGGCTTATTATACAACTGATGGGGATACTGACTACCCTAAAGCTCAACAGCTCCTAGTTACGCTTAGCCCGGAGGTTGCATTCATCGACACCACAGGAAGCGGCGATCCACTCGACCCCGGCAATCAACTCTGGCTAGCTGCTGGGATCGCTAACGACAGCAGCTCTGGCGTTGGGAACGCTATCCAGTTCAGTAATACCGGAGCTTACGCTGACTGCGGGACGTTCAGCCTCGACTTGAGCGGGGTGAGTCTTGGTGAGGTTTCTTGCTCGTTGTATCTCAAGAGATCCGGCTACACAGTGACGACCTCGCTGGATATAGTCGCCACCCCGACAACCTGGTGGCCTTACGCGGACAAGGCAGGAAATCCTGCTTGGAACGCCACCACGGGCGCGTCGATCAACATATTTCAATAACATAATCATGGCCAACCTAGTAAAACAATCAAACATGCCACTCCGTAACTGGGAGAAGAGGAGGTCTGTAAACATTCCTAAGCATGAAAGCAAGCCAGCCAGGTCCTTTCGCAGGATCGAAGCTAAATACAAGAGGGCTATTGTTATCCCGTGGCTATCAGAAGGACAGGAGTGGGAAGAGCTCCGCTACACCCTTAGGTCAATCGACCAACACTGGACTGACAAGGAGTGCCCCATCATCATCATTGGCGACAAGGCTCCTGACTTCTTTGTTGATGGAGGTAGATTGGAATTCATCCACATCAAGGAATATGATAAGAGTCGTGAGGAAGGTCTATGGGAAGCTTGGCAAATCGGTATGCAGATCGCTGACGATGTAGCCTGGTGGAACGATGACATCTACCTACTTAAGGATACTGGCTGGGATGACCTGAGGATCGCTCTGGAGGAGGGGGAGCTCACAGGTGAGGATACCAACCTTAGAGCCTCTATAAACGGCTGGAGGCGCTCCATGGGGGAGGGCGTGGCAGACCTAGAGCAAAGGGGCCACACAAAGGTTATGAGGTTTGCAACACACACCCCATTCCTATTCGAAAGAGCTAAGAGTATTGAGATCTTTGAGACCTTCTACCTAAACTATAAGGGATCATGGGTGAACCTATATCACAACCATCACCAAACAGCCCATAAACCTTGCGGGCCAGAGAAGACCAGAGTTCTACCAAAGCTTAATGACGAGAGGTATTACAATCATCGTCATTATGGGCCTGATGAGAAAACCCGCAAAGTAATCATAGAAATGTTTCCCCAGCAAGCAGAATGGGAAAACGGTGCTTGATTTATGTTAACTTAACCAGCAGTGTAAGCCATGCCTCTCACAGTAGCAAATCTCCAGAACAGGTTCCAGTCCCAGATCGCTCCTGGCGACGATACGGAATTCTACCGAATCCTATCAGAGGCGGATGAACGCCTACTTGAGTCAGGTAGGTGGCACTGGACCAGAGAGAAGCTAGAACTAACCGTAGACACTGTAACTCAGTATGTGGAACTTCCTGATGGGTATAGCGCTATTGTTGCCTGCAGGCTTGACGAGGTTCCGATTGGCGTTCGCTGGGAAGAGTCTGAATACTACGAGGAGGGCGTCGGAGAAATCCCAATTGACGGCTGTAGATACAGGATTGTAGATCAAGGCGTCATTGATGGAGCTAGAACCTTCAAGGTTGTTGGTGAGAATATAGAAACTGTATTCGTCCTAGCTAAGATTGAATCAGCAGGAGAGATTGACGATCCATCAGATGAACTAATCTGCCCATCCGCCACAGCACTTAAACTAATGTGCCTAGGTATTGTGTATGAGGAGGCCAATGATATTGATCGGTCTCAAGCCTATGAAGGCAACTCACTTAGAAAGCTCAAGGATTACGAAGATTCATATCGCGGCATTGCTCGTGAGATCTTCAGTCCAACCCAATATAACAAGCTCCCACGTAGGGCTCGCGTAAACATTCCGTAATCATGGCAGAACCAAAAGGACCATTCCAATTCTTCTCTAAGCTAGACGGGGGCATCACTGATGGTCCTGCTTCTAAACTTGATCCTAATAGAGCCAAGGATGCCATCGCTGGCGGCAGTGGAGAAGCTAGTCAGAAGATTAGACAGGGGAACGCAGAGCAAGGAAGACTGAAGCGCCTAGCCAATAGGCAATATAGAGCTGCATCTAGGGGCGATCATAAAGACGCGGCTGGATTCATGCAGGCTTACGACAACCTTAAGAAGATTCACGGTAATGGCGAGACTTCTGGTGCAGGCATTGGAACCGCAGGAGACAGCACTCGTCGTGAAGTTGATAAAGAGATTGGTAGAGCTACCACTGGGGCCAGCTCGCTCGACCAAGGAATGGCACGCCGCAGCTTAGGTATGGACTCGGTTGAAACCAAAGGTCTAGATGCCCAGAGGAACAAGGGGCTTGGTGACACACAAGGATTCAAGGATACTGGAGGGATGGGTGAATCCCTAGACCCAGTTGGCAATCCGACCACTGGATTCGAAGAGAATAATGTTGGTGGTATTCCTGTAGCAGAGGAAGAGGCCGAACCTGACTTCGAACAGGCAGCTAGAGATGCCGCTTACCAAAAAGAAGGCAATGACCGATTTGACGCCTTGGTGGAGGAAGGTAAATTAGGCGCAGATAAAGAGTCAGTCAGCCCAGAATTCGGAGAAAGCGATGCTAGAATAGAATCAGCCATCGACAATCTAGATCCCGATAAATTCACTCCAGAGATGATAGATATGCTCCGAAAGGACAGGGCAGGCCTATCAGATCAGCAGCGCAAAGACTCCGCTAAGGTGGGCGAGGCTGCAGGCGAGGAATTTGAGAAGAAGGCAAGGAGCGCTATAGAAGGGGGGCGTGATGCTATTTATGAGTTTGAGAGCAACCAGGACTACTATGCTAGTGCTTTTGAGGCTAGTACTAAGCAAAATAAGCTTGATGCAGCCAAGAGGCAGTCTGACCTCAAGGAGAAGTGGGAGAAGAGAGATGCTGAAGTAGCCCTCGAAAGAGATGCTCTTCTCGCAGAACAGGCGGGTCGTCAGAAGCTTAGGGATGAAGCGAAGCCCAAGACAAGGATTGATCCGATCACCAAGATGAACGTCCTAGACACCCCCAGCACACCAATGAGACTTGGCTACGAAGTGACTTTCGAGCAAGAGGCTGAAGCCAGATCTAGGGTTATTGAGGCTGCAGGCAAAGCACGCAGAACAGCCGCCGAAGCCAGAGCTAGGAAGAGTAGGGCCGCTCAAAGCCCAGGCATATTCGCGGAGGACTCCATCGCTGGCGGTGCTTGGAAATGGCTAAAGAGCGAAAACCTTTAAACTAATTAAAATCATGGCAGAAGGATACAGATCAAGACATAACGTCAGTAGGCAGTTCACAGAAGCAGAGGATGCTGTAAGCGATAGAACCACTGAGCACCTAACCCAGGATTACGACAGGCTCCCTCCCGCGCGTATGAGCCGCCATGGCACTGCTAGTCAGGCTTATGGATGGCTAGAGAAGGACTTAGCGAATAGAGACAAGGCTACAGCACGCCTATCTCAGGAGTTCTCGCTAGCTAATCGTCAGAGCCAGAGACTACAGCTCGGCAAGGAGGCAGAGGAGGAGGCAATCAGGAAGAATGAGGCTGCTGGGGCGATCCAAGAGCTCGCTCAATGGCAACGCAACGACTTCAATAGCTTTGCAGAGGCTAGACAAAGTCAACTTGAGAGCAACCCAAGACTGGCCTCTAACCCTGAATATAACTCAGGAGTGAGTGTTCTAGGCACGAATAACAAGTCACCAAGACAGAGGGAGATCGAAGAGGTTCAGGAGAAGAATCAATTAATCGCTGCCGATATGATCAACTTTGAGACTGGTGCAGTTCTAGATTCTCTCAAGGATAATCCTGAGCTAGCAGATCGCTATAGGGCCGCTCTTGTTGACAATCGTGTCACAGGAGTCATTAATAAAAATAAAAGAGTTAAGGCTCAGGAAGTTATTGACGGACTTGATTACGATAAGGCTATAAGGAATAGGCAGGTCTTTGACAGCGCAGCACAGGGCGGAGATGAAGACTCTCTCATCGCCATGGAAACCGTCCTAGGCGACCTCAAGCTTGATATTGATGACTCCGCTGGATTCTTTAAGGAGTTCGAGCAAGGCAGTCCTATTTACGAAATGTTTGCCCATCCAGGATTCATGAAGTCCACTGCTAGGAATGTGATTGAGGAGGTTACAGGCCTCGCTAACATTCTTACGAATGAGGACTCAACCAACTCCGACAAGCTATCAGCAAGGAAGTCCCTCAGGCAACACGCTGGCAGGTATATGAAATACACAGCTAGGGAGCGTGATATGGAGCGTAACAACGCACTGGTTGACGGTATGTCCAAGGAGGTTAGCTCCTTCCGCTCCTCCTTCAGAAGAGATCAAAGTAAGATACTCGTCGACACAAAGAAGAAGACGGACCCGCTAGACGGCACGCTAGCAAGATCCATGATGGCCCAAAACTTCATAGCTGCCGCAAATCGCGCACACCAACTCAGCAACATTAGCACAGAGAAGAGGGATTTCGTTATTGGTGAAATCAACAGGCTTGCTAATGAGGAGATTGAGGCCATTGATCCCACTAAGTTCTATACGATTGGTAACAATCATATCAATGTGATGTGGAGTGATGCTTATGAGGCCGGACCTAAGGGTGGCGCTAACTCAACACAGCCAGCATCAAGGGAGGCCTCCGCGAAAGAGGCAGCCCCAACAAAAGAAGCCTCCAAGACTAAGAAAAAGCTTTCAACTCCAACCAGAGAAGAGTTTAATGCAATGGCAGCCGAGGCGACAAAGCTCGGCATCACAGTGGGTGAGCTCATGACTGAGAGAGGCTACAGCTTCACGAAAAAATAATATTTTATGTCCGAAGAATTTACAGGAACGAAACCAGTTAGTGTAGCAATTCCATCAGAAGGAGAAGAGTTCGAGCCGTCCTTCGAGGATTTCAACTTCTCCACTGCGGAACCAGCGCTTGAGGAGCCTTCTTTTGAAGACTTCGATTTCGGCGACGCAGCCGATACAGAAGAGCCCTCGTTTGAGGACTTTAACTTTGGCGGTGAGCCTCCTGTAGTTAAGAACCCTAGGGACTCGTTCGTTGATTTCCTTAAGAAGGAGGATCTCTTTGGCTCAGTCACCAATGCTATGGGCACTGGTGGTGATAATGATAAGATTTGGTGGGATAAGAATGGCATATTGAATCTACCTAATCTTCGTAAGCGAACCAACAGCAAGTTGTGGGAAGGTCTCAATGCTCTTCCTGATACGCTTCCCAATTTCCTTGGAGATAGGATGAATGACACCGCACTCCTCTCCAACCCCAAGGAGATCAGAGGACTATTCAATAAGTTCCGCGAGGAAGGTGGTCACTCCGAATGGGAGATCTCTCAGATGTGGAGCGATGTTAACGCAATCTACACCCCTATGGATAAAGAGGAGGACTATAGAGTTCTCTCTGATGGTGTGATGCTCCCCAATCAGAACAATCACGCATGGCTAGATAGGGATAAGGCCACCCAACTCATCAATGCCTCAAAAGCTAATCCTGAGTCAAAGGCACGCCTACTTGAATCTGTTGATGAGCTAGCTGCTCTAGCATCCAACACGATGCTGCGAAACTACCTGTATGCAGCAGACTTCAACATCCATATGGAGAACCCTATGGATTATGCTGAGAGAACAGGTCAGATGGACGAGTTCGGCAAGCCGGAGTTCACCATTAAATACAAGAGGGACGTTGCGGACAAGCAGGGATTCGTGAGCGGGATCACCAACTCCGCCAAGGGCGGAGCTCTGAAGGTCAGCATGACAGTCCTTGGTATTGCTGGTTTGGCAGGTATCGAATCAGCCGGAGAAGCTGCTGGCGAGCAAGCAAAAGTGGCTGGCTTTATCAGTCAAGGCAGTGCTGATGCAGGCCTATGGGGGGCTATTATAGAGGA
>TARA_R110002153_G_scaffold246497_1_pt1 | contig 22254 bp, 20 predicted proteins | sample TARA_R110002153 | Tara Oceans TARA_R110002153 (sample SAMEA4398193) | marine metagenome | biome: Polar Biome; feature: [SRF] surface water layer (ENVO:00010504); material: water (ENVO:00002006), including particulate matter (ENVO:01000060) such as... | depth 5 m | reverse complement strand
AAGCAGGGGCATGAGTTGCTCATGCAGAACGGCACCATCAAGGGGCTCGGCACCAAGGACAAGTGCGATAGCAAGGTCTTGGCTGAGAAACTTGGCGACATGCCGCGCAGTAAATGGAAGGCTGAGTTGGAGCAGCACGACTCACGCTTTGTCACCATCAACACTGAGGACAAGACCTTTCAGATTTATAATCGGGAGGCGTACACCAAGCATGATGGGGTATGGTACTCCAAGGCCAACGTCCTGCAAGAGAATGTGGTGGCGGTATACGGCACGCTTAAGCGTGGGCATAGCAACCACCTACGTCACCTGAACAGCGGGCGATTCATGGGCAGCGGTAAGACGCAGACCAAGTATCCTCTTGTCATCTCGGGCCTGCCCTACCTTCAGTCTACGGCGGGCGTGGGTCACCATGTGGCGGTCGATGTGTTCAAGGTATCCGACAAGGTCTTCGCTGACCTTGACATCTTGGAGGGACATCCCGCGTGGTACATCAGGCAGGAGGTGCCCATCACTATGGATGACGGGCGTGTGATGACATGTTGGGTGTACTTCAACGACACGGAGCCCTTCCGTGGTGCGGAGCATCACGAGTCTTACGAATCCCCACGCAACCAATTCCGGTTTAAGACCTACGAGCCTGAGCCTGCATGTAGCATCGCCCTGTGGCGAGAGTCCGGTCAGGACGACGCGCCATTTTGTGTTGGATGCTACAACGACTTGGTCATGGACGAATATCCCGGCGGCACCTTTACGTGTACGGGGTGCGGCAGCAACTTCACGGAGAGGGAGGTGGCAGAGTTTAATTTTTAACCGATGAGCATTATACTTAACCGAGCCCGCAAATGGATAGTCGAGGTCATCATACAGACCATCGTGCTACCTAACATGGGGTGGACGGGCGATGGCGATGAGGCCAACGAGGCGCGGATAGAGATTGGCGAGGCCATGGAGGCTATGCTACAGGACATCGACTCTCACTATCAGCCCCATGATTAAGGTAGAGTTCGTATCCCCCAATGGAGAGAGAACACACGTAGCATCCTTCATGGATGAGGACGTGTATGTCTCCTCCCTTGAGGCGCTTGAGGCTCGGGCATCTCAGGTGAATGCAGTAGTCGAGGATAGTTTCCTTGACGAGCGCCCCATCCTCCCATCGTGGGCGGGTGTAAGTAAAATCCTACACCAAGGGTATTGGTACGTCAAGTACTCTGACCTTCGGTGTGAAAAAACAATATAACATGGCTACACTATTAAAATCAGACGGGTCTTCTACATCTAACGTAGAGATTGACACGCTACAACAACAGCAGGCATTGGTCGGCGGGTACATCGAGTATGTCCCTGTTGTGCAGAACATGCACGAACTACTAATCATTAATGAGGAGGGGAGGCTTCAGGATATGCCTGAAATTAATGAAGTTGCATCTCTCCTTGCGGGGCAGGTCATCGTTGGTGATGCCGTGCTCGTACACATCGAGGAATTAGAAAAAGACTCGAGCGAATGACTAATTTTTTTCTCCGCTCTGCGTATCAGGCCAAGTTGCTTGGCGAGAGCCACGACCGCATCCAATTGATGCAGCAGTTAGCTGACCGAACCGAGTGGTCGTACAAGGACTTGTCTCAGTTCGGGCAACTCATGCCGGTGGCTGCGTTCCGTTCTGAGTATGACGTATCTCTTTATACTCTCAACGACGACTGCACTGACGTCATGCTGTATCCTCAGATGTACTACATCAACCTGCTTAAAGACGGGATGTGGTCATACCACGGGCTGTTCGATGGCAAAGTCTTCAGTGACCAACAACTTGAGGTGGTCGAGGAGTATGTGTATAACGATGTTCTAAAGTTAGAAAGAAGTTCTACATAATTTGCACAAGAGATAAACCTCTCGTATATTTACATCAATCAATTCAATCTAATCTAATGTCCAAAATAAAGACACTGCTTGACGAGAATCAAGACGAAGACGACAACAGATACTCCGACGAAGAGTATCACGTATCTAAGTACCGAGGTTTTGAAACCTCACCTCCCGATAAATTATTCATAGACTTCCTTGACTACCTAACGGGTGGCAAGGCAAGGCCTACTAAAAAATCTACAGATGAAACAGGAAATCTTTGACTCATATGTCAGCAGCATTCATAAGCGATTCAACATTGAATCCCCTGATGAATTGTTCGTTAAGACCAAGCGGCGTGACGTGGTTGACGCTCGTCACATCCTATACTACATGTGCCATGAGCGCCCGATGCGCATCAGATACATACAGCAGTACATGCTTGACCGGGGGTATGACATCTCCCATTCGTCTATCATCTATGGGGTATCGCAGGTCACCAAGTTAATCAAGGAGGACGACGACTACCGTAATCTCATAGAAGAACTCAAGTTGGATGCCGTACAATCTGCGTGAGGTGTTCAGCCAAGCGGAGGCGGACGGGTACTCGGTCGACACGGGCTCTTTCTACGCTAAGGCGCGGATGCTGTATGGCATCAAGATTATACAAGGAGATGAGGTCACCATCTTAGACACCCAAAAGGGTGGCGACCACTATCGAGAGGTAACACCACGGGCCTACGCAGACTTCAAGATGTTTGGTTGGAGGTACGGCGTGTATCTCTTGGCAATATCGAGCGCCGAGACACGGGTTGATAGACTCGCAGAGAGGGTGCTACAGGAGGAGATTCGTGAGCCGCGAAGAATCAAGTACCTGAAGATGAGTAAGGCTCAATTAGAAAAGGCATCCGCACACCATGCGATGCTGAATAAGAAGTTCAGTAATTTAAAATCAAATAGTTATGACACAAGTAAAAAGTAAATCAGTTTTTGAAACGTTAGCTGCAATCAACGTATACGATTACATCGACAAGAGAGGAGGACTCTCCTATGTATCATGGGCTAACGCATGGATGCTACTCAAGCGAGAGTTTCCTACGGCGACACGCACCATCTATGAGCACGACCACACGGGCATGAACTACTTCAGTGATGGGCGCACGTGTTACGTGAAGGTGGGGGTGACCATCAACAAGCAGGAGATTATTGACATGCTACCGGTCATGGACTTCCGCAATAAATCTATCTCCGTGGACAGCGTTACGTCTATGGACGTGAACAAGGCCATCCAACGGAGCACCGTGAAGTGCATTGCCATGCATGGCTTGGGCATCGGAGTGTACACGGGTGAGGATATCCCGGAGCCGACACCGGTACCTGTTGAGTTGGAGACCATGTCTCCTAAGTCTTCGTCTTGGGGTGCGGTGGAGAAGTTCATCGTCACCTCTCGCCATGAAGAGTTTGACACACTTGTTCAGCGTATGTCTGCCAAGTATAAATTTACTGCCCCCTCCATCAAGAAACTGCAGGGTGTATATGACGTCGCCAACGAAGAGAAGCAAGCATGAAAGATGTAATAGAACTGCTAAGGGATGACGCAGAATACTATGCCGGAGTGGGGAGGAACTACCTCTCCAACTCTGACATCAGTAAGCTGCTCACCAATCCGCACGAGTATGGCGTGCCCCAACCTGACAACGTAAACTTTGCCAAGGGCAGGTACTTCCATCAGTTAATCCTTGAGCCTGAGAAAGCCAAGGAGACCATCCATGTCGATGCCTCTACCCGTAACACCAAGTTCTATAAGAACTTCCTTGAAGAGAACGGCGTTGCATTCGCCATGCTCACCAAGGAGAAGGAGGCCTTGGAGGAGAACGTCATGACGATGCTCGGGAACTTTGAATTCCATGAGGGTATCCGCGCTGAGGGCAACCGATATGAGGAGCCTGCCATTGGTGAAATCAAGGGCGTGATGTGGAAGGGTAAGGCCGACATCATTACCAACGACTGCATCATAGACCTGAAGACCACGGGCAACATCGCCGAGTTCAAGTGGTCGGCACGCAAGTACAACTACGATTCGCAGTGCTACATATACCAAACGTTATTCGGTAAGCCGTTGGTGTTCTATGCCATAGACAAGGGCAGCAATCGTCTCGGTATGTATCGTCCATCGGAGAGTTTCGTGGCGCGTGGTGAGGAGAAGGTCGAGCAAGCCATTGAGGTTTACAAGAAGTTCTTTGCACCTGATGCGACGGAGAAATTGGGTGAGTACTTCATCAATGAAATTCTATAGCATCGTCGAGTGGGTTAGGAGAGCCCTGACCTCCGACGTAGTTCAGATAGACGTTCCAACTATCTGCGACTCATCGCAATCAAAACAAAATGTTATTGATGCGGTATCAATTTTCTTGGAGCAAACAATTAAACACAAGTAGAAATGTCACAAAACGACGACAAGGTTTTCGGAGAAGGTATCTTCTTCAAGACAAAAGAGAGTGCCCCATCATTCGTGATGGGCTCTGTATCAATCAAGGTGGACGAGTTCATCACATTCCTAAAGGACAATGTCAAGAAGGGGTGGGTGAACATGGACTTAAAGGAGTCCAAGGGTGGCAAGCACTACTTCCAAGTAGATACTTGGGAACCTAAGCCACGTGCTGAGGGTGCGCCTGCACCTGAGCCGACCAAGGCAGCGGCACCTGCTGCGGCCAAGGCCGACCCCGACCTCCCCTTCTAAGGGCAGCCCAAGGGATAGATGGAGACGGGGTTTCAAAACCCCGTCTCTTTTTTTCCCTATCCCCTGTCGAATGTCAGAAAATATATCTCTATATAGAGAGAGAGAGAAAACTCTATATATTTTTTTACTCTTGTATACGAGAAGAAAATAATCGACATTATCGACACACCCCCTGAGTACCAACTCTTTATACCCACTCAAATCAGCACACAATCGACATGGAAACGACACGCAACAACGAGATTACCATCTTCAAGAATATAAGAGAGACATCCACGCCCTTCCATAGGAGTGTTGGGTTCGTCCTAGACCGCATCCGCAATGGGGCGAGCAAGAATTTAGTCAAGCAAATCCGTAAGGAGAAAGACAAGTCACAGCGCAATGAATTAAAGAAAGAACTCCCTGCTGTATGCTTCAGTGGTAAGTTCACCAAGAGAATGGACGGCTCCATCCAAGGGCACAGCGGGTTCATCTGCCTAGACTTTGATGGGTACACCAAGCAGAAGGACTTGGTATCAGACAAGGAGCGGCTATCCAAAGACCGATATGTTTATTCGGTATTCATCTCACCGTCAGGTGCGGGGCTCAAGGCCTTGATAAAAATCCCTGCCGACATCCCCAACCACACCAACTACTTCAACTCCCTTGAGAAGTACTTCGACAACCCGCACTTCGACAAGACATCTAAGAACATCAGCCGTGTATGCTACGAGTCCTATGACCCGTTGCTATTCATCAATGAGAACTCTTCTGTATGGACTAAGGTGGACGAGCCGGAGTATGAGGAGGTGACACACCGAGACCCGCCGACCATCCCCATCACCGATGAGAATAAGATAGTGGACATCCTCGTCAAGTGGTGGGTGAAGAAGTATCCCATGGATGAGGGGCAGCGCAACCAACACGCCTACGTCTTGGCTATGGCCTTCAATGACTTCGGTGTATACAAGAGCCTAGCAAGTAATGTCCTGATGCAGTATGCATCCGAGGGATTCACCCCGGCAGAAATATCTCGCACCGTAGACTCAGCGTATAGCCGCACCGAGAACTTCGGCAGCAAGTACTACGAGGACGAGGACAGGGTTAACTCCATACGCACACAGCTAAAGAGAGGTGCGTCAAAAAAAGAAATCCGCTCCCAACTTAAAGAGTCCAACTTGGCGGGCGATGTAATTGAGGCTGTCATCAACCGGGTGGAGGAAGAGAATGAGGCTCAGGTATTTTGGACTAAGAACGAGAAGGGAGTAATTAAGGTTGAGCACATAGAGTTCAAGAGATTCCTTGAGGACAATGGCTTCTATAAGTTCTGTCCTGAAGGTGGCAGGAACTATGTGTTCGTGAAGGTGACCAACAACCTCATCGACCACACCTCTGAGAAGGAGATTAAGGACTTCATCCTTGACTACCTCCTTGAGCTTGACGACACGAGCATCTATAATTTCTTCGCTGATTCTGTTCGATACTTCCGTGAGGAATTCCTCACGCTACTTGCTACCATCGACATCTACTTCGTTGAGGATACCAAGGACACATCGTACCTGTACTACCTGAACTGCTCAATCCGCATCAGCAAGACGGGCGTCACCATCATCGACTACCTCGACCTCGGGGGGTACGTATGGAAAGACCACGTCATCAAGAGGAACTTCAACGTCTGTGATATTGACGACTGCCACTTCGCTACGTTCATCACCAACGTATGCAACAAGGAGACGGCACGTGTCAAGACCATGGAGTCTACGATTGGATACATGCTGCACGGGTATAAGAACCTCAGCTACTGTCCTGCTGTCATCCTCAACGACGAGGTCATCAGCGACAACCCTGAGGGTGGCACCGGTAAGGGGCTGTTCATGAATGCCCTGAGCCACATGAAGAAGTTAGTGGTCATCGACGGCAAGGCCTTCGCCTTCGAGCGTGCCTTCCCCTATCAGTTGGTGTCGGCTGACACGCAGATACTATGCTTCGATGACGTGAAGAAGAACTTTGACTTCGAGCGGCTGTTCAGTGTGGTCACTGAGGGTCTGACCCTAGAGAAGAAGAACAAGGACGCGATTAAGATTCCGTTCAGCAAGTCACCTAAGATTGGCATCACAACGAACTACGCCATCAAGGGTGCGGGCAATTCTTTTGCTCGGCGCAAGTGGGAGTTGGAACTACACCAACACTACAACAAATTCCACACGCCGTTGATGGAATTTAAGAAGCACTTCTTTGCTGATTGGGACGACACGGATTGGTGTAAGTTCGACAACTACATGGTCTTCTGTTTGCAGGGATACCTCAACACGGGGCTTGTCGAAAGCAAGTTCATCAACCTTGACATCCGTCAGCTATCAGCCGCTACTAGCCATGACTTCATCGAGTGGTGCGGGTTGGTGCGTGGGCATGAGGCGAGCCGTCACCTTGAGGAAGATTGTAAGATGTATAAGCAGGACATCTACTTCGATTTCATCACCGAGTACCCCGACTACGGCCCGAAGGCTAAGATGACCATCTCTCGCACCCGCTTCTATCAGTGGTTGGTGCAGTTCTGTGTCTACAAGCACAAGGTAGAGCCCGAGGAGGGACGCGATGCTGCGGGGCGGTGGATTAGAATCCGCACACAGCGTGAGGTCGAGGAGCAGTTAGCTGTAGCGACATGACCGATATACTAGACCGACGCTCGGGGTACTCAGATAAGATGATGTACGAGCAGTGCCTACTACTGCAGAGCGTGGTGACTAAGACCGTTCCCAAAACAATTGGGCGTGGTCGCAGCGCCAAGAAGGTAGAGGTGCTCAAGCACTCGATAGACACAGATATAATAGACAGGATTAACAGGAGTGTAGAATATTACAAGACCATGATGGATAGGAAGTTAGAGTTTAGAGATTACCAAAACGAGATAATCGCCAAGGGAAAGGACATCCTCGCGGCCAAGAAGTTTCTGTATCTAGCCATGGAGGTGCGCACGGGCAAGACCCTAACGAGCCTCGGCATAGCTGAGGAACTAGGGTACGAGAACGTCTTGTTCATCACCAAGAAGAAGGCGATAAGCAGCATCACGGCAGACACGAACCTATTGTGCCCTAGCTACGTCCTGTTCATCATCAACTACGAGAGCCTGCACAAGGCGCCCGATGTTAAGTGGGACTTAATCATCTGTGATGAGGCCCACGGCATGGGCTCCTACCCCAAGCCAAGCAACAGGGCGAAGGCTGTCAAGGCCTTGGTCTCTAAGTGCGACAGCCATGTCATGCTGTTGTCGGGCACCCCCACGCCTGAATCCTATAGCATGATTTACCATCAGGTCTATGGCATCCCCAACAACCCCTTCCGTTTATTCAAAAACTTCTACGGCTTTGCGCGTGAGCACGTGCGCATCAAGGAGATAAAGATTAACGGCATGATGCACAAGAACTATGACGACGCGCCCGCGTCGGTCATGGACTACATGAAGCCATACACCATCGCGTATACTCAGGCGGAGGCGGGCTTCAAGGTTGACACGCAGGAGCACGTCCTGTATGTGGAGATGAAGCCCACCACATACGCCCTCTGCGCTCGCCTGCAGAAAGACCTTGTCATCTCCGGCAAGGACAACGACATCTTAGGTGACACACCGGTGAAGCTAATGCAGAAGTTACATCAGATGTACTCGGGCACAGTGAAGTTTGAGAGCGGCGACTCTATGGTCTTGGATTACACCAAGGCGGAGTTCATCCGAGAAAGATTCAAACAAGAGAAGGTGGGTATCTTTTATAAGTTCAAGGAGGAACTCAATGCGCTCAAGAAAGTCTACGGCGATGACCTCACCACAGACCTAGAAGAGTTTGAGAATACGAGCAAGAGCATAGCTTTGCAGATTGTATCGGGGCGTGAGGGCATCTCCTTACGTCAGGCATCGGCCCTTGTGTACTACAACATAGACTTCTCTGCGACTAGCTATTGGCAGTCCCGCGACCGGATGACCACCAAGGAGAGATTGAAGAGTGATGTATATTGGGTGTTCTCACGGGGAGGTATTGAAGATAAGATATACAAGGCGGTCACCAAGAAGAAGGCATACACGGTGACTCACTTTAAAAAAGAAAATTTTTAAGACATGAAAAACTATTCGTACGGAAACCTTTTTGAGAAAGGTCTTGGCAGTACAGCTATGGGAACGATTGTAGTCTTAGCCGCCTACGGGTTCGTCGCGCTAGTCACCAAGATTTGGACTTTACTAGATGCGGTTTGAAAAGCAGAAACACTTAGACAGAGAGATTAGGGCCATGGTATTGTGGGCTAAGAGCATACCCCCTGAAAACATTAAAAAGCTAGGGCCAAACGACATAGACTTCCTTGTCCTCTCGCACGTCAGCAACACCAAGGCGTATGTCGAGGTCAAGGGCCGGCATCGCACTGTAGATAATGCCTACCCCCTGCCCATAGCCGCGCGGAAATTGGTCAAGCTATACGACGCCCTGACCTCTGACCCCACCGCCGCCAAGGCTTTTATTATATGGGCTTGTGACGACGGGATTATTGTTGGAGACATGGATGAGATTGTAGGCGAGGCCACGGTGGGTGGGCGTCCCCGACGTCCGGGCTCGACTAACGATTGGGAAGTCATGGTGAAATACAATAAACAACGGGCGCTAAAGAAGACAATGTATTAGGAGGTAAATTTGGCTGTGATGACAGAGCAGAAGATACAGAGCAGAAGGATAAGGCAACTAGAGGCCGAGGGGTACTACGTCATCAAGCTAGTGCAGACAAATAAGAACGGGATACCGGACTTGGTTGCCATCCCTCCTGATTGCGGCGTGTTATTCAGTGAGGTTAAGCGGCCCAATGGCCGGCTGTCAAAGCTACAGGAATTTAGGATTAAGGAACTCAACGGGCATGGAATCAAGACAGAGGTATACAGAGGAGGATAGGCCTTGCGAGTACGACGCAGATTTCTTTGAGCGCCTTAGGACTTTCAAGAAGCAGGTTGTTATTAATATAATAAACATCCTCGAGGACAACGCTGAGTACCTGCCAAGAGAAGACGGATGGGTACAGGAGGCAGGCGGTGTACTGCGGGGAGAGTCGCCGTTCTTCTTTGTCGTAAGATTCCTACACCAAACAGAGGAGACGCCACTATTCCTAGAGATTGAAGAGATAACGTGTGACGACTACCTAGATTTTATTTTAGAAGAGAAAATTTTAACAGACTTAAATTGATGAACACTGTAGACAAAGGGGGACTAGGGGGCGTGATAGCCATGGTATTTGACCTTGACATTATGAAGAGAACCCGGGCCCGTGATTACGTTGACGCCCGCATGATGTTCTGCTATATCCTCATGGAGGAGGGGGCCACCTGTACGGCGCTTGCAAAACATCTATCCATGAACCACTCCTCGGTGCTTCACTATCGAACTCGCATGCCGTGGGTTCTAAAGTCTGATGCCATATTCAGAAAGAAGTATGAGCACGTGATGTCCGTCTATTCCCCCGATGACGGCACCCCTGACGCATACTCTTTCAGTACTCCGAAATTAGTTGAGGAGGTGCTTCGCCTGCGTAAGGAAATGCAAGGGCTGTTCTTAAGAAATGAAGAGATGGCCGCCGCCATGCGGGCGGTGACACGAAGCGAGCACCGGCTCGAGCCCCTATACCGGGTAATTCAAGAGCGCACTCCACTTGGGCGCGAGGATACCTACGCCCATAAACTCACGCAGTTTTATAACGGACAGACGTAGCGGATGAAGAAGCCCCTGTTAGCCTTCGAGCGCCACCGCATTACCTACATCAACGACTTGATGGAGCGCATCCACGACCTATCAGATTCCATATATGAAGACTTGATGGACGTAGAGTTTAAATCTGCTCGCCAAAACGTGAGCGAGTTGATGACGATACTCGAGGACGTAGAAGATTCTTTAGGCGACGAGGTTTCAGAACCTCGCTAGTTACTACCGCTTCTTCCTTTCCTCAATCCGCTCCTTCCTTTCTTCCTTCCGCTTCTCTCTTGCTATGTATGAGGGACTAGACTCCTTCCTCTTTTCTCTTGCGTCCTCCCGCTTCTCTTTTGCTGTAGGGGCAACGTAATCTTTTTCCCATGACTCAGGTCGGTACGAGCCTGAGATGCCTAGTATGTCAGCCGCTTCTGCAGCACCGGCCTCGTCGATATCTCTGCTCGCGCGGATAAGACTTAGCAGGGGGTCGATTTGTGCTCCTATAGCTATCTCGGACATGACCTGAATCCCCCCTGAAACCAACCTATCATCCCGCTCGGCCTTCTTGATTTTAGAAATCAAGGAGATGAATGGGTTGACACCTCCCCGTGTGGGGCGACGATTCCCTGTTATCCAATTCTCTATCTCCTTAGCTGTAGCCCCGACGAATGGGATTTGGTACAATAGGTTTAGACCTGCCGCCGCAAGGAGAATCTTTCTCAGAACCTCCTTCCTTTCCTCGTCGTCACCATCAAGAAGGATGCCGATGTTAGCCATGGCAACGAATGCTGCGTTAGCCATTCCAAGGTTGAGCACTAGCTTCCTTACGTCTGACTCCTTCGGCGCCTTGAATTGGGCGATGTCCTTCCATATGCTGTTCGACGCCTGCATAACATTATTGGTGAGCAGGATAGGCGTTGACCCGAACATGGTGAACGCCCGAACTAGGAAGTTACTGTTCTGCTGTAGGATAGACCGCTCCGACGCCCGCCTAGTCTGCTGAGTAGCGTTGTACTCATTGAACTTAGCGACGGCATCTTCCTCACTCATGCCGTTCTTTATATCACGGCGGAAATTCGCTGCGTACCCCATCACCCCTAAGATGTCGCCCGCTACGGTCGGGCTTGCGCCTGCCCTTTTATATCCGCGCCACGCCTTGGCTCTCTTTGTGGTCGCATACTCAAGTCCTGTTTGGGTGGGGGAGCCTGACTCAAGAGCCGCTAGGTCACCCTTCACCCCCTGCTGTACACGATACCGGTACGTAGGAGATATATCCTTAAAGAGGTTGTGATACTTCCGCATATTTATTAGGACGGCGGTATAGTCCGCAATGAACGGAAGGATATCAATGAAGAAATCTGCCGTCCATCCAATCTTCTTACCCTTGCGATAGGAGTATTGCTCAAACGCATTGATGAATGAGGTGGCCTGCTTAAGAACCTGCATCGCCTTAAACGCAAGGGCGAACGCCGTGAACTGTGTCTGTAGAGTATTAAACGCCTTGCCCGTTTCGCTCAACGCATTCCTCCCTGAGTCAGGGTTGATGGCGTTGTTGATGGACTGCTTCACCAATGTTCTTATGCCATACTTTCCCAATGTTGCATCAAGGGCTGAAGTATTTAGGATGGTATTCAGAGCCTTTACGTCAGCCGCATAGGCCTTGTAGTGCTCCATGGTTTTGATATGAGACTCAAGGGCAGTCGAGAACGCCGCGCCCTTTAGGTCTATATCGCTAGTCATGTCCGTCCTGTTTCTTAATGCAGGTGCACTCTCAGCATTAAATATCCCATTGAAGTCTCCCTGAAATAGTTGCGTTGAATTGACGTCTGACTGCGTAGTCATCGTTGGGAAGTAGTTCTCTACATAAGAGAGGTTGGCATCATTGATGTCTCGGTACACGTCATTAACGCTCTCGTAATATTCGGTGCTGAGATATTGAACCACCTTATCAGCAAAGTCTATCGCCTCCTTACCAAGGTGTTTCTTTATCCCGTCCATCTTCTCCTCATCAATCCCCTGCGCCGCTAGTTTCCTGCGCTGAACAGGGTTCAAGGACAGGGCATAGAACCGCAGCAATTGGTCTTTAGAAAAGGAGGTGTTATACCGGGTCTTATTCTTTGTGGAGATAAGCCCCTCTATCTTATACATCTTGGTGTCGAACAATCCCTGCTGAACTGTCTCGTACCCCAAGGAAGACAGGAAGTCCTGCTCCTTGAAGTAACCCCTTAGCGAGTTGTTGTCTAGCTTATTAAGGCGATTGAATATCTCCTCATGTACGGTGTCGTTAATGGCGCTCAAGAATGTACCTAGATGCTTAATGCTATCTACCATAGACCTCAGCAACTTAGGGATAGACCTTGCCCTATACGTTTCGAAATAAAGTTTCGCTGCCTTGACCTGTCCCTTTACTCTAGGTGACAAGCCCTCTCCCTTTCCTTCGTTCCAATATTCGCGGACAGCATCCATTACTGCCCTGTCCTCGTTCGTGTCCTTCAGTGTTCCGTTTTCATTGAACAGCTCAGGGTTCGACCGACGCATAGCGTCCGTTATTTTCTGCCGTATGGCCGCGCTCTTCCGTGCCCGCGCCTTGCGTGTCTCAGATAGATACTGACGTGACTGTGACGCAGCCACCTTGTAGTCGTTAGCCATGGCCTCGACCTCCTCTAATGACATGGTGTCAAGATTTTTTGCGAGGTCTAGCGCGGCGGCAAGGTTTATATACTGATGTTCCTTTTGAGTTAGTACCTCACCTGCTGCATCTTTGGTAAACGCCTCAAGGGCTTCGTCCGTTTCTAGTGTCTCCACCAACTTCTGTAATTTGCTTACGGCCTCCTCGTCCGTGGAGAGCATTGCAAGTTTTAGAACCCGCTTAAACTCCACTGAGAACGCCCGACCCTCAGGGCTTAGGGACTTTGCTCTGTTTAGTTTCCTAGTAGTGACAGACCGCGACGCCCCTGCCGTTACATCCTTCAGTAGTTTCTTGAGCACAGCCGTGCGCATCTTCGCTCTCTGCTTCTCTACTACCTGAAGTATCTTCTCTACCTGAACCCGGTAGTTGTCCTCGTTGACGCGCTCTACTGAGCGGACAAGTTTATTAATATCAGCCTGACTATATGTACTTGACTTGGGCAGGCTTCGGCGGATGAACTGCCGTAGCTGCCGCTTGACGGCCTCCACCTCTCGCACGGCACGCTTACGTTGAGTAAGGTTGGTGCGTATAGCTGTAATCTCTTTCGATACGGCACGGTTGGCTCTGATACCAATTGCCCTGTCTATGGCTACGACGAGTTCCATTTGAACGGCCTCAGTCTGCGCCTTGAACACATCGTTATCTCGGAGCACCTCGAGCGCCTTGGCTCTCACCTCTCCCGGTGTCTTCTGTGTGGTCACCGTCTCAGCCTGCTGCCCACGACGTGGGAACCTGCGCAGTAGAGAGGCATCGCTCACCTCCTCAGGGAGGAGGGACGGATGGTCTTCTCGGAGGTCAAAAATCCTTTGCTCTCTTTCACGTGCAGTCATTCGAACGCCGGTGCGGCGCTCATTCGGCGCAGCAAAATCAGCGACCTTGCTTTGTATTGATTGGAATAGACGGATGCCCGCAGCCATGCCTCCCTCGATATTTCCGAACTCAAACGGAACCACCGACTCGCTAAACAAATCCATGTTCACTGCCATACTAGCCTTGACATTGGCAGAGCTATACCCCCGTGCCAAGAGCACCTGACGGATGGAGGCCTCTGAGAATCCTTCGGCCCGACCCCGCGAGATTATGTCGGTCATGGAGTCTGACATACTGAAGGCAGCCTCGGGGTTCTTTAGTTTTTTTACCTGAACCTCTGTCATCTTAATGGCCTTGCCACTCATGATGTCAGCAAGTGCTGTGCCTAAGAACTCATCAAGGGTAAGCGCCTGAATCTCTACGACCTTTAAGTCTGCAGACATCTTGAACGTCTCCTTGATGTAAGTCCACGCGGCGTTAAGCCATTCTTGGAATTGCTGTTTGAGAGATGCATTAACAATGGTCTCGCCCTTGTTACCAATGAGGATAGCCATGGCCTCATTTACGGCGCGTTTCTTTACCTGCTCTTCCGTAAGAGTATTCCCATTCTCATCAGTTGTTCCCCTGAATTTCTTCAGTTGGTTTTGATACTCGTCGGTCTTAGACACCAACTCCACACCCTTGGCGTAGACCTTCTTCCCCTTGGGGGTGGTCTGCAAATAGTCCGTCCATATGTGGCCGAACTCATGTATAGCCGTGTTGTATAGGGCCGACTCGCTACTGTGAACGTCAGGGTTCAGGTATATATCTCCGTCCTTGGTTACCCCGTATATAACGTCGTCCCCCTTCAGGTATTCCTTCACCCCTTCCGAGGCCATAACATTATTGAATGTCTCCGTATCTACAGACACGTTGACGCTCGGGAAGGCCCGGTTCAAAAAATCAAGAACGCTTGCCCGTTGGCTAATCCCTGCAATAGACCCCACAAATTCTGTGTTGGGAAGGCCCGCTTGCACAGGGATGACTTGGGTCAGTCGGCTTCTTTCGGTGCGACGTTTCCCGCCTCGATTCTCTTTAGAGATACCAAGCTGTACGTTATTAGCTACAGCAGGGAACAGGTCTATCACAGACTGCGGCTGTTCCAATATCCCAATTGTCTTACCGCGTGGCCCAACAGGATAGTTGGGGTGATTGGTACTTAAGACTCCCGGGTTGAGCACATCTACTCCCTGAATTATAAATACCGACCGTTGCGGCACGCCCTCTAATTGTGGTTCGGTAATTAAGTCAGTAACAACTCCCGCATTCAACTTTGCTCTATCCTCTTTGCTTGGATTCTCTCCAAGTAAAGCAGCCGGAACAGCCTTCTTTGCTTTCCCCGGTGTTTTCTTTGCCTCCCCTACTGTGTTGGGGTTTCCTGACATAATTAAATCGGTAATCACATTTACCGAGGTGATACCCTTAAGGACAGACAGGGCGTCAGGAGTTAAAATATCGTCGATGGTCTTGGGGTTAGTCTCACCTATCATAGCCATCACATCCGCTATGTCAGCTATCCTAGACCGATAGGCGTTTAAGGTTAGCTTTGATAGCTTCTCCCCCTTTTCATTTTTACCTGTCTTAATAGCTTTTTCTTTGGCCTTCGCCTCCTGTTTCGCTGCCCTCTTAAAGGCTGACATCGCGGCAGTTCGTTTTGTTTTAGAGAAGCTAGTCAGGTTGTCAGCGAGAACCCTTACCACCGCCTCGTTGCTCATGATGGAGGACTGACCCATCTTGACGATAGCCATGGGGACGAGGCCCTTGTATTCGGGGTTGGCCTTCCACCACCTCTCAAAGATTTCTGTGTTGTCGTTATATACTTTTGTCGCGCTGTCAATCTGACCTTGCGCTTTGTCAATGGTAACACTAGCCCACGCCATATCCTGATGCCCCTCGACACCCGTGAATCCAAGACCTCCCTTGAGGTTGTCAATGAGAGTTCCCGTAAGCGGGTTTACAATATCTCCTGTCCTAAGTTGGTCAGAGATATTAAATATCATGGGCACCCCCTCGACTACCTTCCACGATACCACCGGGAGCGGGTTGTCAAGTCGAGAATTTAATTCCGCAACATCAATCTTCGTGGCCTTGCCCTCGGTTTCACGAGCCTTGCCCTCCTGCTTTAATTCGTCTATCCGCTGAGATATCTTTAACCTTTTGGCAGCGTCTAGCTTTGGGCCCGTCTTATTTTCTGACGCCTCTAATCGCGCCTTGAGCACAGCCGACTCTTCCGCCTGCGCCGCTTGGGTCAGAGCAGCAGACTCATTCATGGCCTCAAGCACCGCCATAGTCTCAGCGTCCGTCTCATCTTGAGACACACCGAGAGATTCCCCCTCTATCCTAAACTCAGGGGGCTTGGGCTTCCCTTCTTCCTTAGCCTGAGGTTTTGAAACCTCGTCGGCAGCGATGGCGGCCTCTAGGTCGGCTGCCTCTAAAGCGACGGCATCTTGCTCTAAGAGTTTGGGCTGTAGTTCTGCAATCTCAAACGCATTAGCGTCAGCCATCTCCTGCTGAAACTTGGTTAGTTTCTTGCCATCATTTTGCCGCTTGGCTACACCTGCTAGAAGCGCGGACTTGCGCTCAGGGGCAATGGTCTCATTGCGGAATGCGTCTACGTCTTTGCGAGTGGCCCTGTCGGAGACCTCTAAGACTTCCGGCTGTTCAGGCGTTGGCGCAACTTCGTCTTGGGCTTCAGCCGTTTCGGCAGTTTCTTCGACGACGTCTCCTGTTCCCACTTCTTCGCTGTCTGTGGTAGGTTGCTGTACATCCACCTCCGTTGTGCTTGGCTCTTGAATGGCATTGTCTGTGGTTTGTTCTGACACCGAGGTGTCAAAGGGTTTTAGTTTCTCATCGAGAAGGATAGATGTCTCCTCATCGTTAGTGACCTCACTGTTCTTTACAATCCTAGCCACCCGCCGGGGGGTAAGGTTCTCAATGTATTTAAGAAACTCTGACTTGGAATATAAAACGCTTCCGATGCGGTAGCTAGGCGCCTGTGTGCGTGTGCCCCCAATAGTATTGAAGGTCTTTAAATCAATGGGACTCTCGGATAGTTTACCCGTCCGTGAAATCTCTGACAGTTCGTTGTTAATACGAGATATCTCCTTGCTGAATACAGACCTTCTAGTGCTCGTCTCCTCAAGTCCATCACGGATACTAAGGAGTTCCATTACGCGCCCACGTTGGCGGCTTCCAATGCCAACGCGAGAAGGGCCGGCAACACCAAGCAAGTCGTTGGCTTCCTTCCGCACCCCGAGATTTTCTAATATGCGTTGATTCTGTTCGGGAGTAATTCTCTCTAGCTTCAGCATGTTGTTCGCCCATGTCTGAACCTGTGAGTCACTAGCTCTGTCGGCGGCCATCAGCTTGACGTCCATCAACTCAGCAGCTATCCTTTGGTTATAACCACCGCGCGTTGCGCGATAGATATTATACGCCGCCATTGTAGTCTTACTTCCAATGGCACCACCGGCCTCAGCTATTATTTCTTTTAAAGAAATCTCATCGCCGACACTTATCTGAGCTAATAGCTCGCCTGTAGCCTCAAGCGCAGGGTCAAGAGTGAATCGCTCGGCAACAAACCCTGCTGCCTTTCTTGTTCTACTTGCTACTGAAACCCCCGTAAATACTCTGCCCGCTAGTCCACTACTGATTAAGTCCATGATGGCAATCGGGATGCCCCGCTTGAGGCCACGCTCCTTGCCATGCGCCCATACATCAGCATCCTGAAATGCCCTAACGGCATCCTCAGGGTCATTCATATTATACCCCGCCTCGCGCCCCGCATCGAGCACTCCGTTGGTGTACTCCAATACGAGGTTGGTCGCAGCAAATCCGGCTCTTATACCCCATCCGCCACCGGTAAGGGCGCCCGCTGCAGAGGTGAGCGGGGCGTATGGGCCGCCGGAAAGACCCGCAAGGGCACCCGCTGACGCTCCTGCCGCAGCAAAAGACGGGATAATTTTCGCACCATAGGGCAATATCTGAGAAAAGGAAGCCCCCGCCCAAGTCATCATTGTCTCTATGGGGTCACGGCTGAGGGCGCCGCGCACCTCACGGTTCCATCCATCCTCTGCGCTATTGTATCGGGATAAGGCGCGAGACTGCCTGCCGTCTACGGAGTTCATATAGTCCGTCATACGGGTGGCCGCCAACTCTAGTTGGGCCTCGTCTTCCACATCGTAAATCCCCATGGATAGATAAAGCAACTGCTGCGCTGCCCGGCCGTTTTTATACCCATCATTCGTAGCCACTGCCCAACCCTCAAGGTTGTCTAGGTACTCTTGAGATGCCTCCTTATTCGCTTTGGCATCATAGTATGTGAGGGCTGTCTCGTACTTCAAGGCCGCCGTCTGTTTTTTTGTTTGGACGCGGAGTTGCACCTCCGTCATCTCTTCAATCCGCACACGCTCCTGCTCTGTCTTAGGCTGATAGGTGGTGAGCTGTTCTAGGTTGACACCAAACTCCTCAAGGGATTGGGCCTCGAGCCCCTGCTCGATGTATTTGGCCTCGTAGTTTAGATTGGCCGCTTCCTGTGCTGTTTTTCTGTGTATCCCCTCAAGGTGTACATCTAAATCCTCTTGCGCCCGGCGATAGTCGTCGTTGTTTACGATATCCCACAGATTTCCCTCGCCCTCATCAAGAGCCTTAACGATGTCCGTGGCATCGGAGCGCAGGCTTCCGTCTTTTCGGAAGTACTTTCCATAGGCCGCCTGCTCTTCAGGTGTTAGGTCATCGAATTGACCCGCGTCATCCCACCGATTGTCTTGTTGAATCTCTATCTGCTCCTCAAGAAAAAGTCGGGCCTCTTGTGAGTCAGCGTAGTTGTCGTAAGCGTTGCGGTCAGAGATGTAATCGCGTCCGCGCTCATTAAAGAACTGCTGCGCCTCAAGGTCTACGAGGTTCATGGTCTTCCATGACCCCTCAGCAAATGCCTCGGCCTCCTCTTGGGAGTCAAACGAGATTACCTCTCCGCGTCGCTCGGCCTCTTCAATGGCCGCGCCCATATCTAGCTGAAGCCAATCCTCTGCTCGTGGTGATGACGGCTGAGTGGTGCTCTTAGGAAACAAAGTGGGCGCCACCTTGTGCACGCCGTCCTCCTCATAGGACATGAACCTAACAGTAGACGCACTGCCGTCCTCGTTCCATAACTCTTGGGTTCCGCGCATCTGTTGAGCACGCAGCGCCTTGGTTATCTCGTCCTGACTCTCGGGAAGGAGAGTGGGATTAAAGTGTTTGCGCAAAAACACCTGCAGCGCAGCAGACTCAGCCACGTCTGCTGAATTGGTGAAGTTGTCGAGGTCTATATCTAGGCTATATAGGCCGTCAGTGGTGCGCACACGCATCCTATCCGTCCCAAGGCCTATCTCCTCAAAGGTGAAGCCTCGGCCCTTAAATAGGGAGCGCATCTTCTCTACTACCTCCTCCTCCTCGAGGTCAATAAGAGCGGGGTTTACCTGAGCGAGCACGTCCTCCACCTCGGGCAAAGACACTGCCGCTGCCCGGTCGATATCTAGTTGCAGCGCCTCGGCGTCTGACTTCTTTGTCTCGCGGTCGATGGTGGCCGCATCCTCAAGCTCCCTTGCTGCAAATTTCGCCTGTGCCTCCGGGCTATATCTCTGCTCATAATCCTGCTCTAAGAGGCGATTCTGCTCGGCGACGCGCGGGTCTTCGGGGGCGAGGTCAATACCACCAATGGCTGCCCTGTCCTCGTCAGATAGCTGCTGATTGGATTCGATTACGCCAACGCTAGGCGTCGCTTCGGATGGCTCCGAAAAACCATCTTCCGAAATAAATTCCGTAGGCTCGTCTTTTTTTTTTACCTCAAAGAGTTCAGGGAATTTCGCATTAACCGCCGCGTAGTCGTAGCTATTCTCCTCTGCCGTGGCGATATAGTCCTTGAGAATCTGCAGGTCATATCCCGCAAGCTCAGGGAACTTAGGCATAACAAGGTCGTAGTCATAGTTGCTCTCTTGCGCGGTGGCAATAAAGTCTTTAAGCACCTGCTCGTCTATGCCACCCCCCTCCATCGTGGGTAAGGCCGAAGTATTATCGTTCATCTATTGATTAATTATCATCTTGTGTTTCCTCCTGAAGCCGATTTCCCTGCCGGCGTCACGCCCGGTGTCACCGCTGCCGGTTGTGGCCCCTTGCCGTCTTGCCACTCAATCCCAAGTACCAATCTCGCCATTGAAGCGTTATTATATTGGTCAAAGTCTGTGATAACAGCAGCAAAATCATTAGGGGTTAATGTGGTACCATTGCGAATTGCGTTGAGGATGAGACGATTTACTGCCTCATACTCAACTGTATTATTGTCAGGAATAAGGACAGGCATAGTCATAACTCCCGGAATCATTATTTCAACCGCGTCATTGTCCCACAAACTACCAAGGATACCCTTTTGTATTTCCTTTTCTTTTCGAGGATCAACCTCTGCGTTAGTGATTCCGATTCTAGAGAAGAAGGAAGTCTCAGCATTAGTCTGACTCGACACATTTGTCCCTATATCCAAAAATTCATCGGCATGAACCTCGCTAGGCGTCATAGGGTCATCGTCAGGACGCCCGGGTATTGGCTCGTCAAAAGTAGGGATAACAGGAGAAGTAGGAGTTCTTGAATCACCCGCTGCTCCGGAGAAGCTAGTCTTGGCTCTGTCTTGCTTACTGATTCCTGAGTTTGCCAATGCCTTGTCTATGTCTACGACACCGGGGACAAGGGTGGTTACGATACTCTTAACAAACTCCTCAACGCTATCTCCTTTAACGAATGGCTCCATCTGAGTGATGTTTCCTTTATCGTCCTTCCTCTCTACTATTACCTCGTTAGGGTTGGCGGGGTCAATGAACACCCTGCTAACTGTGTCGTCGAGTGCTTGAATAAATCCAAGCGCCGAATTCACCGAGTCTTGGTCTCCGTAGTAAATTTCAGCAAGGTTGGTAACGGCGTCCTCAGTTTTCTTGAGTGCTTGACCTGCCTCTCTACGAGCTTTCTCGTTATTGAACTCCGTTCTCGGCGTTTGAATTTTGTCCAACTTAGACAAGACATCAATCCGAATGGCATCCTCCGCTGCCTTCATTTGGGCCTTGTTGTTGGCGATAACACTGTTTACCTGCTCGGTGGTTAGGCCCGCATCTTTTAATACCTCCTTCAGGTCTACACCAAAAGCCGGCATGGGCAGTCCGCTTGCAGGTTGCAATGGATTGGCAATAGATAGGATAAGGTTCGGGTCGGCAGCAGCCTCCTCCGGGACGTCAGTAAAACCATAGGGCACGCTCGTATTAGGGTTGATGCCCAAGGTATTGGTGAGGACAGAGCTTACGTTGGTGGGGATTGTCGTTTGAGACCCCACAAAATTATCCAAAGCCTTCTGAAACTCAGCTCCTTCACGCGGGTCTTCGGTCGTCTTTACGTCGCCCTCCATCGTTGCCTCGACGATTTTACCAAGGGTGGACACCATCCCGTCCGTGGAATTGCCCAAGTTGTAGTAATTGTACTTCGCGTTAACACGGTTGCGCAAGCCGTTGACAGGTTGCGAACTCCCCGTCTTAGTGCTCATCTCCATGAGGCCGGTCTCCTCATTCATCTCCATTTCCCCAAGGTTTACTACCCCGTCTACGGGGTTAATCCACAGGCGGTGGTTGGCATAGTTTCCAAAGCCCTGTACCGTGCCTAGCACATACTGCTCATAGTTCTGAGAGGTGGGGAAGCCCGTCTCAGGGTCTATCTCTCCGCGCTCCATGGCCTCCTTAAACTGCGTGTTGTATTCTTCCGCAATACTGAACGCCTCCTCGGTGCCCTGCTTGAGATTTGCTCGGATATTGGTGTACTCACGCAAGTTCATCTTCCCGCTCTTAACCAAGTTCTCTACCATCAGGGCATACTCTTGTGTATTGGCAGCGTAGTCAGTGACTTGCCCATTAAAGCCCTGATGCTCGCCCATGGGCGGGTTGACAGCAAACTCTGTAAAGTCTCGAGACTGCTTCAGTAGCGCGTCTTTCTTCTCCTGTCGGATTCGGCCTTCATCCCGAACCATTTCCGACATGTCCGCGCCCACCTCGGCCCAATCAATGCGGCTCTCCGCATTCCTCTCAGCGTATTTAAAAAAAGTTGCCATGGGTTATTACCAATTATAGTTGTAGTAGGGACTCTGAGTCCCGCCCGGCACTTGGGTTCCAAATATGTCCACGGTCGGGATAATCTGAGGACGAGGAGCCTGAAAATTCGGGTTGAAGTTTTGTCGCGCCTGTCTCATCGCTCCTTCGTTCTGCTGTGACATCCAAGAGCCATACTCCGTGGGGTTCATGGAGCCCACTCCTGAAAAGTCTGCGCCACCAAGGGATTTGTTCTGCCCGAAAAGAGATTTCTGATAGTCAGCCTGTGTCCCATTGGGATTGGCCTTCATAAAAGATTTCATCATGCGGTTGTCGTTTCTTACGTTGCC
>TARA_R110002153_G_scaffold6210_16_pt1 | contig 22263 bp, 48 predicted proteins | sample TARA_R110002153 | Tara Oceans TARA_R110002153 (sample SAMEA4398193) | marine metagenome | biome: Polar Biome; feature: [SRF] surface water layer (ENVO:00010504); material: water (ENVO:00002006), including particulate matter (ENVO:01000060) such as... | depth 5 m | reverse complement strand
ATATTCCATTTTCGTACCTCAAACGGTACATACACTAATCGTTATAAACAATTTAAAATTAACCTTGGTGGGTACTCCTTATACTCTCCGTGTAAATCAACAACACCAACAAGTTTTTTCCAATCATTTATAGATTTAACCTCTCCAACAATAAAGCCGTTCCCGTCATCGAGCCTAACTTTAACTTGTTGGTTTATCTTTAATTTATCTAAATCATCTACTCTCATAATTTTAAACTTTTTATAACATTAATTAATTTTAATTTCGTTCCTCGACTATAATTACTTATAGCATTATATTTAATGCTACACTAGTTCTTTGAATGTAACTTTGTGGTTGCAAAAATCACCGTTTCCACTTGCGTGTACTTCGTATAAAGTTCCGTTGTCATCTTGTATTTCTACATAAGTTCCATCTTCATAAACAACCTCGTAACCTTCTCCACAATGTTCATATAGGTGGTTATCTATAAAGTCATTCATTGTATTTTCATTTGTGCTTAAAGCATCTTCTGTTGTCCAAGTATAATCTTCCATTGTTAAGTTTTATAATTAATAATCCGCACTAAAATATAACACGGTATATATTGCATTCGTGCCTCACGCACCATATACTATTCGTTATGCACCATAACCACTACTAACCCATAATTTGAGTATTTGTTCTTTTTCTAAATCTACCCAATGACTTAAATAGTTTACAGTTAAATTCCATTTTTCTTTTTCAGAAAGATGCTTCCACCAATCCATTGCATTGTCTATCCTTTCAATATTTTTAACTTCTAAATACTCATCAATAAATACTTTAGTTTTAGTTGTTGGAGATGATTGGCTTCCTACTCTAACATATTCAGATATTTTAATAACTTCTTTTAAATCAAATTCCATCTTTTTAGTTTTAAATTAACAGTACATAACACCGTATATATTTTATTTCGTTCCTCAACAAATCATATACAATTCATTCTTTTTCAATAAGATAACCTAAGTATCCGCTAATATTTTCCTTGCAAAATAAAACCTTACTTTGCTTTCTAGCCTGCTCCTGTTGTTCAGGCGTTAGGCTTATTGTTACTTTTTTAGTATTTGCCATTAATCAAGTGGTTTTCTAATTACTATTTCTTTGATAGTTTTTTCACCATCATACATTTTTAAAGTTTCTCCGTGACAAGAATCGTCTTTTAACCAAGTATCAAAAACACATTCAGCAAGTATTTTGCTTTCATTTTCTACCTTCTTAATTATCTCAATATTGAATTTGTCATATAAGTGTACGTGATACATATTGTTTGTTTTTAAGTTTAATATAAGTCAAATATAGTATTTATTTTGTAAACACCAAAGGAATACTAATAAAGTTTAGTTTTTATTTTACCGTGCTATAGATAACAATGTATAAAACCCATAGAAAAAACGGGTCTTACACTTATCATTATAAACCATTAATAGTATTAACTACTAAAGCTATTAAAAATATCACTACACACACAAAAAAACCTACATATCCTATTTTATCTTCTATTCTCATACTATTATCATTTTATAACACTGTTTATATTCCATTTTCGTACCTCAAACGGTACATACACCTATCATTGTATGCAATTAAAAAAGACATACAACAACTGTATAAATAATTACCGGACTTTACCGGTTAAATTAATCAATGCCTTATAAGTCAACACTTTGCATATCCGGAAATTACCGGATAGTTACCGGATAACTATTCATACCCAAACCGTTATGTTTAATTACTCCATTTAGGAACCCAAAGATAAGTCCCTCTTGGTCCAGCATAGTGAATCCAATGTTCTACAGATTTATACGTTGAACTTGCTTTTTCTATAACGTCAGTATCTATTCTATAAGGATTTTCAAAAAACACATCTTTACCCCAAAACCACTTTACATCTTTAAAATAATCATCATCACCGTTATAGCTATGTTGTAAGTAAATCTCCCCCTTCTCAAGTAAAACAAAAAACTCACCATCCGTTAATTCGCTTATTTCTTTTCTCCCGTTTAAATAAGTCGATACTCTAAAACCAATTAAAGCATATACTTTGTTCTTTGTAATTTCTAATTGTTTATTCATCATAATTAATTTACATTTAACAAAACATAACGACTCGTGTATGTGGCGGAGCTGCGTTTAGCAGCTATGAACATCATACACATTGTTATACAACGTAATAATTCTATTCAAGTAGTAACTTTAATGTTGAAAATTTATTTTTATCTCTAATTTGAACAAAATACAAACCTTTAGATTGATTGCTTAAATCAATATATTGGGTGGTTATCATTGAAGGTGAAATTTCTTGACCAACAGGATTAATAATAGTCACAAAATATTCCTTAGCTACATCTAATCCCTTAATCTGAAAAACTCCTTCAGTAGGATTAGGGAATAAAGTAATTGTAGAAGTGTATTCCCTATTGTCTGAAATAGATGAAATATTTTCATTATTTGCATTGAAAGTATAATCTTGAATCACAAAATCGCCCGTTCCATTAGGCAATCTTGCATACCCTTCGTTTAACTCCTGTTGTTCAAAGTTTATTTCTTGTAAAATGGTCATATTTTCATATGTCATAAACAAATCTTCACCACTTGCCTTCAACTTGAAACTAGTATGAATACCTTCTTGATGTATATCTCGGTCAGCCCATAGTATTAGATAATCATTCGCAAGAATGGTCACATCTTCCTTAAAATGCCACTTTTTGGGAAAGTCTTTATCGTCACTTAGGTAGAATTTGTCATTTAATAATATGACCGAACTTGTATTATTGTATAGTTCTATCCAATCGGGAGTACCTCCATCAGGCTCTTGAACTCCGTTTTCATCACTATAAGCAACAAATTCATTAATGACTAAATCACCTATAGAAATCGGGCTATTTATTTGGTTGCAATCAATGTAACCCAACTGGTTTAAAACATCAATGTAAGCACTCCTAACATTAGAAAGTTCACTAATTAGTAAACTTGGTTCTGTTATTGATACTCCATGATTGTTAGAAATTAAAATATTATAGTTGTGATTAACTGTATTTTCAATGAAATCACTTTCTAATAGATAAGAGCTTAACAAACAAACTGTTTCTAAGTATAGTGGTTTGATAAATGGAGAGTTGATGTATTGTGATGATATGTCATAGTCAAAAAAGGGGATTTTGGGATTTAGGATATAATTTGAATCAATTTGTGATATTGTTGCACCATAGGTAAAATTATGATCCCATGTGATAAAGTGCATTTTTTCAGATTTTGGTTCAAAGTACATGTAATCGTTCTGACCAGAATCGTCCGTATTTATCATGTCATCAATTATGATTACTCGAAAGAAATTATGCAGGTCTGCATAATCGTTCCAATTTTCAGGAGAAATATTATTAATGTAATTATTGAATGCATCAATTGTACCTTTATTCACAGATACTCCATCGATTGGAAATTCAACACCTTTATATAAACTACCCTCTTTGGATGCAAAGTTTTGATTGAGAAAATCTCTATCAATATCTTCGGTAATGGTATATATGTCTATAAAATTATCATTAATGTAGACTTCGGCAAATGATGTCCTTGGTGCAGGAACACCAGCTCGTCTGTATAAAGCATAGGATAGGGCATTTTTTTGAAAATATTCATCCGTATAATGATTGTGCAGATTAAAAACATCTAGTCCGTCAAATTCTTGTCCTTCAATGAAGTCATCAATTTTTATCTTAAAAGGAGGGTTGGTATTATTGTAAAAATTAGAAGTAAAACCTTTTCTTTTTATGAATATGGAGTCAACTACCTCTCCATCAATTATTAATTCAACTGGATTATTATAAGAACCTAAGTTAAAATCCAAGATATCTTCTAAATTAGCTGCATTCAAGTCTATTCTGTGCAGAAAACTATTGTCGAATAAGACATCACCGGTTTCCTGTGAAAAAAGGAAATTTGAATAGCTCAATACTAAAAGAAAAATTATCGTTTTACTCATGGTTTATGATTGTTTATGTTGTATATGGTTTATGATTGTTTATGTTGTATAACACTCAACTAATAACAACCCGAAAAGGACAGTTATTAGTTGAGTCGTTAGAGTTAATATGTGGTGTCTTGGTATCGAACCAAGCTATCAGAGAGCTTCAATAATTTCTCCCCGTGTTTTTGACCTCTGTACCTACTGAGGATAACACCACAAACTAACAATAACATTAATTTTAAAATCATTAAAACGCTTTTAACTTATAGCGTTAGCAACAATAAAAATTACTCCTCTATTCCTAACACTTCAAGTTCATACTTAACCAATGCCATTGTTTCAATATCAGTTATCTGTTTTTCAATCTCATTCCTTTTCTTAAATAACTCAATTACTTTAGGGTTGTCTGTTATTTTGCTATAATCTATCTTATCCATAATTTTAAAATTTATTGCTTTCATCATTAGGTTTAATTAACGATGTAGTTTACCTCCGCTAATTTCACACAGGAATTTCATTATTGTTTTTAACTCAGGGTTTTGAGTTCCTGTCATGTAAGTATTAACACCTTCACCGTAATAACTTCTCAACCCTTTGTCTGTAAAAAAGAAGTCAGTTAAATCATCTCTCTCTGTAACTTCAAGTTTACTATAATCTAATTCCTCTAAAATAGATTCTTTTTCGTAGTCCTCTAAATTATGAAAACGATCTTCGAAATACTCTCTGCCGTATTTATCAAATAGGTATTCTTTTATTACTTCATCTTCATCTGCTTCTGTTTCTAGCTTATACCCTTCACTTCCAAACCAGAACGTTTCTCCACAGCCTTCGTAAGCTGCTATTTCTTCTTTTTTACTAACCTGTATCACGTATGGCATTGCTGTACATCTGTGGTTCTGTGTATTAAGCTCCTTTGATATTGTCATTAATGCTTCGTGCATTTCGTCCGTTACTTCTATTGTTTTCATATTTCTTCTTTATTAATCCGTTAAAAATCTAACCATTCTTCGGTTAATTTATATTCCTTAGTTATATTAGATTCTGTAATAAATTCATTTTGTAGAAATAAGTCGTTGTAATTTACAATTTCATTATCATCAAAATCTGATAAGCAGTATTGTAATACTTTATGTCGTTGTTCTTTATTTAATTTTGATGGATGAATAACACTTTCAAAATATTGGTGATTTCCTCCATCAAAATCTGTTGTTATATACATAACTTTATTATTATTAAAGTTTACATATAACTTAGAAGTTTCTGTATTATCCTTTAATTCAATTTCATTATTCAATAATTGGTATATCATAATTTTACTATTTATAACATTATTTAAATTTTGATATATCCTAATTCCATTAACCAATCTAAGGTATTTTTAACAGCTACTGACAATTTAATATCAGAATGTAAACATTGGTTATGTCTATCATTTACATCTTTTAAAAATCCATAATCGTTTTCATAAACAACTACCCATTCACCATCACCATTTTTAGTTATGTTTAAATCATATCTATTACCATGATTATCAGTTATTTCATTAGGTATTTTTTCTAAATTTTCTGAAAAGTCTTTCATTTTTTAAACATTTTTAAAATCCAATTAATTTGGTGGATTTCAGATTTAATTTCACACACATCACTTGATTCAGGGTTATCTCCTTTTAGGATATCTTTAAGCCAACTTCTATGATTTTTCAATTCCTTTTTAATCTTTTTCTTTTTCATAATACTAATATAGTTAATAATATTTAAAAATCAAATAATTTATAATATTTTAAATCTATGATAGACTAATCAACCATTAAATTGAATACTAATCTATGTAATTCGTAACACCTTTAATAGATAAATTTAATTAATCCATTAAAGATAAAAAAAAATGTTGTTGACCAAATTATAATTAATAAAATTGGATTTGATGGAGTTTCTAATTTATTTCCCATTATTTGTTCTTTACGAAAATCAATTTATTTTTAGAATTTTCTCTTTCCGATACTTCAAATTTTCCAATAGATTTAATAAGTGGTGTTAATTTATCAAATCCATAATTTCTAGAATCAAAATTAGGTTGTTTCTTTTGAAGTAATCCACCTACATCACCTAAGAAAGCCCATCCATCATCATCAGATAAATCAGATATTGTAGAAGAAATAAGTTTAATTACTTTTGATGTAACCTTATCTACACTATCCTTATCATCATCTTTAACACTTTCTTTTTTCTCAGATTCTGTTCTAAGTATTTCTATATAAATAAATTTATCACAAGAAACTATAAATGGATTTGGTGTTTTTTTCTCACCAATACCAATAACCTGCATACCTGCTTCACGAAGTCTTGTTGCTAATTTTGTAAAATCACTATCACTTGAAACTATACAAAATCCATTTACCTTTTCTGAGTATAGTATATCCATAGCGTCTATAATCATCGCTGAATCAGTTGCGTTTTTACCAGAAGTATAAGCGTATTGTTGAATAGGTGTTATTGCGTTTTCTAATAACAGATTTTTCCATTTTGATAAATGTGGACTTGTCCAATCTCCATATATTCTTTTAATGGTTGGGTTGCCATATTTTGCAATTTCCCCCATCATCTCAGTAACATAAGAAGAAGTAATGTTGTCACCATCAATAAGTACAGCTAAATTCATAATATTGTTTATATAGTAAGTTATTGTTTGTGTGTTTAATATAAGTTATTAACAATTATAAGTTTATTAAACTATTAAACTTGATTTAAGACACTTTCTCATTTATCATGAGTATTGTTATATTCTTTTAATTCTAAGTCTTCTAATACCATTCCATGTAGTGGGTGAAAAGTAAATCTACAATTATATTGTTTAGATAATTCTAAGAACTTTTGATAAAATTCCTTTTGTCTATCCACTCTAAGGTTTGTATAGTTTACTAATTTATCAGTATTAAACGAATCTCTTAATCCTTCTTCTAATCCCGTTACATACCCGTTAGCGAATTTTTCATTTTCTTTTCTCCAATCTCCGTAATTAGTGCCACTGAGAAACCCCCAAATAAACTCTTAGATTCGTGGATTTTATCTTCTTGGATTAACCTTTCTTGATTGTCTTTAAATTTCTGTACTCTATTTCTTACTATGTTTTCTATACTCATATTATTATTATTTTAGATTGAGTTTATACAAACTTGATAAAGTTCTGTTCTATCAATATCATCTTCATCCAAATCATTTCCATCATCATCTTGTAACAATGTTACTACCATATCACTTTCTTCAAATTCACCACCACAAACTTTCAAATACTTTGTGGAAAGATTTTAATCCTTTTTTAACTTTCTTTTTTTCTTTTTTATTAAATAAACATGCTGAATCATCTCTTACTAAAAGTTTAAGAGCTTTAAGTAATTGTTTACATTCTTTTTCATGTCCATTAATAAACATTTTATCGGTAATCTCTATATACCTTTTTAATCTTGGTATAGTAAAACTAGATATAGTTGACATCAAACACCATGTTTCAGAATCATCAAATCCATATTTTTTTCTTTGAATAGAAAAATCTTTTTCTCTTTCATCATTTTTATTAGTTAAAGAAAAACACACATTTGGTATATCTGTATATTTAATATCTGGTAATTTTTTTAATTTATCTTTCATTTTAATTCGGTTTCTATTATACTAGGACTTCCTTCTAAACCATTAACATAGTTATCAGCGTCTTCAAAGTTATTAAATACAATTACATCATTTTCATTAATTCCATTATCAGAATAAAACGGAATGACTACATATACTATTTTTATATCATTTGACATATTATGTTTAATTTTATTATTATTAATATTCAAATATACAAAACTTATTTTAATTATCCTAATAGTTAAATGATATTATTAATTAAATATATAAATAATGTCTATAGAAGAAATTTGTGAAAAATATGATATAAGAAATTATACAATAAATGATGATGGCTCAGTTGATGTTTATAATGAAGTTTATTTAGTTGGTAATGATTTGACTAAACTTCCATTAAAGTTTGGTAATGTTAGTGGATCTTTTAATTGTTCTAATAATGAATTAACAACACTTGAGGGTTCTCCTAAATCGGTAGGTGGATCTTTTAAGTGTGTTAATAATAAATTAACTGATTTAAAAGGTGGTCCAGAAAAAGTAGATTCATATTTTGATTGTGAGCGTAATTTATTAACTACATTAAAAGATGGTCCTAAATTAGTAGGAGCTTATTTTTGTGGATTTAATAATTTAACTAATTTAAAAGGATGTCCTGTTGAGATAATAGGTGATTTTTATTGTAATAGTAATTTATTAACTACATTAGAAGATGGTCCTAAATCAGTTAGTTATTTTGAATGTTCTTACAATAATTTAACTAATTTAAAAGGATGTCCTAAAGAAATAGGTGGTATGTTCTCTATAGAATCTAGTCCATTAACTGATTTAGTAGAGGTTCCAGAAAAAATGAATAAATATCTTAGTTGTAAAAACACACCATTAGGTTCTATATTTCATAATGCTGATTTAGGTTTTATAAAAACATTTAACACATTTAAGGTTATTAAAGATGGTGTTGTTAATTTAAAAAGACTTAAATATGTAATGGAGTTATTTGATAAACCAATTTTCTTAGATGATATTAAAAAACATTATAAGGTAAAATGAAAATAGAAGAAATTTGTGAAAAATATAATATAAGAAACTACACCATAAATGATGATGGGTCGGTTGATGTTGACGGTGATGTTTTCATTTACGATGAGGGATTGACTGAAATTCCATTAAATTTTAATAAAGTAACTGGTAGTTTTAATGTTCTAGAAAATAAAATAACTTCATTGGAAGGAAGTCCTAAAGAAGTAGGTTCTTTTTTTGATTGTAGAAATAATAAATTAACTTCATTATCAGGTGGTCCTGAGTTAGTAGGTGGTGATTTTTATTGTGGTGAAAATAATTTAACTGATTTAAAAGGTTCTCCTAAAGAAATAGGTGGTAGGTTTGGTTGTGTAAATACTAATATAACTTCATTTGTAAGTGATATAAAAAAATTAGATGGTGATTTTCATTGTTGGGGAACTCCTATTGGTTCTATAATTAGTATAACAGATTTAGATTTTATAAAAACATTTAACACATTTAGAGTTTTAGAAGATAATGTTATTTATTTAAAACGTTTAAAGTATGTTATGGATTTATTTGAAGAACCATTTAGTATAAATATGATAGAAGAATATTATACAATAAAATGACAATAGAAGAAATTTGTAAGAAATACGGTATATCTAATTATGTAATAAATGATGATGTATCAATTGATGTTGATGGAGATGTTGATTTAAATGATTGTGAATTAACTGAACTTCCATTAACATTTAATAAAGTTACTGGTACGTTTAATTGTGATGATAATAAATTAACTTCATTGGAAGGAAGTTCCGAATACATTGATCGTGATTTCAGGTGTTTTCACAACGAGTTAACTAGTTTAAAAGGAAGTCCTAAACATATTGGTGGTAATTTATTTTGTTCACACAATAAACTAACTTCATTGGAAAATAACACTGAATATTTAGGAATTAGACTTTACCTTAATAATAATCCAGTATACTCTATATTAAGTGGTAATGTAGAATATGAACATTTAACCGCATTTAACTCATTTAAAATTATAAAGGATGGTGTTGTTAATTTAAAAAGATTAAAATATTTTCACAGTATATTTGATTTAGATACTATTGATTTAGATTCGATGAAAAAGTTTTATAAGATTGTTTAATTATTTATAGTTTTTGTTTTTGGTGTTAATACCTTTGATAATATTTTTGATTTTACGATATAAAAATTCACATCACGTAGTTCCATTTTTATAAAATCACTATTAAAAACTTTAGTAGATATTACGTAATCTACATATACTTTATCAACAATAGCAAAATATATATTACTATAATCTTTAAATTTTATTAAATCACCTATTTCTATACCAGAGGTTTTCATATGTGATTATATATTTAACAAACAATATTAAATATATTAGTTATTCAAATGTCTATAAGCTCTATACATATCTGACACACCTTGTATATCAAGTACTAAACCACCTATCAGTATAAAAACACTTAAATTATAATTATCTTTATTAATAGATAATGTTACAATACTAGAGCAAGTAAGAATCATTCCTTTCAAAAGATTTTTTTGTCCTTTATAAGTTTGTTCTTTAAATTTAATTATACCGTCTTTAAGAAGATAATTTTGTTGATTAAGTTTATATATTTGTGTTTGTAAGTTAACTAACGTATCCGTAACGGTAAGTTTATTTATTGGATTGTCTAATTTATAATAAATATGTTTAGTTGGTTTAACAAAGGTATAATTAATAGTATCTAGTTTTAATGATTTACTATGATATGGTTTTATAATATCAATACCATATATAGACTGGCCATAACCAAACAAATTTATCACTACTAATCCCAACAACACAAACAACATCCTCATACCAACACTATATATTAACGTGTTTATTTAAAAAAAATTAAATGATTAACTATATGTGTTTTTTTAAACTATCAAAAAGTGTTCTGTTAGGATATAATTTGAACTATTGTTGTGTCTCTTTTATCAAGTATGGTTGTATAGGGGTTGAACACATATACTAATGTTATATCTGTAATACGAATGTTATTTTTTTTGTTCTTTAATTATTCTGGTCATTGCAGAGCTAACATAACCATCAAGATCATTTCTAACTAACCCGGTTTCCATTATTAGTGTACTTCCTTGTCCATGTATAAAAGCTTTACTGATTTCTTTTTTTAATTCTTCTTTAGTTAATGTTATATACTCACTCATATTTACCATTTTTTATTATATCTATCTTTCTAAGATTTATATATGATTTAATTATTCTTAAATTACCATTTATTAATTATTTTGTTTAATTTATTAAATATACGAATTTTTTTCAGAAAAAACTAATAAAATTATCAAACAGATTTATTTATATTAAACAATAAACTTAATATATAAAAAATGATTAAAATAACACACAATGCTGGATTCTTTTCATGTTGTTCAATAAAACTAGATACTATTGTAAAATTTGTTAATTCAAATAATATTCTACCAGAAGTTGATAGTTCATATCAGTTTAGAAAATATAAAAAAGTAATTAGTGATGATATAACATATGATTATTTCCAACATTATGATGATGTAAAAATAATGGGAATAAATTCTAATATAAATTACAACCACAAATATCAGTTTGAAAATTATTCTAATTTGGATTATAATAATATCACACCTTTAATAGAAAAATATTTTTCACCATCCGACAAAATAAATAATATTATTAATAATATGGTGGATAAATATAATTTAGTTTATGATAATACTTTATCTGTTTATTATAGAGGAACTGATAAATGTAAAGAAACTGAACTAGCATCATTTGGTGAATTTTATGATAAGATAAAATATGTTATTGGATTAAATAAGAATTTAAAGATTCTTATACAAACAGATACATCACAATTTATAGATTATATTAATGATAAAAAAATAGATAATATCACAATATCTGAAAACGAAACTTCTTATTCAAATAAAGGAATACATAACGAAAATAAACGAGAAGATAATTACTATCACATGTTGGACTTTTTATCAACAGTTATTATTATGTCAAAATGTAAATATATAATTTGTGGATCGGGTAATTGTTCCTTGTGGATAATGCTTTATAAAGGAAATAATAAAAATATAATACAAAATTTAGATGGAACTTGGTACAGTTCTATGTGATATTATTTAATCCATCATTTGTTAAATAATAAATTTTATATATTTTTAATTATTGTTACTTACTCATTTTAACTTTCGTTAACATTACTGATCCATTTTCCTTTATCATCTTCATATCTAATATAAATATTATTTTCCGATTTAGTTACCCAAACATCCCTTCTTGTTGTTTGAGAGTCTGGTGAATACCATGTTGTGTGAAATCTATAAATTTTAAATTTTATTAATCCATCATCATTACCAACATATTTTTTATAAATATACGTATTATTAGATCCAGTAACATATTTTATATGAGGAAGATCAACATCATTAGAATCAATGAGTTTTTGTTTCATCTCATTCCGATATTCTTTAATTTTTTTTATTTTATCTTTTATTTCTTTCATATAGTTAAAATAAAGTTAGTAATTTTCCCAATATCTACCATCATAAATATTAAAATACATTTCTTGTTTCTTACCACATATTTCACAACACCTTTTATTGGCTGTCCATGTATCAGGTTTTGACTTATCTAAATGATAACCTTCGTATTTCCACTTGTGTAATCCGATATTACACATTATTTTTCTTAAATTAAATTTATACATTTGTTATTAATATTTGACTATGTGATTAAATTTATTTGATCATACTATAATACTATAATAAAAATATTTCAAAGTTTTAATATTATTACAATTTATTACAATTGGTATTGGTAATTAAATATATAAGTAATGTCCAATAAAATAGTAAAGTTTTGTAGAAAATTAGGTATATATAACTATACTATCAATGATGATGGTTCTGTTGATGTTGATGGTGATGTTGATTTTTCTGATACTTCAATAACTAATATACCACCATTTTTAGTATTCAATAAAGTGTATGGTAATTTTATATGTTTTAAAAATAAATTAACTTCATTAGAAAATGCTCCTAAAGAAGTTACTGGATATTTTGATGTAGGATTTAATAAACTAACATCATTAGATGGTGCCCCTGTTTCAGTAGGTATGGGGTTTAATTGTGATGGTAATAATTTAACTGATTTAAAAGGAAGTCCCAAGGGGATTGGTGGTAGTTTCATTTGTTCTAATAATAACTTAACATCATTGGAAGGATCTCCAGAATACGTAATTGACTTTAGTTGTTCTTATAATAATCTAACTTCATTAAAAGGATGTCCTAAAGAAATAGGTGGTCGTTTCGTTTGTTCTAATAATAACTTAACTGATTTAAAAGGAGGTCCTAAATCAATGTCTAAGAAATTATATTGTAAGGGAAATCCAATAGGAAGTATATTAGATGAAGTTGATATTGAGTTTATTATAGCTTTTAATTCATTTAGGATTTTAACTGATGGTGTGGTTTATTTAAAAAGATTAAAATATTTGATGAGTTTATTTGGTAATCCTATTAACATAAATATTAATAAAATTAAAAAACATTATACAATAAAATGACAATAGAACAAATTTGTGAGAAACACGGTATAGAAAATTATATCATTAATGATGATGGTTTAATTGATGTTAATGGTGATGTTTTTATACAAAACTCAGAATTTACTAAACTTCCATTAAAATTTAATAAGGTTAGTGGTGAGTTTAGTTGTTATAACAATGAACTAACTTCATTAGAAGGATGTCCTAAATTTGTTGGTGGATATTTTGATTGTGGTGGTAATTTACTAGGTGATTTAAAAGGAAGTCCTGAACAAGTTGGTGGTGAGTTTCATTGTGAATCAAATGGCTTGACTTCATTAGAAGGAAGTCCAGAGAAAGTTGGTGGTGAGTTTCATTGTGGTAGTAATAATTTAACTAATTTAAAAGGAAGTCCTAAACAAGTTGATGGTGGTTTCAGATGTTGTAATAATGACTTGACTTCATTGGAAGGAAGTCCTATATCAGTAGGTGGTGAGTTTCATTGTGGTAATAATAAATTAGTTAATCTTAAAGGAAGTCCAGAAAAGGTAGGTAAAGATTTTTATTGTTTTGAAAACAAATTAACAACATTAGAAGATAATCTTAAATCATTAGGACTTTTTCTTTATTGTGATGAAACACCATTGGAATCTATATTCAATGATGTTAATATTGATTTTATAATAGCTTTCAACGCCTTTAGAGTTATAAAGGATGGTGTTGTTAATTTAAAAAGGTTAAAGTATGTAATGGAAATGTTCGATGAACCTATTCATATAGATAAAATAAAAAATTATTACAAAGTAAAATAATTATAAATTTTCATCATCATTTTCACATAAAGCTCTTTTTATTAGAGTTTATTTATTGTTGTTTTTATTAGTGACTTAATTCTAATTAATTCTGAAACACTCCAAGCTTGTGAAATTGTTCCCTTTGCTTTGAAAGGTGGTTCTGCATCATAAATCTCAGCAATTGTTCCGATTCCGTAGCTATAAAGCTCTTCCTCAAAACCTTGGTAAATTTCACTCAGTAAATCTACGGAAGATTTTCCGAATAAAGATAAATATCCTTTAGTGAAATGACCTAGTAACCAAGGCCATACAATTCCCTGATGATATGAGTTATCTCTCGTTTTTTGATCTCCTTGATAAACCCCAATATACTTTTCATCATCTTGTGATAAAGTTCTCAAACCCTTCGGTGTTAGTAACTTATCTTTAACCTTTATTAAGATAGACTTACTCATTTCTTCGTCACAGATACTATATTTTAATGATGTTGCAAATGTTTGATTAGGACGGAAACTCCAATCTTTTGAATTTTCTTCACAAACATCAGCCAAATAACCTCTTTTTTCATCCCAAAACATATCCTTAAAAGCTGATTTTAACTTTTTAGGAGTGTCTCTCCATTTGTCAATAAATTGATGGTCTTCAGATTTATCTGCCAACTCTAATGAAAAACAGATTGCGTGATACCATAAAGCGTTAAGTTCAACAACATATCCTGATCTAGGTGTTACTGGAATACCATCAACTACAGCATCCATCCATGTTAAGGCAACGTCTTTCTGTCCACCATATAACAATCCATTTTCTTTCATATGTATATTAAACAATGTTCCGGTTTTATAATTATCTAAAATATGAACAATCTCTTTTTTAAAATCTTTCCACGTTTCGATATATTCTCCAGTTGTATCCGCATATTCCTGTAACGCCCAGAAAAACCACAATGATGCATCAGCTGAATTATATTGTGCATTATCACCCACTCCTATATTTGTTAAAAGACCTCCTTTAAGATCCTTTAACATTGTTTTTAAAACGGTTTTACAAACTTCAGGTTGTGGATTATTGCGATAAAGGGTTAAGCCTGGTAGAGCTAAAAAAGTATCTCTACCCCATCTACCAAACCAATGATAACCTGCTCCTATTTCAACGCCATTATCTTCTGTTTTAGAAATAAATTGATCGGCTGCTTTTTCTAAATAATCTTCTAAAGAATCTAAAACAGGCTTGTCTTTTAAAATATTATTAAATTCTACATTTATGGATTCAACACACTCTTCTTGTGTTGAAATTGAAATTACAACAGGTTGATTATTTTTTAAATCAAATGATATTAATCCTACAGAATATAAATCCTCTTTAAAATCATATCCTCTATTTAATTCTTCTAAATACTCTGCTTGATAATGCCAATTTCCATTGTCCAAAAATTCATTTGGTATAGAAGTTTGGATATACAATCTATCGTAATTATCTTCTAATTTATAACTGATTCCGTTTTCAACAGATCCAACCTCAACATCAGAGGTGTTCATAGTTCGCAACTTATGAATTCTTCTAAACGATGAAAACGGACGAACACTAAACCTAATATTATCTCCTTCGATTAAGGTATACTTGATAAGTAATTGATTCTTATTTGGAGTGAATTGTATTTCTTTTTTAATCTTATGTTTGTCTATTTCGTAAATCCAAGTTGGAATTTTATCCAATTCAAAGGAGTCTTGAAAAACAAATCCTTTCGGTTCAGTAGTAAATGAATATTGGTGAACACCTAATTCGTAAACACTATCATTAATCTCAGCAACTTCATGTAATGCATTTAACAAAACATAACTATGATTATCTATTTGTGGTTGGCGTACGACAAAAGTACCGTGATATTTTCGAGTATTCACTCCTGATAAAGTAGAACTACAATATGATCCTAAATCATTTGTTTCAATAAACTCTATTTTACTTGAATTATTAAAATCCGTTAAGAATTTTCTATCAAACTTAATACTTCCCATTTATAGTCTATTCTCTTTATAAAAATTAATCTATTGATTGATGAATAGTATATATTAATTTTGTTATTACTCTTAAATTCAAGTAAAATATTTCTTTACTAATTTTAATTATTTTTTTTCTTTGGTGAACTCTTTGAATAAGTTAATTACTTTATCTTTTTTTAATTGTTTCAATTTATCATCATATTTAGGTACAATATTATGTTCTACTAACATTTCATAAACAGCTACTAAATCTGCCATTTCATATGAAATCTTTTCCGCGTTGGTTATATCACTTTCAAACTTAGTATCAAATCCAAATCTATTTGCTTTACTGATGGCTTGCACTACTTCCGAACACTCTTCTCCTAATATGTAAAGTAAGTTGGTTTCTAATTTATTCATAGTTTTATTTTGATTTTTTAACAGATATTATATCCCAATGTTTATCAATAGGAACTCTAGCTAAACTTTCAATGCTAATAAAAAAAGTATCCTCGTATCCTTTAATATGATAAGCTTTAACATCTTTATTGAGTTTTAATCTAAATTCTAATATTGTATCTTTAGTCATATTGATAATTGTTTTAATAGTTTGTTTATTTAATAAAAAATATTCAGATATTTATTTTTACTTTTTCAATATAATACTTAGTCTCTTACCCAGTCACATTCTTTTCTCCATGTAGGAAAGGTCTCTTCACAACCATCTTCATAGTCTTCTAATATACAGGACTCAAATCCATTTTTAGTTGCTCTAAATGACAGCCTCTCAGCTTCATAATAATCATTAACGTGATATACTTGCCACACCATACCACCTTCACTATTTCTAATTACTAATGTCTTAGGGTATTCGATATTCGTAGTATTGTCGTTAAGTATATCCATTTTACTAATATAAGGAAATTATTTTAATTTATAATATTATTTATTGTTTTTTTTTAAACTTATATCTTTTTATGTAAATATATACACATTTACCTAAGTATAACCATACTGGTAGTGTCCACACCAATATAATGGTAACCAAATTTATATCTCTCATGTTACTTTATCTATTAAATATAATAATTAACCAAAACTCACAATTATACAAAATAGTAAAATAAATACTATTAAAATTACACATCCTATATTGTCTTCAGGTCCTATTGGATCATCAAAATTATCGTTATCCATTTTATTTAATTTTATTAATTAACAACAGCAACAAGTTTCTCTATATTGAAATATGATAAAATCAACAACTTCTCTTATTTTTTCTGTCTCATAAATATCGGTCTTACCTACATACTCACAATAAGTTTTAAGAGTATCTTTATCTTCAACTTCTTTAGGAGCCACTTTAATTAATCTCTTATAAGATTCCCAATAAGAATCTTGTTTAACAAGTTCATTGAACAATATATCTATGTCAGATTCTTTTTCAACAAATATAACTCCTTGTATTTTACTATCCCAATTGTCTTGACATTCTATTTTTTGTGGTTTTAATTTAATCATAATTATTTTAATTTTAAGTAGTAAAAATAACCAATGCTATTATCTGTTCCATAATAAGCAAATTTAACTAAGCCCTTTTGGACTTTTAATCCGATTTCTCTAAATTTATCTTGTGTTGACTTTTCGGGTATTCTAATATAATTATTGTTTACCATAGAACTAATATACGGAATATTATCTAATACACCAAATGAAAAAACCACTCGTTAAAGTGGCTGAATGAAAGAATTGTTATAAATTGTTTTTACTTAGGTCCATCTCTGGCGAATTCACTAGTTTCCGCTTTTTTGGGGTTAGTTGTTCTCATGATGTAGTTAGTTATTTTTATGTTATTATCTCTTATCTATATAAGTATACTAAGATTTATAATTAAAAGTTACTAAAATTAGTTAAAAAAATTCAATTCGTGAGAATTTTATTTAATTTGAATTTTCTTTTTTGATTAAGATTCCATTCATTATAATTTGCTACAATAAAATCATCATCTATTAATTGACAATAGAAAGTTTTACCTACAATAGAATCTGAAACATAAGATTTTAAATAATTACCTGAACAATAAAAACTACCATCTATTACTTTTGGACTGCCTTTTAAATCAGTTAAATTATTATTACCACATGAAAAGTTACCACCTACACATTTAGGACATCCTTTTAATGATGTTAAATTATTTTCAGAACAATTAAAAGTTCCACTAACTTTATTAAAATTTATTGGAAGTTCAGTTAATCCATATCCATACAAATGAACATCACCATTAACATCAATTGATCCATCTTCATTAATAGTATAATTAGTTATGTTATATTCTTCAAAAACGGTCATGTATTTAATTGTTAGTGATTTTATTATTGTTTTCTAATATTTCTTTTTTAAGGTTTTCTATATGTTTTCTTATATCTTTTTTTGTATAAATTATATGACCATCTTTTTCCAACTTCTTCAACCTTTCTTCATATTTTTCTTTATTCATGTTTACAAAATTTATTTATTACTTACCTGATTATCATGTATTCTATAATATAATAATTCCTTATCTTCTATTTTAAATTTAAATCCTTTGTTTATATTATTTTTCCACATTATAATATCTTCTCTTGGTGAAGTTCTGATATCATATTCATTATTTTCCCAGAAATTTTTAGACATAGCAAAACAAGGATTAGCTATTACATTAATATCTTTATTTAAGTTTTCTTTAATATTTGTTTTACTATCTATGTTCATTTGTGTTATTATTTTATCAACACCATCTATTTCTTTTATTTGACAAAAATTAGATGATACTATATCATATCCATTTAGTAAATGAACCAATTGTTTTTCTAATCTATCTGTTGTGTAATAATCATCTAAATTGGTGTTGAAAACAAAATCACACCCATCATTAAAAGCTTCTGTTATAATAAAGTTCATAGATTCAATATAATTTATATGATTCCTTTTATAGAAAATATGTTCTTTTTTATTTGTTCCTAATTCAGAGAATACTGAATAATCTTCATCACCATAATTAATTTCATAAATTTTAAAATCTTTATATGATTGGTTTAAAATAGATTTAACACATTTGTCTATCCATATTTTCTTATAGATATTTGATATATTTTTATGGTAAAATATTACACCTAATTTATTACTCATTTAATTTCTAATTTCATAAAAGTCATGTTTGTCCAAAGCTATTAATTTAGGAAAAAACGGTAACTTCATTGATTGTCCAAAACAATATCCTGGATTCAATATCTTAGTTGGTTCATTATCTATGAAATATCTATTGAGATGACTTTCATCATGCCATGTTGATATGATACCATTGTCATAATCAATGTTTATATTTTCTGATAATTTTTTAGACATTTTAAGGTATTCGTAACTAGTACCACCATTAAACCCACCAGCAAAGTATTGCATTTCCTCATCTTCTTTAACATAAGCCAATGACTCTGGTCTTTTTTCTGGAGTTCCTCTTTGTCCATAATATCCTGGGTGTTGCGTAGCTACTCTTTCTCCAAATATCTCACCATCAACATTATTAATAAATTTCATATCTACATCACAATAATAAAGAAAATCCATCTTAGATAGTTTATCACTATTATCATCAAATATATTATATCTACCTAATGTCATCCAAGGCCATTTCCTATGATTTACATTTATGTATTCAACTTTTCTATCAGTTTCTACTTTAATATCTTTATTTGTAAAGATGAAATAAGTAACATCATATCTTTTTAATAAAAACTTATCAGCACTTTCAATAAGTGGTTGTAAAAAATCAACATATTTATTTGTTGCTATTATGAGTAGTCCAGTTTTTTTATCTTTATTCATGGTGTTTATATATTTATTTTATAATAGGTTTGGACACCAACTGAATTTATTTAATCATATAATTTTAAAATATAGTGAATTAATTTGAATTGTGAGACTTTTTTAATGATTTATAATCTTCCCATCGATCCATCATTTCTCTAATTAACTTATATTTATCCTCTTCGATACTTGCGTTAAATCCTTCTATTCCACCAACATCTCTTAGAACAACATCAATGACATCATTCATTTTTTCATTATCATTCTTCATATTTTAAATTTCCTTTATTGAATTCAGAAAAGTTTTCTAACTGAGAATGGTTAGTTAGTTTGACCAAGCCCTTTCCTTCTAAATAAATATTACCTTCGGTATCTTTTTTACCATAAGGTGTTAAATATATATTATCACCCTCTACTAATTTATGATATTTTATTCCATATACATCAAAAATAGTTTCTGTCAATTCTAAATCATTCATTTACTAATTCTAATTCGTGGTGATCAAAAGGACCAATCCACTCTCCTTCTTTTTTTTCTAACATATATAACCATTTACCCTGCATTGGAGATTTCGATGAGTGTTTATCTTTAAATATCACCTCACCTTTACCTTTAGATGTTATAACAACATCACCAATGTTATAGTTTATTTCTTCAGTCATATAATCTTATTTAATTGATTCAAAACCTTTTATATGGTACTATAAATTATACTACGTATATCATTAATTTTTGTTATGTTTATTTAAATAGAATTTTTTCTCGAACTTTTTCTATTATGTGTTTGTGGTGTGTCGTAATTGAAAGTTCTACCCTTATTACCACCTTTCTTAATTCTTTTTGAGTACCTTGTTCTTTTACCTTCTTTTAATAATTTCATATCTTTGAGTTTTAGTTATATTAATTATTTACCATTAATTCTTCGTATAACATATCAGATCCTTTTAATAGTTCACAATAAAATTCAAGATATTTTTTATTTATTTTATCTGCTCTAGAAAAAGAAGCAATTAGGTCATTATCAATAAGAGCATTAACGAATCCACCTCCACCATACCCAGGTCCTATTTCAGGATATTTTGTTTCTATTATCGAAACACCTATAGATATTACATGTTTAAAATCAATAGTTGCTACAAAATTGGATATGTTAAAATTTTCAAGTTTATTGATAACGTGTTCGGTTATTCTTTTTCTATATACCATAATTATAAATTTATATGTTAATACATTTACAATATATGGAATATTATACAAAAAACAAAATTTATATATCTAAAAAATTAATAAAATTCTTGGTGACATTTAATACAAACAGAATATTTATCACCATTATCTGAATCGACTATAATATTATTTTTTACTAAATCTGATAATCTTTGAGCAAGTTCGTCTTGGTATTTTTTAGCCTCATCTTTAGTTAAACACATATCAGTAAAGGGTGATAGTGTTTCAATCCAGTAATCTTTTTGACTTTGTATCTTGTGGTGTTTCTTTTTCATATACTATATTTTAATCTATTCTAGTTAACTTATCATAAATTCTATAAATACACTCTACTTGATCACCAGTCATGTGGTGTATCTTATCATGTTTATCCTTATACCAAATACCATCTTTTAATCTTGGTTTATTACATTCACCTGTTTCCAAAATATAATAAGTTACATTATCCTCAAAGGATATGGATATATTAGCAACTTCTTTTAATTTAATTTCACCCCAAAATGGATCTTTGTGTTTAATTATATCACTCATTAATTAAATAACTTATTTTTATTCTATATAATTTAATACTAATAAAGTTCTTTAAAAATTTAATATATAATTATATGAGACATTTATTAAGTTACAACGAAAAGAAAAATATACCAATAAATTTAAACGAAAGTGATTTTATACCAGGTGTAAGTGATAGTGATTATGGATTAGAAGCTAATGTAGTTGCTACTAAATTAGTTGATGAGAATGATTTGGATATCTTATATGACACTATAATTAATAACAAAGATGTTGTTAGTGTAATATCAAAATTGGATAATCCAGATGTTATTGATATGATTGAAATACTTAAAAATAATCCCGAACAATTAAAAAGGTTGACAAACACATTATAAAACTAATCTTTAGTATTTAACAATATAACTTCTTGGTCAACTCCTTTTTTAACCAAAAATCTAAAAGGTAAATGTCCAATTTCATTAATAAACTTAACGTTAAATTGAATTAAATTATTATGAACATTTGGTTTATTCGGTGACCATATTGATTCATCATAAATAAATGTCATTTCTTTAACAAAAGAAGATAGTGACATAACATTATTTACTATCTGATTAAAGTCTTTAATTTCACCATCTATATATTTACCGACAAAAAAATTTCGTAACGTCTATAACAAACTTATATTTAATTTCGTTTAGTTCTCTCATGTT
>TARA_R110002153_G_C13332376_1_pt1 | contig 22290 bp, 22 predicted proteins | sample TARA_R110002153 | Tara Oceans TARA_R110002153 (sample SAMEA4398193) | marine metagenome | biome: Polar Biome; feature: [SRF] surface water layer (ENVO:00010504); material: water (ENVO:00002006), including particulate matter (ENVO:01000060) such as... | depth 5 m | reverse complement strand
TCCTGTAGCCCTAATCGCCGCAGGTGATTAGTAATAACTGAATTTGAGATAGGTATTTGTAGCAATGTGTGACCGCGATGAGCATGTTGAATATGAACTGTTAATGCGTGAGTTGTTTGAACCTCCGAGTGAACGTCCCCGCGAAGTATTTATTCTCAGCGGTGTAATGGAAGCGGCGGAAAACTTTGCAACGCGATCAGACTGTTTACGGGTAGTGTTTGTGGGAGTACATTGTACTAATGGTCATTTACCTGATTTACAAAATAGGCACGGTGCAGGTATGTTGCGTATTGATGTAGGCGGTCTAAATGGGCTGAATAACGATGATGTGTTTGCAATAGTATATGGTTGGCAAACCCGTGTTGACGACATTATTCTTCACGGTGTCAAGAATATTGTTATTGTTGATGGCCCCAAATTAGGCAAATACGCACCGTGCGACTATCTAAGCGAGTGGAAAACTTACGGTACGTGGGAAACAGCGGACACATCACCTAGACTAGGGTATTCTACCAGACGGTAGTATAGTGAAAAAAAAGAATATGTACGAGTACACTACAACCGATATACTACAAACGGTATTTTTTATATATTTTGTCGTATGTGGTGTCATGTGCGTTATACGTGATATGATTTGGGAGTTCTTGGTATTTGTATTTTATGAACAATGCGATTTCCTCTTCTAGAGCACCGTTACGTTTTTCAAGTGCGGAATTTTGAGCTTTCAGTTCGTGGATAACACCATTACCAGCGGATAGAGATTGATTAAGTTTTCTAGTGTATGCGTTTTCCTCTTCCAGATCACTAATTCGCTTATATAGATGAGCATTTGTACCGAGTATGTTATCTCGTTCACACTCTAACTCATCAATATGCGAATTACGTTTAGATAGATGAGATTTAAGAATATCGCGCTCATTAGTAAGATCAGCATTCAGTGTGAGGTATTCCTTTACTGATTTATTAACGTTTTCACGTTGTAAGGAGAGTGTATTGGCGATGCACTTATTTTTAGACTCTAGTTCGGTATTTTTAGACTCTAGTTCGGTATTTTTAATATTCGTTTTGTCAAACACAGTACGCAGTTCGTCATACATCTCACTGACTTGAATCAACTCGGCCATGTCGTCGGAAGCTTCGGAGTTTGATAACTCGACAATCTTAACTCCCATACTACCATTCAGGCTCTCAAGCTCGGCGTTTTCACACTTTAGCGCAGCGTTACAATCCAAAATAGCAGATTTTTCATCATTAAGACTGCTTACTTTCAGTGCATACTCTCGAATACAGTTTGCTAGGTCGCGGTTTTCAGTCTTGAGTTGTTCAAGCTGCTGAGTATCTGCGCAAGTTGGCGAATCAGTAGCGCAAGTTGGCAAATCAGTAGCGCAGATATCCATATCGAGAGTATAAATCTTCGTATGAGAAAATGCTTCGAATCCTGGGTTTGTGTCATTCGATGTATCAGTGTTTTCTTCCACTTTACTTTCCACTTTACTTTCTACCTTACCTTCCACAGTACTCGCACCCGTATTTACGTCCATTCCTTCTACGCTTCGCGCTAATAGTTCGGATGGTGTATCTGACTGCGGTGGAATTGCAACCTTACAGTTACAGATTACGTCATTGCCGTTAATATGGTGCCATGACATTGGGCATCGAAGTTTGTGAGTAGATTCCATATTCGTGTAGCGTATGGATTTAGTATATATAAACTAACAATTCAATTTTTTCTAATAGCATTTGATTAGAAAATTGAATTTGAGACCTCTAATTTGTAGTATCCGGTTACACACTCATATTATGAAAAGAACTCGCGGTGATGGTAAAGGCGCCGACAAAGCGCCCAAAAATAATATGGAGCTGATTGTAGCAATGCATGCAAGAAATGAAACCGGTCTGCACATTGGCCTGTTCAACAAACATGAGCCATGGTTTGCCCACCAAACTGCCTTTCTCGAAGCTCAGGCTAATTTGACAGCCGCGGGTATATTTGCTCAGGCCGCTCGAGAATTAAGAGAAGGTATCGAGAAACTGGGTCCCGATTCGTTGATTAGGTTGCAGAAGCTGATTACGCTATCTCGTATTGAAGGGCTCGGAGATAGAAAAACTGCAAAAAGTACGTTTTATCGAAACGCAACCGAGAGCGATTTTGCCAACGTTATGCTCAGATACCAAGAACAGTTCAACGCCGGTTCACGTAATCTCGAACCAGTACTTGCGGAAATTGCTACCATTAAAGAGCCATATTCCGTGGTTGAAATCAAACGATTGTGTGAACTCATTGAAACAACTATTGAGTTATCGCATGGCGTAAATGTCGCAAAATACTATATTTCGCGCATTATGAAGGAGGGACTGCGCTAGGGTATGTTTTTTTAATTGGAGATGTAACCATGTTTATATAATCAATATGTCCAAAGCAACGCGTATAGTCCATCTGGCCGATATTCACATCGGCAGTAATGTTTCCTCTAACTCACATGCAGTATACAGAGAAACATTTACGCAGTTTAAGCGGTCTTTACGGGATGTATTAGGTGATACTACCGACCACACTACCCACCACACTACAGACACTACAATCATAGTAATTGCGGGTGATCTATTTCATAATAAGACAAAATATACACCATCTGACATTGAAACATTCTATCATTTGATCGACGACATCAAGCTGCCGATTATTATTATTCCGGGAAATCATGATATTAACATGAACCTGAGTGAAATTGACCTTATTTCCCCGCTAAAACTTCCACCTAATGTAAAATATGTACCTGGGACATGTCAGTTTGAGTTTCATGGAGTGCGGTTTTTCCACTTGAGTGTTAATGATGAAGTGGGACTCGACAGTACAATGAAGTTGCCAGATCAACCCGATACTGTATTCTTGTATCATGGAATGGTAGACGGTGCAAAGTTTGGCCAGCACACTGCTAGCGGTAATCGCGTAAATAAGGCCGTTCTTGATAAGTTTAAGTTGTGTTTGCTAGGTGATATTCACGAAACTCAACACATTACACCAACTGCCGCATATTCAGGTTCACTTATTCAGCAAAATATCGGCGAGTCTACCCGTAAAGGGTATCTATTGTGGGATCTTGCGGATAGTGCCAAAACTACAGCCAACCTTACCACCGCTGGTGGCGTCACCCCGACTTCAAAATTCATCGAAGTTGCAACATCACACCGTCTACAAAAGCTTGATATGAGAGGAAAGACTATTGAGCAGTGTGTTGCCGAAGCAAAGACGGGAGCCGTAACTCACTGCGTTGTCGATGATACTGAAGAGGGTGCACGTTGTTTAGATGCCATACGCGAATATACTGAAAACATGCGTATTACAACCGTGGCAAAGTCTGCCGGTGCAATTAACCCAACAGAATCGCTTGTAGAAAATTTACGGCACTATATGTTGGCGATTTTGGGCGGTAAAGATAGCAAGGATGGCGAAAGTAAGGATGGTAAGGATGGTAAGGATGGTAAGGATGGCGACGGTAAAGATAGTGAAGCCACCAGCGATAAAAACTCAACTATAAAAGAAGTAACTGATCTTTATTCTAGCTATATTACGACCCAGGAATGTTCACGTTGGCACATACGAAATTTAAAATTTAGTAACTTGTTTGGATACGGCCCGGGAAACGAGATTGATTTTACGCGATTAACTGGTATTGCGGGGGTAGTTGCACCTAACCGGGCGGGAAAGTCTAGCATCCTTGACATTATATTATTTGCACTTTACAATGAACACTTACGTGCAGATAACAAGTCTATTATTAATGTAAACTCAAAGTCTGCTAACTTTTCCATTGAGTTTCAAGTAAATGAAACAATTTATATTCTTACACGGGTGATGGATAACAAGAAAAACACTAAACATAGACTGTATCAGGTAGATGCAGATGTAGATGCAGCTTTAGATGCAGTAGTAGTTGAAGTAGTTGCAGTAGTAGTTGCAGAAGACAATACAGCTGTAGATGGTGTAGATACAACCGATAAACCACCTAAGAAGTCGCCGGTGATAAAAAAGGAAATGCAAAATAATAAACAGTGTACAAACATCACAAAAGATTCACTTACGGCAACATATGCATTTGTACAGGGTCTTATTGGGTCTTCAAGTAAGTTGCTTGCTACAAGCTTTTATCTTGGTGGAAATGATATTCTTACCATGACTCGCACAGAGAGAGCAAAAAAGCTGTCTGAATTATTTGGTATGTCGGATAACGCAGAAATTATCTCAAAACTCACGAGTAATATTAAGAGTATTCAGGCGGAAATCAATGATTGCGTTAAGCCTCGATATGATACAGACGACGCTATTTCGCAAACACTAGAAAAAATATCTGCGCTGCGAGACAATTCCGCAGACATTACAAAGCTACAAGCCGATATGGCGGCTTTGCAACTCGATGTTGTATCTGAAACTAAAGAGTCATTGGAAAACAAAATTCTTAAAGCGAAACAAGTACTTGCAATCAAGCTAGAACCCGTAACTGCCGCGCCAGAAGTGCCAGAGTGCATAGTAACATCTGCAGATATGGAAGCGTCAAAAATACCACTAGATGAAACAGATTATGACAGCATGCTTGCTGCAGCTGAAGCGGCGGAGCATAATGAGCTTCACATTCGTGAGCTAAGACTTAAAATTGCAGACATTGAGTGTGTGATAAAGCCAATAATACTTACACCACCGGTTACAACTACAGCCAGTACAGACGGTACAACTGTAAACAACAGTACAGACGGTACAACTGTAAACAACACTACAGTCGACACTAATCTTATTGCATCATTGCGTAAAGATCTTAGCACTATTGTCGACTTTACGATGCTACCTGGCATTCCTCCACCAAAACCAGTACCGTACAAGTTCAATGCTGCATGTGATTGTTGTACATTAAATTCAACTACGCTAAACTTTGCGGCACAGCAAACCGCGTACGTTGTAAAATTAGAAGAATACAATAGAGTAATTGCGCAGAATACCGCTACGGCTGAGAAAAAGGCGGTTTATAATGAACGTCGGGTGGTAATTCAAGCGCAACTAACCGCCCTTGAAAAAGCGCAGACCGATTATGCCAAGTTAGTATCTGACCAGCAGGCCGAGACTGCAAAGCGGAATGCCGCACTCTGTACATATAATGCGGCACTTGGTAAATATAATAACGAATTGTCGAAATATAATGCACTGTACGCGGTATGGTTGCAAAAACAGGCTGAATTACCATCGCTGCAGGCAAACATTGACCAGCTAACCGGTTCTCAAATAAACTCAGCATTCAAGTTTAGCGTCGAGGAAATTACATCTCGCAAGGCCGCTCAGCTGCAACGTACCATTGCGATTGATAAAATAGCTGCACATGATGCGTATCATGCATACCGCGCATATAGCGCATATCTTCTCGCCGTTGAAAAACATACCGAACGTAATATGCTTGCGAAGCACGAATTAACCGCAGCACAAGCAATTATGGATAAGCTTCCAAAGTCAGACGAATGCAAACGTAAAATTCAGGCGCTTTATGCCCTGCTTGAAGAATACAATACCGCACAGCGTAATTATATCAGAGATGGTGCCGTATTACAGGAAACACTGCGACTAAATCGCGAAGAAGAGAAGATTTCTGTCGCATATAATGCCGCAATGCCCCCACTAACTCATAAGCTTGAGATTTACAAGACCCTACATCGCGCATTAAAGTCAAGCGAGTTGCGGTTACTGCTTGTAAAACGAAACATTAATAGCCTATTAACGCACACTAACGCATATTTAAGTAGTATTTGCGACTTTTCACTTCGCGCAGATATCACGGATGTGACGGTCGACTTTTCAGTGGTTACAGCAGCTACAACTTCCGTAGTTGCAACTTCAGCCGCAACTACGGAAGATACACCTACAACCGTTCTTCCATACGCGTTAGGATCAGGGTATCAAAAGTTTATTATCTCACTGGCTGTGAGAATTGCACTTACTACAATCTTACCGTCTACAACCGACCATATGTTTATAGATGAGGGATTTGGATGTGTTGACACTGCAAATATGTCAAAGTTGATTGAAGTATTACCAGCAGCCACATCACACCTGCGATTTGCATTCATTATATCGCATATTCCAGAGCTTAATAGCTTAATGGAATGTCCACTTTACATTAAAACGGGAAAGACATCGCGTATAAATAATGTTGTATCCTCTACCGTTGATGCAGTAGCCCTGGTTGAAGATGAAGATGCAGCTGCGGCCACATCTGAAGCCGCAGCCGCAATCGCGCTACAGGTCGATAATGCGCTAGATGGGTTGATTGATGTTTCTACGCATACACCTGCAACCGACAAGACTGCGAATTTTCTACAAATTCAGCCCGCTGAAATTGACGCAGACGTATATCGGTGCGTATGTGGAGTAACATTAAAAAAGAAAGGAAAAACCTCACATGAGAAAACTGCAGCACATAAACGTAAAGTTGCAGTTTAAGCGTTGTAGTTTAAGGGTTACCGTTAAGTTGTGTTGCGGTTTAAAGGGTACATAAAGTACATAAACGTTACGCATGGATTATACATCTTACAAAACCTCTATGATAGTCTACAGAATATAGCTCATCTAGTGCCATATTATACACTATTGTCCGGTCGCGAACATTACACAGCCACTTCAGTTTTTTTGAACAACACTCGCACCAGCCTATTTTTTCGTATAATTGCTCAGATCCACAACAATACTTAAAATAAAGTTTGTCGTCGTACAGTTCAATTTTATTTGGTTTCAATCGAAATACAAGTTTGCCGATATATGACTTGCATCTCTGGTACATCTTTACTAATTTTATAAGATGCGTTTTACATACATTCATATCTTTTACAACGTTACATGTGTTACATGCTTGGTATGTCAGACGTGTCCGTAGATAAATTCTACCGTAATTACCGTGCGATGCAATAAATACCGGGTCGTCATAAACTCTCAGTAAGTTTTCAGGCGTTAACGTAGTTTCGTAGTACCCGACATACCATATATATTTCATCAAATCGTAGTTACTAATTGTTAGGCCTACATCGCGTGAAAATTCAGGAAAATACTTTTTCAATAAACCCACCCATAAAGAGTCGCATTGTATCAATTTATTGAATATTTTATAATTTGACGATAGTAATCCAAACCATGCAGATGGATGCGAATGGTAGAATATATTAACATATAAGTCAGTGGGCAATGACGTTACGGTACTCATCTTACATTATGAACATATAAATTCAGTTTTACTAATCACCTGCGGCGATTAGGGCAAAAGGATGCGCAGCATCCTTTCGCAGAAGAGGCCGCTACGCACCAAAGGTGCTCCATACGCACCTGACGGTGCTAGGCCTTCGGCCGCTTAACTACCGGCACTTCGTGCCTTGTAGTTCCTCACAACCAGCAGACATATGATTAAAAAAATATGTGAGGATTTGACGCGTAGCGGCAAATAAGCGGAGTACCGCAGGTACGTAGCGACCTCTTCTGCGAAGGCACGAAGTGCCTTAGCTCTAATCGCCGCAGGTGATTAGTAAAAATAGTAACTGTATTTTTTATTATTTACCACCTTCTTACCTTCACCCATCTACCTCCTTCTCACCTTCTTCTAATCACCTTCTCATCTTCTACCCACCTTCTTCTACCCACAATCGTATCTCGTCTATTTTTAGTGCCGAATTGCGCCAGCTTTCACTACACGGATCTAGATTCCATAGTATTTTTATCAATTTAATATACTTATTGCGAATGCTATATGTAAGTCCAGAAGCGGAACCTGTGAGATCACGTAACCATAGTATAGCTGAAGTGTCCGCTCTATTACAAATTGCATTATAATAGATTACTAGCCAATTATTTTGGGAAATACCAGATCCGTGATAATTATAAATGTATTTGACAAGCTGTAACGTTAATGAAGGCCCACATGCCATCACGATATAGTCATCTCCATGTAGAAGTTTTTTGTAATATGCGCTTTTACAAGTGTGCGATACAGAGTCCAGAATCTGCAATATTTCAACGTTACATAAACCAATCGCGAGCTTATACGCATAGTTATTTTCAGCTTCGATATCACAAATTGCAGGGTGAGTAGTTGTGTGTATACTAACACCATCGCAGACACGGTCACAAACACTGTTACCACTACATACGCGCGGCGTAACCAGATAACTTACAATACATGCCTGGTTGCACTTTATGCTATGTTGCAATATGTTATTTTCAATGCCTGTAAGGATGCCCGTTACATACAGTGTTTTTACCAATGATAAATTGCCATATTCACATGCTAGAAACGTGAGGTCTGTTGTATGGTTAGGGCCTCTAACCAATAATGTATCAAGTTCATTATACATACATAAAACCGTACGTGTAGACTGGCGCATTTTAATATAATTGAATTTGCGATATTCAATTATATTAAAATGGAGCCTAAAATGGAGCCTAACATACAGCCACACGTACATAAACGCGTTGATTATGTACATTTAACCATACGCTGTATGATGAATACCCTTGACAATAAGGTTGAAAATACTGCGCTGGTCGGTCGCGATTACAAACATACGTACGGTAGTGGCATTGTTTTACTCTGCTGTAGATATAACAATGTAAGGTTAATGCGGGCTATATTTGCGGCACGCAATAAATGTCTGCAACGGGCAATGTATCTAAACTACCGTGTTTGCGGCGACTGTACTGGGACTACCATGCCACCGTTACATATTATGATGAGAAAAGCCGCAAAATATGGTAGTTTAGATATAGTGCACTTTATACACAATATTCACGAATTCTATGGTAATGAAACTACCGTTAATAATGCGACATATCATTATGCGAACGGTGAAATATTGCGATTTCTCGTAGATAACTACGTAGTGACTAATACCGCGATGTATAACGCTATTTCAGCTAATGACATTGAAAAGGTAAAAATAATGTCGATTAGTAAAAATGCAAATACGTTTCATGACCTTAGCATAGAAGAATTCATCGTTACAGCGAATGAGTACAATTGTATAGAAATACGCGATTATCTAAGTACATTATTAATTGTCGGAAAAGGCTGGGGTGGTAGTACAAATAACAACTGAATTTTGATTTTTTATCTATACCCTGTACCCGCAGCCGTACCCTGTACCCGCAGCCGTACCCTGTACCCGGGTGATATTGTGATACCACACAGCAATGATAAATACTAAGCGATGTATAACAACGATGATGACCGCGCTAGATGATATTTTGCAATATGCTGCGTTTTCAAATTTAGCATTACCATACTCAAAATCCCTTGCGAAGTTATGTATTACGTGCTGTAATAGTAAATTACTAGATGAAATTCTGTATGCGGTACGGCCAGGTAATAAAGAAGATTACTGGATGGCACTATCCCGCGTACAGTGTGGAAGTAGTACACTGGATGTGATTAAAGTACTTGAAAAGTACCTAGGAGCATATCCATTATCACGTGTACGTGAGAATATACTACTTGCGCATGCAAGTAGTCCCGGCTGTGACATTGAGGTATTCACCTACTGTTGCCAATCGCCCACACCTCAAATAATAGATAAATCGTTATTTGTAGCGGTAATGAATGTAAACGTTAAAATTGTAAAGCTATTATTAGCACGACCTACCGTGACTATAAATAACGATATATTATGTAGAGCGTGCATCGACTTGGATATGTTTAAACTAATACTATCTGCCGCAAAAACCTATGACCTGTTAATCGTAAAAAGGTATGCTATACACTATGCTCATTTGGATGTGATAAAGTATTTGCCGTCATTGGGCGTGTCATTTACCGCGCAGGACTTTAATAGCCTGGATTTTAGAAACCTGTCAATGGTGAATGTTCGAGGGCTTGTAAAGTTTATGAGCGATAACGGTATAGCGAATCAAGAATATAAATTTGCCATTAATAGTTTACATTGTGGCAATATAGACGTGTTTCACTACTTTATAACTGAACACAACGTTGATTTTAAATTCAAGGACTATCAGAAAGTTTACCCAACGTTATTATCAAATCTGGCATGTATCCGGTTATTCAACTATGGATATGTACCTGATAGTAAAAAGTTTGTACGATACGTAATTAGTATGCAGTGTGGTTATGGTTCAGTTGAATATCTTAATTCGGTGGGAGGTATATCTCACAAATCCGAATTAATTTTAGATGCAATGATTGCAGGGGATATGCGGATGGTCAATATACTTACTAAACCGTCCTTGACAGCCACGTAAAAACTGAATTTTACTTTTGTATTAACACTACAGCCCACACGCTATCAACATACACGCTACACTACAACCCACACTACAACCATGAAAGACATTCGACAAACAATTCAATGTATGCTTAATAGCGTTGACAATTATGTGCGGTGTAGTACTCTGATAGGTTGTCCTGTTGTTTACGATCTTGATTTTGCATTATTGTGTTATGTGCATGACAGTGAATTGATGCGCAAAGTAAATTTCAAAGCCACTAGATTGCTTGATCGGGCTTTGTGTATGATCCCGAGTGTTGAAACAATGATACGATTTGAGAATATGTTTCCACACCATGCGCATCGGATGTTTAATATGGTGTTGCGGACTATTTCAAATAGTAAAAATGACTCCGAGTTAGATGTTTTTAACCATATAATTAATACGCATTTACGGAACTATGGCACTATAAGCGGCACTATAAGCGACACTATATGCGACACTACACACGAAATTACCCGCGAAACTACAAACGCACCATTTATAATGAAAATAGGTAACATATACATTAATAACTTTATACGCTGGGGTAACGTTAATATTGTAGCATTAATTATAAAACATGGATTATGTGAAGAATTATCTAATAAGACTATAGCATTGGCACCACCGCATTTATTTCATACTCTGCGGGGCGTTCGTATGGACCTACCGGAGGTATTAAAATACAGTTTCATCCATAAGCGCGTTCAAGTTGCACAGCTTCTAGTATCTGAAGGAGTACGACTATCACAAACTACACTCGACTCGTTAAAAACACGTCATATATATACAAGTAAATCCGAATATATGGCATTATACGCATGTATGAAAAAGAGTGTCGTTGATTTTAATCCGGATGGTATGTTTGTTAAGGCTGTAACCGAGGGAGCTATTGACGCTGCGATTTACCTCTTAGAAGACGGAGCAAAGTGTGAGCAGTTCCATACAATATATCGCGGGGATGTAAACTTTCGGTTGCTTAAAGCCGCATTGAGCCACGGTATAATTCCCGATTTGTATATATTCTTAGATTATATAGAATTATATCTCGCGGATATGTTAAAATACGCAGTCTCAGAAAATATCTTGACAGATACCATAGTCAATCGGTTAATAAAAAAATTTATACGGTCTCGCAACTTTGACTGTCTAAGAGTGATCGCTCCTGAGATGGGAATTTGAATAACAACTGAATTCTATTTTTTACAGATATACAACCACTATACAACCGCTACAATGTTAGCAAGTACAATTATGACTATACGCTCGATGTATAACACAGTAGACACATATGCACAATCTGAGAATATGCCAACCTGGATTGCGATCGAAGCCGCTGCGACTTATGATAATCTTCGATGGTTGAGGCAAATGCACGGAAGGGAGATATTAAAAATGTACCGTGCGTGCATATCAGGGTATGAATATAATAATATATTACTACATAGTTATGGTTTAATGACTCGTGCAGTTCTGCGCGGACAAACCGCAATTGTGGAACATTTTATAAATATTGGAACCGATCTAACCGAAAAAAAATGAAAGGTATTCGGTATTACAAATGGCATTTTTCGGTAATATAGAAACTGTTTTATTAATACTTCGACACTATACCATGACAGAGGACGATTTAGAGTATCTGGTAATATATATGAAACCCCATACAATGTTGCGATTAATGATATCGCACAACATAATAAAACTGCACTATAGTGACTTTCTACGATATGTAAATACTCTGATCGCGGATTTACCTGATGAAATTGTTGACCTTTTACGTTCTTGTGTAGAACCGTGTACTATACCGCAGATATAATTGGCGACTACAATCATTGCGTTTAAAATCAACACAACTACAATATATATTTTTGCGTAATCGCGGCAACAATATTCATTCTATTTTTTCGTCTAGCGTATGTTAAAACCTTTTCTATCAAAATATCACCAGATGCGGATTCTAACGTATTCAGGCGGTGGTCTAACGCCCACATAACACAATCTAGGTGTCCTCTTATTGTCGCATTTATAATAGAGTTATTCGTTAATTTGCAACGTGAACACAAACATAACACCTTACACATACCCTTACACCCTGTTTTATACATTATAGTCAAACTGGTATGTGCATCTGACAATAAACCGTCCATATACATTGCACATTCGAGGTAACCACGTGATACTGCGATCGCGATTAATGGTACCAGTATATTAGCTGCATTATGCGGTGTCACACCATTCATTGTATTCAATACGCATTTTACCATTTCCAGTTGGCCGCCGTTTACAACAATTGATGCAAGGTGAGGTGGTTGTGGTAGTGTGATTATGGATAGTATGTCGACTCTGCCGCTACGCATCGCCGCATTATATAATCTGCCCCGGTACTCCATATTATAGTAATCGGAGTTCATCTCATATTGACTGTGTATGAGCATCATAAGACGAGAAAATAATTCGTAGCCTTGTTGGGTGGGAGATTGGTTAGGAGATCGGTTAGGAGATTGGTTGGGAGATTGGTTAGTAGATTGGTTAGTAGATTGGTTAAGAGATTGGTTAGGTGTACGCGTTGGGGTTGCCAATAATATCACATTAATTACAGTTTCTATATCTAAGAGTCCTCTTTTACGTAAAATGTACTCGATTTGATCAATATCTTTTGTAACGTACCACTTTGTATATTGTACATTCGCGGGTGTATTCGCGAATAATAAATCGCACCTTTCGAATTGACTATGTTTTAATAGTTTTAGGAATGTAAATTCCACTAGGTTACTACGTATTATCAGCCCGTTTCGTATTAACCAGTCAAAACATACCATATCATTTCTGTCCGCTGCGTTACTAAGTGCTTCCATAGGTAGAGGGTATGTGCCAGTTAGGGTCATACTATATTCAGCCGCCTGTATATTACCGCTAATAGATGCATGGTACAATGCATTGTTATGTGGGATATGAAAAACGACCATGTCTTCGCTATAGTCATTACTGCAACCGTCACAGTATCCTCTGCAGCCATTATATACGCTATCAATGTATTTCATAAAACATACTTGATTGTTTAACGCTGCGGTTGTGTATGACTTTCTGATATAATATCCGATGTGACCTACTATTAACTTTGAAATGCATCTTTTCAATAATTCAATATTACCATACGTGGCCGAGAGAGATATAAGATTTTCCGCATAGTCCCTGTCTGCATTTTCTATTCTGTTATGAATAACTGCTAGATTCCCATATTCTACGGCTAAGCTAGTATTTATATGTTTTCCGGCTATCAGCGTACGGTCTAACTGGGTTTGCATAGCCTGAACTGTACTACGGGTTGAGTTTAGCATACAACTCATGCTCTGTGCTGTATGTGTACTCAGCTATAATAACTGAATTTTACATATTCAGTTATTATAGCTTGTAATCTCTAACATGCTTAACTCACGGTATAATATCGTCCATGTACAATGACATTGACTTTGCGTTATTTTCCGCGGACATAGACGTAGTGCAATAAAACACGACCTCCATCGGTTTGTAAAGCGAACTCTGAATGACTATAGCTACGCTAGAAAAAACAAGTATGTGTGGAATTGCGTAAAATGGGATCGTGTTTATCTGTTCAACTATATGGCGCCATGTTCACATGAGTATGGTACCCCGAGTTTTGATGAGTATTACTATGAACTTGCCACTGAATGTAGCAGCGTGTAATGGAATGGGTGCTCGCGGACTGGATTTCGTGAGAATTAATGATATTAATGTTAACTGCACATCAAAACGGATTTACCGAAATAGAAGCCATGTTACGTCAAGCAGTACTCGCAAGTAAAATTGATTTTTTGGCTACAATACATACCCTGCATACCCACACTACACATAACACTACATGCGTAAATCCACATCTATGACAATCCATTCGATGTATAATGAATTGGATCTACAATTAACGCGTTGGGAAAGTTGTGATAGTATTATATGTGCGAAATATAACAACTTGAGAATGTTAAAAACACAACAATGTGCCCTACAGCACGTTATGAAGGTAGCAATAAAATATAATAGTGTAGATGTAGTACAGTATTGCTCACAGAGTGGGTATAACGGTTATAGAGATTGTATATGGTACGATAACCCGGAGTTGTTTGAATATTTCGCCACTTCAGCGTTAACAAAAGTATGTGATTGCGTATGTGGTGAGAATATAGGCTATATTACGTATGGTAGTAAATGTATAACCACTATAGTGTGCAATATATACAATCATAGTGCTTACATTACAGCAGCCTTTCGCGGTTCACTAAAAGTGATACGGTACATGTTTTCGAGTGGATTATTGAATATGGATGAGGTTGAAGAAGTTTTGGAGATTTTAAGTATGCATGACTGTAATGAGATAGAAGATTTGTACACACTTGGACAAAAACATTGTCTTGCAGGCGCCAAATAAACAATTATACTGTAACTACACACTGTAAAATTGATTTTTTGTATCTTATCTATATGGCGTCGGCTACAGTTAAAATGATGTTTACTGAGCTAGATAAAGAATTAGTAAACATGCGACAGATGAGAAGTTTAAGATGGCCATTATGGCTTTACAATACGGTAATGACAGGTATTTTGATTATTTAGATATTCCAGAACATCTACATAAATATTGTGAAATGTATAAGTATATCCGAGTAGATCCTAAATATAACACAACCTCCTCTGACATACTACAAAATAATTGTTGTATAATGTAGGTTGCTGCGTCACTACTTACTTACGATGTAGCGTTATTACATCTAGAATATTCATACGTTGTTTTTTGATGGCGGTTTTACCTAACCTTGCAAGTAATTTGGTGAATGTACCCGTACAATTTACACCCGTACAATGAACGGTTACATTCACATTGTGTTCACGAAGTGAAAGTGCCCAATCTATTACATCGACAAACCCTTTTCCCACACATTCATCAATCGTATCGTCGGATGGTACGGGACAAGGAAATGGCGCTACCGCAGCATATATAATTTTTGCAACTGGTAGATTGCCCCTAGTCATAGCTGTATGAAGTAGGCGACTTAGTTTTATGGTACCTGCGTTACAGCCTACATTACCACCTACATTACCACCTACATTACCGTCCACATTACCACCTACATTGCCACCTGCATATCCCATGGATAGAATAAGTTTTACCATTTCAACTGAACCCATATGTACAGTTTGTTCCATGTATGTTGGCGGTAATCCCATCTTAATTACCATGCGCATTATTGTTGGTTGGTTAGTTAGTAATGCTGCTTTGAAAACTGTATCTTTATATACATCGTTGTAGTATTGATCAGGTATAACTAGATCTATTGCCCGCTGAAGTAGAGTGGATACACTGCTGTCAATGCTACTACTGCCACTACTGCCATTACTGGCTTCGCGTATCAACAAACACATATTTTGTGAATGTTGATACCCGCGGTTTTCTATAATCCATGCGATTTGTTTAATGTTTTCAGTTTGAAAACTCGGCGACATATTGGCGCACGCATGTGTCCACACTGCCTGTAATTGATCGCATCTCGCATACTGATTATGTATCAATAACATCCGCAATGTTTCATTTGCCATGTGCGATGATTGAGCGATTTTATGTTGTATTAACCAGTCATACATCAACATATCATTTCGACTTGCGGCCTCGCAATATGCACCAGGATCAATAAGTTTATCATCTCGAGTAGCATAAAGGTACTCTAATACATTAATACTACCGTGATGCGCGGCTGTATCTACCGCCCTCCAGTATACTTCACCACGATATTCGCGTTCAAAATATTTTAAAACTTCCAGCTGATCGCACTTGATTGCACTATCAATTAATATAATTACCATAGTATAGCTTTTTTTGGTATTGGTGAGAGTGAGAGGCATTGCGGCCGCAAGAAGTTCAATATTACCGAATTTGGCACCGGCATGCGCGCAGTATGATGGTGCCAATTCGAGTAAGTGTTTGGCGTGTTTGATGTTACCATATTCACAAACCGTGTCGTTAGATGGTGTTTTTCCTGCGATTAAATCACGATCTAGCCGGTTTAGGCTAGACTTTATTGTGGCAAAAGTGGTTGAGTGCATTGTTTATGGTGGCTTTATGTATGGTTTGGGTTATGGTTTGGGTTATGTAGATACAATATATTCAATTTTTACTAATCTTTAAAGCATGTGGCGTCAGGTTTGTATATATCTTCACACCATCATCACGTTTTTTCAATTTGATTACAAACGGATGATGGTTTTAATTTGGGAGGGTGACCAAAAAAGTTGGGAGGGTGACCAACTTAAAAACATCAACCAAATGTACATGTTGATATTTTCGTATATAAATTTCGGTAACCAAATAAGTAAAAACAAAAGTACGTCAGTTCTAAAAAATGGGGGGTGAAACGACCGGGCTGGGCCGGAATTAGTAAATTAATTTTCGTTAGGATACCGTGACCACGTTGACCGTGTGTAAATGCCTTAAATACCTTTCTTTTGGGGACCTCACATATTATACGAAGTGCCCAAGTCGCCAAAAATAAAAAATGTACGAACAGCAAGATACTGGGGGTGAATCTGACTCGAGTGGTTGGGGGTAGTGATTTAATTTTCAGTAGGTAACTTGGTCACATGCCCAAATAATTTTGCGCCCACATTTTAGGCTATGTTTAACAGGATCGATTAAATTAACAAAAATATCACTCTCATTGAAAAACCCACCCAAACGAAGCTCCCAAAAACCCACCCAAATGGCTCCCACGACTATCCCAAATGGTACTCGAAGCATCCATTGATAAATAACAATTGAATAAACGTTTATTGATTATATATACGATATATAAATATGGATAGCACGCTTAAAGAATTGGCAGAAGAGGTAGCTACCCTCAGAAAAGTAGCAACGGTAATAGAAACCAACATGAATTGTATTGCAACAATCAGAGAAAAAATCGGTCGTGTTTCTAATCAAACTATCCTTTCGTTAGAAAAACATCGGTCATTAATGATGAAATTTCTACGAAGCGACTGTAAAAAATATACAAATGTTGAAACGGCCATTAAGAATGTAACTAAAGCTGAAATTTTGATAAATTGTACAGAACTTGATTTATATGGTGTATTTTCACTGAAAGATTATGTACATTTTGTCGACGGCGTTAGAAATGAAAGTTACGCATACGATGTTGACTATAATCCGACTCAAGTTGTACTAGCATCATGGCAGCAGAAAATAGTTTTCTTATGTTCTCCATCGAAAGGAGACATTATAAAAAAACATGCTTCTATATATTTTAGATCTGACATTGACATTATAGAAAAAAATAACATGACAGAGATTACAGTATTAAATAAGTTAGTACCTAACTTAGAAGAATCAAATATATGTTTTTATGATTTTATGAACTTTATGCATAATCAATTAACAAAAGTAGAGATTGCTGAGCTAGATATAAAGTTACCATATATATCATATTCTAATAGCATTGAGAAGGAAAAGTACTTCACATGCAATCTAAAAAACCACATTGAACTGAAAGATATTCAGGAACTCGCAAATGTATTAAAATCTGGCGGATTTTTGCAAGTTAATGGTAATAATAATAATGTTCATCACAATAACATTAACATTACGATAAATGTTAATACTATCACACCGAATGAATGGATAAGAGCAAATCCTCCAGGTGATCGTGAAGAAAAGACCGTATATCATCAAAGATATGTAGAAAGTGGTGGAACTGCATCACACGTATCATTCTGCAGAGAAGTAACTAAAAATGGATATAAAAGTTGTCATTCTGGATCGTCTAGGTACTATAAAAAGATATAGTCAATTATTATACTATTATATTCTGGTGTTCGTTACTACTATTTTTTCATACATTTACAATTGAATTTAAGAAAACATATATACTAAGGCGCAACATGAGTTCGGAAGAAGAACAAACTTATGTACTTGACGCAGATTCTACAGATCACATTATTAAGTTCATGCAAGAAACTCCTATAACTGAAGGTTCCTCAACTGAAGAATACCATATTAAGTATGTTGACAAGTATCAATTGTATCCTAGTCTAGAAGATTTTAATGCCGTTATAGGCTATGCATCAACTTGGAGGAACGAAGATGGCGTTTGGACAAGCTTTAAACCAAGTATTTTGACTAAAAATCGTATCGCAAAGCTAAATAATATTGAACAATACCTACTTAAAAATATAATAAATCGTATTAGCGTGATTGTAAGACATAACGCGGAATCTATTCTGCGAGGTACGCTTACAGAACTAAAAGAACATGTCGAATCTCAGTTACTTGAAGGATGGACGTGGGAGAATCACGGTGATGTATGGCATCTAGATCATATTATTCCGCTTAAGTATTACGGTAGAAACGATCGTAGCCTGCTTACGTTTATTACCGTAATTGATAGGTTTCACTACAAAAATTATCAACCTCTTGCGGCAGAAGATAATCTAATCAAGGGAAATGGTAACTGTGATAAGCTAATTGACTTTATAAATCGTAAAAAACTAAAGGAATTGCCTCGCCACGGCGAAGGAAACAATAATGCTATGGCGGATCCATCTGTAGCTACTCCCGCGGCTCCACTAGCTCCACTTACTGTAGTCGAATGGATAAGGGCAAATCCTCCAGGTGAAAAGGAAGTAAAGGCTGATTATTATGGCAGATATGTTGAAAATGAAGGCACTTTACATATTAATATATTCGGTAAAGCCGTAATGCGATGTGGATATGAATCAGCACATTCTGGGAAATATAAGTATTATCGAAAAGTGAAAAGAGTAGCTAGAAAACAGAAGTAAACAGTAATGGTTTTACCTCCATATCCATATTTTTTCCGTAAAAATTGAATTTGAGATCTCTAAATTGTATTACAATGAAACCTTGTACGGGAACTTATAGTAACGGTCGGATCGTTTGGTTTGGCCCTCATAGCCTCTTCTCTCTAATTGTACAACCAGAATACAGAGATGTTTTTGGACTGATTGTAAAGAAATTAGACCCTGTCTCAGTTGTAATGTTGTGTTATGCGTTTGGCCCGAATAATATGCGACACATTAACTGGGTTTATACTTTAGATACAATATTTGAAAATTTTATCCAGAACGGCGTCATGGACGCATGGATGGACTATCGCGCTGAGAATGCCCTCTCGACAAACATGAACCATCTTGTTGTACGGGCAATACTGAACCGTGATGAAAAAACCGTGTATCTATTATCTCGGTCATCCATTATTTCCTCAGCATTTAGGAAACAAATATATGAAATTGCGATCAAAAATGAAGATGTGGAAAGTTTAGGCGTGATCATACGGAACTTGCCATATGAAAATATCCAAGATATGTTTTACTCCGCAGTTAAAAACAACCAGGTTTGGACAATGCAACGTCTGATTGCTGAAACAATGAGTTCCGAGATTTTGAACGACCTGCACACGTTCTATTATTACCGTCAACTGGGGATTATCAAAAATTGTGAGCTTAAAACGTTTCAATTATTATATGCACGCAGCCTTATCGATACAAGCATTTCCGACCTCGGCAAATATGAAAGATATGACATAATGTACTGGGTACTAAAAGAAAAATGTTCACGTTCATTACTCAATGCGATACATGCATTACCAATTCCTCAATTCTGCAACTAAGTGCCATCGCTTATCCATCGCTTATTGTTTTTTCATATAAAAATTGAATTTGAGATCTCTAAATTGTATTACGTTTGACATACTCCGATAGCAACATGAACAAGAGTAACCCAGGCTGGAATTTGATGCTGCCATTAGCACCACCCGAACCAACTACTTACTTTTCACGTGCCCCTCGTGCGGTATGTGTACATCCATCAAAGTTAAATATTGATTTTGGCTCACGAACCCCAATGGATTGCAAACATGTGGCGCTAACTCTAGAAGATGGTGGAGTCCAAGAAGTGGGTGAGGTTGCAGCATTATGTCTCGATTGTGATGGCTGTCCAATCGAGAGAGTTGTATGGTACTGTATGCTATATAGCTACTGGATCATGTATACATTGGACGAAATGAAGAACACGTTCGACACGTTGTATCTCAAGGGAAGTTTTCCCGAGGTGAGATCGTACATTGCCGCAGCCAAGGTAATTTTCGATATCGGTGGAATAGACCAAAGCAAAATCGACAAGTTTTCTGAATACGCCCGTATTATTGAAAGCCGTATTAAAAGTAATACGGTTAAAGAATTAGTCACGTGGAACGCAGACCTGATTGTCATCGATTCATTGATAGATGAGATCAAAACCGATATCAAAGATGTTATTCACGGCCCGCGTACAAAGTATATCCGTATGTCGAAAAATGCAGCGAGAGAGAGTCTAGTACGCGCTAAAGGTGAAATTCTTACTGAAATATATCGTGCAGAGAAAATGCTCAAAGAATAGTCTGATTACATTGGTAGAGGATATTTACTCATATTTTTTCATAAAATAATTGAATTCGAGATAATATAAAACTATATACTTTACAAACTATACCTTCACCTACCACTTTAAACTATACACGATGCTTTCAAGTGTACGAGGTGTAATTGACACAATGCTAAATTTGTTAGACAAAACACTAACATCCATAACACCAACAGCCAATATCAACACGCTACATAATGTTGGCATTTTAGGATATCCAATTACGGAGCTATGTGCGATGTATGGTAATCTACCGGTACTGATAAATTATCATACCTATGTACTGCAAAAAATATGCAAATCAATGGTATCTGGTAAAAAATTACCTTTTAATATGAGCATTTATACATTAGTTGGTATGGATAATCTACTATTTCCCATTGCTACTCGGTATAATCAAGTAAATATACTAACATGGTTATTTAGTATTCACACTCCAGTAACAAACGGACCATATACTAGTTGTATTATTGGCGCTGCGTTATTTAGTAGTACGTATCTTGAACTCGACACTGTAAAATGTATCATTGATAATCAAGGCTATACCATCTCAACAGTATTAGAGGTTATTTCGCGTGGAAGATTGGATATATTGAAACTACTATATAACTCAAGCTCAGTAAGTATGCAAGATCAGCGATTTAACGCCGACTTAATGATCGAATATGCAAAGCATACCGACAAGCATCCAGAAATACAAAAATTTCTCGATAGTATAAATGTAGTATACGCTCACTAAAACAATTGATTTTTTGTATTCTAGATACCTATAACCTGCCACCTGTTACCTGCCACCTGTTACCTGTAACCTCACCTATCACACCACTCGCAAAATGGCTAACTTACAGACATATACAATGTATATTCTACGCAATTGTGCTCGAGACCACGATGTAAATACTGCAGGTATTCGTAACAAACATGATTTGATTATGGCACTAACCGAACATGCAGAGGTAAACAACATTGACTACGCCGAGTATTTTGATCGTACGTTTCATGTTGATAATTTGGACGAAGAACGCGATAGAATGGACGAAGAATGCGATAGAATGGACGAAGAACGCGATAGAATGCAAGAAGAATGCGATAGATTGGACGAAGAATGCGATAGATTGGACGAAGAGAAAAAGAAAGAGAAGGCCAGAATTAACGAAAAATATCGCGAGGAAACTCGAGCCGCACTTGAACAACTATCATCTTTGATAACCACTATTGACAGCAAATCAACGTGTAAGGATCTTGAAACTATGCAAGGTATTTATCGCGCACAGCTTACTGTTATGTCCATGTGGTTTAACATTGCACTCTCCACTAGCAAGATTGGACTGCAGGTTGATGAATTCCCAACCATGTACGTTATGAGTATGGAGCAAATATTGGAGTTAATTAAAAAATAGTATCCGCAATAAGTATACACTCTAGCTATTGGATTTTTTTCCGTAAAAAATAGACTATTCAGGGCATCCGTTAGATTTAGCCCATTTCAATATATCTAAATGGCCATTTATTGCAGCGTGTGTGCATG
>TARA_R110002153_G_scaffold8386_3_pt1 | contig 22303 bp, 30 predicted proteins | sample TARA_R110002153 | Tara Oceans TARA_R110002153 (sample SAMEA4398193) | marine metagenome | biome: Polar Biome; feature: [SRF] surface water layer (ENVO:00010504); material: water (ENVO:00002006), including particulate matter (ENVO:01000060) such as... | depth 5 m | reverse complement strand
GCGAATCTGGCTCACGTTCATCCCCTCGCCAACATATTTCCTTAGCTGCGGCTCGAGAGCTCTAGCATTAGTCATGGCCGTAAGCCCCACTGGCCTCAATCCATCCTCAGAGACCCCCAAGGACCTCATGTAGCGAGAGAGTGTGGCAGGGGATGCTATTTCCAGCTTAAAAGCTAGATCTTTGAGTGTGATCTTCTGATCAACTGCATGTAGTCTGATGGCATCCTCATGGCGAGCTGCTCTTTCTTTGATTATCTGTGAACTCATATTTTTATTTTCCGCATTTAGGGCAGATCGCTCTACCTAGACTTGTGTAGTTTACTGGGCCTCCGCATCTATGGCACAGGCCTATGAAGCTTACGAACTTGCGCCAGTAGTAGCGCCATTTGTGCTTCAATCTAATGATTTCGAGCCTCATAGAGCTGTGGACTTGTAGCTCACACTTTCGAGCTCTCCTATTTGACCCTCTGTTGCCTCGGTTGCAATCACCATCGCCTCAGCCTCTCCTTCTGCAACGAACTTGCTCTGAGTCTCAGTGAAGGCTTTAACCCGCACCTTGCTTGAAATTGCGTATGTGATTGTCATTCGGGTTACGACCTCGACTATGTAGTCTTGCTTTTCCATTGATTTTTGTTTGTTTGTTTGTAAGCTTTCGCATGGCGTGGAATACTGGTGGGCCTTGCCCTAGATTTTTTATTGCGAAGATTGATGGTCAGACTTTTACAGCTCGAGACCACAAGCAAATCTTTGTGCTCTATCGTGTCTGGAAGACAAATAATGGCGAGAGACTAGCTGTTGACTGGGAAGAGTCTGTTTGGAAGGCGTTAAAATCCTCCCACCCTAGGCATTTCCATAAGGATAAGCGCAAGGGTGATCCCGGCGTGTCTGTAGCCTCTGCTTTCTCATTTATTACATTTATAATTAAGCGCCTCCGAAATAAAAAGTTGGTTCTCGCTCCTCTAGCTAAAGAGAGGGCTGCAATATGCTTCGCCTGCCCCATGAAGAGCAAGGTGCTGGGATGTAGTGTTTGCAGGAGCGCACTGAAGCTCGCTGTTAAGCCCCCAGAGGCCGTTGAAGCACCCCAAGCCTGTAAAGCCTGCGGATGTTACCTCCCGCTCAAGATATGGATTCCTAGACGCCTTCTCGGCTCATCTGAGGCATATCCATTTCATCCTGACTGTTGGATGAGGACTGAGGACGAACTAGGCTGTTCCGTGAATCATATCGGCATCCAACAATCCCCGCGCTTGTGATGCTGTGGTGAAATTCATTCTCGTAGACTTCACGAATAAGGAAGGTTTCCCGTCCATCCACAGTTGCCCATACTTCCGTCCAGATTCCTGAGCGTTTCAGGGTGATGCCCGTCACCTTCATGCGGGATCGACGCCAACGCAGAACAAGGTGGTCAAACCAACAGCGGATCGCTGGGAGTTCGGATTTTGATTTTGATTTCAAAACTTCGTGGAGTCCCCTTGGAGTTTGCCACAATGTTTACAGGTGCGCTGAGAGTAGATCCACGCAGGACTAAGTTCTTTGGGGGCTGGCACTTGCTCCCACTTGGCCCACTTATGCCCGTTTTTGTGGGTGCATAGCTCGTTAGGGCTGGTTTCACAGGAAGATACCAACAGCGCTATGACGAGGCATTGCGGATAGCGCCATGCAGCGCGGGTTGGTTGATTCGGTGTTTTCATAATCGTTTTTCGTTCAGTGACAGGCTAAAAGCTTTTTCGACGGCTACCCATGATTCAATCCCGTGATTGTCGGTGTAATCAAACCGTTCGGTTTCTCCATCGGCATAAGCAACCGTGGCGTGAGTCTCCTCAACGGTAAGAATCACGGGTTCACCGTTGAGTATGGCGAAGTATTTCCCTGAGTATTCAGGCAGTGTTGCTGTGGTCCTGTTCATAATCGTTTTTCGTTCAGGTGACAATAGGCTAGGCCGGACGCGGTGAAATTAGATGTCTACCGACTATTTGTGATGAGCCTCTCTCAAGAAGAAAGCGCGCCTTTGCTGACTTTCGTCTCTGGTCTGAACAAACGTCGCAATAGCCATGAAGTGAACCACAGTGTGGCCGTTTTGGCCTTCCGCAGTATTCACAAGATTTTCGAACAACGAGCATCATTTCGACGAAACCTAATTCATTTACAGGAATGGGCTCCTTCTTATCCCATAGCTTACACGCTCGATACCTCTCCCCGTCTACCTTGCGTGCTCTCGATCCCTTACCGTTCTGTGCTGTTGTCATAGATCCTTGTTCCTTTCGTCTCTCTCTAGCCTAGCGTGACAATGAGGCTAAGGCTTAGCGTTGTTTGGGTTTTCTGACTCTATAATCTGATCTAAGTATAGTTGAACCGCTTTCTCAACCGACTTTAGGATGTTTGTATATTCCATCCCAGGAATGATTTGGTTCTTACAGATTGACACTAGCCTTTTATGCTGGGAGTCACCAAGCTCAATACCTCGCGCTCTTGCGTCAACAAACAGTGTGTGTGAGTTGGTTTGGATTAACTTCCTGAGCTCCATCACTCGCTTGAAGCCCACTCGGGGGTTTTTCTTTTTCATCCTAGTTTGTATATGGCTACATTCGCCCCACCAGGGGTAATCCAGCGATCTGTGCTTATCTCCACGCCCTCTCTCTTGAGGTCGTTGATGCGAGCTGCCAACCTAAGGCAGCCAAAGAGATTTAACGCCTCTAGGGGTGTGATAGATCCCACCCGGTTAATATGCTCAAGTATTTTTTGCTTCTGGTTCATCGGATTTATTTAGCTCTGCTAGGAGGGTATCTGCCCACACTGCTGATATTCTAGCTGCCTCTATAGGCATTCCCTCTCCAAATTCAGGATTAGAGGCTAGCCCCGCCATGATGCGGCTAGCAATTTCAGCTCTGACTGGCATCCCGTAGTTTAGGTTTTCGCAGGGATTTCCCACTCGGTCTAAGTTTTGCGATGGGTAGGCTGGTTCGTTTGGGTTTATGGTCATTTAGGTGTGGGTGTTTAGAGGTGTGATAATTTAAAGATTCCTCCTTGCCGCATAACGGCTATTGCGGGGAGGCTCCGCACTCGCTTCTGGGAAATTACTGTTGTTTTACCTATAAGCCATCCGGGATTAGAAGATCGACGAACAATTTAAATTACTCTACGTCTATATTTTTTCATTTTGAATTATCGCATCTTAATTAAGATGGCTGTAAGTTTGTTTGATGGCTCACTATTACCGTGCCTATCTGGGTGGCATAGCTTGATGAGGCTCATGATCTCGTTTTTTGAGAATTGCTGGCTGGTTGGAGCGAAGGTTGGGCGATGTGGGTGGATTGACCCTTCCCTAAGGAACGCCTCACCCCCCTTGCGATTAATCCTGAGCAAGAGGTTTGAATGCCTCAAGCGAACAGTCCTGAGCTTGGATTCAAGCGATTTAGCCGATACTCTATGGGCATCTAAATGCACCCTTAGCTGAGCTATCTCAGCGTCCTTCTTCTTATTAACTTCTAGGAACCCCCTCTTGAGGAGCTTCACACCGAAGACGATGATGAATCCACACAGCAGTATTGACACTCCTATCAGGTCTCCTGCGACCAGTCCCGCTATTAGATTCATGTTTTAATTTGTTTTGAAAATTGGTTGCCCAGGAAGAAATCGAATCTTCGACCGTCGCCTTATGAGGGCGCCTATCTACCACTGATATACTGGGCGGTTGTCCCGCTTACATGGGTGCGGGGACTGCTTATCGCACAGCCTGTTCCATTTTTCAATGCTCGTGTCGCGGATTCGTTCTTTCTTCCAGGTGAATCATTCCCCGCTGAGACGTGTGATATGCCTTGCGGCACGGGATAATCGAATCTACAGCTTATGCCCCCGATTGTGTTACCACAATTCAAAACAGCCCCACTTGCGCTAGCTATGGCTAACACACCTTCCGAGTGCTTAGCAGGTCTGATCTGAATTGTAGTGACCCCTTACGAGGATCAGGCGTGAGGAGATTAGCTCTCATACTGATTAATTTTCCATGAAGCGCGACTTCATTTCCGATTAAGTGTCTTATCAACTTACCTCAAGCGCAGCCACCGACCAGGTCGCTCATATTTTTGAAATAGCATTGCTAGTTACGCTTTCGCGCCTATAGGAAGTGAATCCGCGCTTTCAATACGTCCGTAACGATATGCCCTCATTGCGATGACCGCGCTTGAAGTAAGATAAGTGGGCTTGGGCGCATAATTGTCGTTTAAGTTGGGCGAACTGTCGCAATCAACCCCGTTACATGTTGTAGGCGTGCGCGTAACTACTGGGTTAGTAGCCACTTTCCAACGCCTCGTATTGCGAATACTTGGATGCAGTGTTTTCTTCTCATGTTGGTTTTTGGGTAAATTTAATTGGTTATGGTGTTGGTTGATCTTCCTGACTTGGAAGGAAGTATGGGACAAGGTCGTCTTGCTCCCTATAGGCGCGTTTTACCTCGGGATCATAGAAGTATGATGTCATTGGAAGATCTCCTGTCTCGCGCTGTTTGCGAACATAAACCTTACCATCTGGGCAGCTCTGTTTGAACTCCTCAATAGCAGCCTCTCCGAAGTTCTCGTCCATCATCTCGTTGACCTTTTGGGCTTTAGCCACATCTCGCCACACGCATACAACGTTGTGAGGCATAGCTGACCATTCTTGAGCTCCCATGACATCTGCAATACCTGGAGGCTTGTTAGCATCTCCCTGGTTAGGTTTTCGTGGGTGCATCACTAGATGGAGGTGAACTGGATTCTGAGCAGCGAAGAGCCTGAACATGTCAGCAGCTTCTGCTTGCTTCGAGTTGTCCTGCCTATCAACCTCCAAGGTCATGACGTTATCAATCACGAAGTCCTCCACTCCTAGCTGTCTGTGAGCCTGCATCATTGTTGACACAACCTCACTAGGGTTAGCTCGTTGCATGGAGTCATAGAACATAACGTTACCTGTGAGGGCGTCGTAAGCCTCTTCGAATTGCTCTGTGTCGCCGATGTGCTTCTCTGAGGTATATTGCCTCATCATAGCACTCATAGTCATTGTGTTGGCCTGCTCAAATGAGCTGATCATTGACTTCCTACCATTAGCTGCGTTGTATGCCATTTGCTGCTGCAGAATCGAGCTCTTGCCGTGAGAGGTTGAGCCATACCATACAGTGATTTCGTATGGTCTGAAGTGGAAGTTGAGGGCATCCAGGAAGAAGGGTGCTCCGTCTGAGCTATAGCTAGACTTAAGCCTAAGCTTCACCAGCTCCTTAACGCTCTTTGGGTTGACGATCTTGTCAATTGGCGCGTCTCTCGCTGACTCATACGCCTCTACGAGTAGTGCTGAGTCACCTGCCATCATGGCGGCATTCGCATCCTTGTAGCGATAGGAGATGCTGCGACACTTCTCTGCGCCGAGCCTATGCTTGATCTTTTGCTCCGCCTCTTGTCCTGCTGGGTCTGAATCGAAATCCAGGAAAATTGACGTGAAGCAATTCATGAAGCTCCAGTCCTCGCCAATCCACTCCTCATTGCTTACGCCTGAGGGTATGCTGACGGCTGGGTAGCCCAGTTGCTGCCATGTTAACGCATCCCATTGTCCCTCACAGATAATAATGGCTGACCCCGTTTTGATTGGATCGACCATATGTTTTCCAAAGAGAACAGGTATGCAGTCGTTGTTCGTATAAATGCGCTTCTTACCATCGCAAGACCAACACTTAAACAGAACAGGCTTGTCATCCTCATCGAAGTGAGAAAAGACGATGGACGTATCAGTGGACAAGCATCTCGCAACTTTAAGGGTCGGCTCTTCGATTCCTCGTGTAGCTGCATATGCAATTGACTTTGTGTTTAGTGGTCCAACCTCCTCAGTGCGAGCTCCCACTCCAATCTCGAAGGTAGCCTTGTCTTTGCGCTCAATCTTAGGCTTAGGACGCTTCTTCTGTAGATGAAGGCGCTGCTCTGGCTGGACGTTGAGGTAGCGAGCGAGCTCATTACCTGCCTCTATGTAGGACTTCCCTTTTTTGAGAGCCCAGAGACCGATAGCGTTACCGGAGATAGTTGGATCTTCGAAGTCATGGAAGACTCCTGCATTAGATGATTTTGTTGAGATTGAGAGAGATGTCCCCTTTTCTCCGTTGATACCACCGATTCGGTAGCAGCCAGTTTGCTTCTTAGCTTCTGGGAATAAATCCCTCACTAGAGAATCAATCTGGAACGACACAGCCTCTAGGACTGTCTGAAAGTTGTAATATTCGCTAGGCGTATTCATAAATTCTCTGGAAGCAGTGCGATGAGTTGCTCGTAGGCGATTTGCGAGGCATACCGCCCCTTCACATCCCTGAGGTTACGGACGGCCTTTCGGAGATCGTGGCGCTCCTGAAAGATCTTCCGGGCAAAGTCAGCATAAACGATTTTTGCCCCTGCATCAGGATTGGTATCAATTTCGTTTTCTAGTTCTTCTGTGTCGATCATGTATCTGCTGGTGCTACAACTGGAGCTGGAGTCCATTCATCCATTGGCTTTGGGCCATTGGCGTCCACGATTGTCCTTGTGTCTGAATTGAAGATTATTGAGGCGTGTGAGGGGATGAGCTCGTATGGGCCTCTGAACTTATACCATTTCTTTTGGGCGGGAAGGAAAAACATGAAGTTCTTGTTCACCGACTTCACTTCGATCCGCTCCATAAGGGTTTCCTTGTCGGATATTTCAGCGACTTGGACGGGCTCGCCATCTTCATCAATGAGGTCCACTGACTGAACGGGATCATTTAAGGATTCAAATCCATAGATCCGAACATAGGTGATTACCTTCCTCTGAACAGCAACACTGAGATTGAGCCTGCTTGATAGATCAAGAACCTCTTGCTTCTCTACCTCTGTGATACTGGAGTAGAACACCTCCTTGTGGTGGGTGAAGGTTAGGTTTTTCCGCCTAATGGACCAGTAGTTACGGAATGTGTTGAGTGCTGTGGTGTAGATGTGATAGGAGGTGTTTGTAGCCTCCATGACGTCTGTGGGGTCAAATCTGTCCCCGAAGTAGTTCTCTAGCTGGTCACAGATCATGCCTAGGGTCCAGGCTGAGTAGTTGTCGATCTTCTGACCCGTCTCCTTTACGTCAAGGATGCGCCTGAGGAGCTCGTTGCCCTCTGTCACGTCCGGTGGGTTACTAGAGTTGATTACAAGCTCTCCAGTCTCCCTATACTCGAACTTATCAGAGAGTCCACCACGGAGGAGGATGCCTGCAGTAGCCTTGATGATGATGTCAGCGATTGACTTCTCGGACTTGCCGACAAGCTCCATGTTGACCCCATCGTTCACAACCTCACAGGTGTAATCCATCATTGATGCCAACACTGGGTTTAGGTCGATTATCGCTTCGATGGCTTTTTCAGGATCACCTTCGAACCTGGCATCCCATACAACTTTCAATTGCTCTGGGGTTGCCTCTAGGTCAGGATCATCCGTCATCTTGATGAGATCTTCGAATGCACTCACAGGAGTTCCTCCGTATAAGACCACCCATCTAGCCACTCGCTTATCTTCAGGCGCTACCTCTGAAGGGGCCCCTACAACTGCTGAGACACTGCGTTCTGGATTGACCGCTTCAACAGCTGTCTCTGGATTACTTTCCGCAACATCAAAGGTGCCGCTTGAGCCACTTGCTGATATTGTGATTTCACCTGGAAGTGTTGCTGGCCTCATTACTGCTGAGTCAATGTATTCGTCGATAAAAACGGGGGTCGGCCCGTTCGGACTCAAGGATGGTGGTAATGTATCTGTCATATTATGAATTGGTATGGTCGGCGCTGCCTCATAGGGTGCCACTGCATAGAGCTGTGCGGCCTGGTTCCTCACTTCGGCTAGTTGCTGTAATCTTTGACGGTATTCTATTCCGGTTATCGCCTCTAAATTTTGGCTGTCTATTTCTTCATCAGTTCGCGGCATCGTGATTACCTGCTGCTGGTATGGCTGTAAGTGAGCATCTAGATCTACACCACCTGATAGTGAGGGAGTTGTTATCTCATTGAGCTCTGGGCCCACTTGATTATTATAGGTTGGTGGATATGGTCGAACTGCGTGTTCATCAAGACGAGCGAATAAGGCCCATCGCTCACGTCTCGCTAACCAAGCTCCTCGCTCTTCTGGTGTTGATTGTTCGCTCATTGTTTTATGTTTTCACGGAAAGGGGTAAACTTGACTCTTATTGGTAGGTGGCCTAGTTCAATCACACCTGCTTATTTTTAACTCATTCGCGTGGAGCCCTCTTGTGGCGAGAGACCTTAGATTTCTGTTCTATAATCTATAACGTAGCGCTTTGACTCCTGCGCGGGCTAACTAGTGCTTAGCTATCGCCTAGCTAGTGACATACAACCGATCTACAGGGAGAACTGTGAGGGGTCTAATCTGGCGATCAGAAGATCGAGACGCTTTGGACACGTCGTTAAGAAACTCTGAAATATGAAATTAGACAACTTGCGACCCACTAGGGGTCTACTCACGTCCTTTGTTGTTATATGTATGCCTTTCCTTGTTGGTTTTGTTATCAGGTAGATTTTGAGCATTCCAATGCTCTCACACTCCTAACGTTATAAGGACTAAGGAAGTCCTTTTTCACCAAACCAATACAGAGGGAAAATTCCACCAGATGACTGAGAGAGCTTAACGGCTTCGTCCTTTTCGTAGCCGAGCTCCAGCAATGCTTCTATGTGGTAGTGAGTCGAAAGGGCTGCCTGCTTTGACACAGACTTTAGTTTCTCGTCGGTTGTTCCTGATCCGCTTCCTTGGCTAGCTGCGTGGCTAACAGGGGCGGACGGGGAAGATGTTTCTCCTGGTGTTGTGCCTACATCTTGCTCTGTTGAGCAGTTTGAGATGTTGACTGCGAATTTACCCGATCCCACGGGGTATTCTTTGTATGCGATAGAAGACTTCTTGTCAGAGCTGGAGGTTGTCCATGTGAGCTCTTGACCTTCCTCAGGGACTTGGTCAGGGCGTGGATTCCAGATCTTGATTGCCGTCTTGCCGCTGCTGTCTTCTACAAGCACGAATGCGCTAGAGCTCCCCGGCTTGAATGGGAATGCCTTCGTAACCTTTACAGGTCCGAATTTCTGCGCGTATTGTTCATTACTAATTTGATGGATGTTCATATATGTTCGTTGGTTAGTGTTCGTTTTGTTCTGTTCTGGACTTGTTTTGGAGAGGGTCCAGGCCTCAAATCTTTATCTCCATAGACCTAATGTCTTGAGGAATGCTTCGCAGCGTTGGGCTGCGGTGGCATGTAGCAGTAACAGAGCGACTGCGGCATTGAGCCCACTCATCTGCTCGAATTGTGGACAGACAACTTCCCATAGTCTGTTGCAGTAGCCTTTCCATAAGCCCCCATCATCAAGAACTTTCTCCATCTCATGGCAGGCGTTGAGGTCGGTCGTGAAGCGTGGGATGTATTCTACAACGGATGAGTTTGGTAGGTCTCCGATCCAGTTACACATGGAATCTCTTCGAATTTCTAACCATCCACATGCTTTTGCTATGGCTATTTGTTGCTTTTCGGGTGTCATGATGTCCAGAGCTTGAGGGTTTTAAGGAGGGCTTCACACCGCTCTTCTTCGGAGGCGGTAAGTAGGTCGATGTCACTCACCATTGGTGATCCTGAATTATTCTTAGGGCATCGCCTGCTCACGACCATTCGTAGGGCATTGATCCATTTCACCCTCAGTTCAAGATTGTCCGTATCGTGAAGGCCGAGTGCAATCTCTGCCCCTCTAAGAGCTTGGAAGCTGCGGGGGTAGTCGGGGGTTTGATTTAAGCCGTAAGTATCAATAGCAATTGCCTTCCCATGCCTCCCCAAAATAAAGTTCAGTGACTTCAATTCAGCGAGGTCGGAATCGTTATATTGACCGAAGTGGTGAGTCGTGGTATGGCATGGACCCGTCAACCACTGATACCCACAAGCTTCGGCTATGGCAATTCGTTGCTCTTCGGGTTTCATTCCTTCATTACGGGTGCAGGGACCTTCTCCTCGAAGTGCTTAGCACGCTTGAAGGTGGATGATAGGGGCTCCAAGCGGGAGTGCACAACAGCATTTGTTGGTTTTTTCACCTTTTCTAGCGAGAGGAGGATATGAAACACTGCTGATGCAGCCATAATGTTGGCCAGGGGAGTCTGTGGATACTTCTCTATCACCTCATCTGTGTTGCAGCCCCATGGCGTCCGCTCCCCCTCAGGGAATTCGAAGTGCTCCAGTGGGTTATGAACGCCAGGGATGAAGCAATGCGCTTCTCCGTCTTCGTGCTCATTACCTGCGAGGATACATGTAGCGTCCATCTCATCCGCTAGATCCATAAGGATTAGGCGAGAGGAGTTGTTATCTACACACCCGATGATGAGATCAACACCTTCGAAGCGAGAATCATTCAAGATCATTGAGTCCTTGATGAACTCTGGAATTGATGTGATCCCCATGGTGGTGTTAGGCCTTAGCATGAGAGCCAATGTCTCAGCCTTATTCGCTGCTGAGTGCATCGCTGGGAATTGTCTTGTGACATTCTTTGGCTCGTATTTGTCTCCGTCAATAAGGACTACGTCCATGAGGCGTGAGAGGCCTGGCGCAAGGTTAACTGCGATTCCTCCACAACCGACAATTGCTGCTTTTTTAAATTTCATTTCTTATGTGTCTTATGATTTTTTGGTGTAGCAACATCTCCTTTTCGTGATGCTCCACTTCCAGTGATGAGATTAGAGTTAATGTTGACATTGGAATTGAGCCCATTGCTGTTTTCTTCTCCGTGAGTTTTGTCCCTCCACCCTTCTCTGTCATCACTCTGAATGGAATAGAGTTATTTCCTACTAGGAAGTATTGCTGCTCAGTCCTGGCTACTGAGGTGCTAATGCCGTAGCACATGCGAGGAGCTAGTGGCATCCCATTCACGACTGAACCTCTCCACCTCTTGAAGACGACATTCCATAGCTCCACTGCTGAGTAAGCGAGTAGTGAGGAACCCGCCTTGAATTTCTTGGTCTTCAATCCTGAGTAGATTAGGTCGTGAGCTGGAACCCAACCGCCATTACTATTCTCTCCGAATGGGTCGTAGGTCTCGCCCTTGCCGATCAGCTTCTCGAATACCTTATCCATTGGGGTTAGATCTCGATGCCATACATCCTCGATGAGGTCTTTGATCTCTAGGATCGACAGCTTTTGGAATACTGGCGAATTCAGGTCGATTTGTTTGATGTTTCTAATTCCTCTATCGAAAATTATTTTTTGAATGCATCTACGCAATCTCTGATCTCTAACGGTATCACAGCTAAACTTTTTGATAATGTTGGCCATTTGTCTATTTCAAATACTTTTGTTTTTTTCTTCTCGGCGGTGGACATCATTCTTGATTTTCCGGTGATTGTGCCACCCCTCCATGAGAGGTCAGCGTTTGCCTTCCCATATATAAGGAGCTCAATCATGTTAATGTCTAGGTAGTTGCCCACAACCCCTAGGCATAACTCATTATTCCTGACGTCACTACTGCTCTCTCCATAGATGTTTGATCCACAGAGGAACTCCATGTTCTCATCTAAAAGCTGAGGATATTGTGTTTCGTTCCAGTCACCAAGCATCAGTAGAATGGGTCGCCTGTATATGCATTTGACTGCCACTCTTCTATTTACGGCTCCTCTATTATAGATTTGACCTTCACCTACCTTGGCTGTTTCCCCTAGTTGCGTTGTGTATAGGCCGTCTAAGACCCAATATGCAGAGGATGTGGCTGGATTGATGAAGAATTTCACGTTCATGGTGAAGTCCCCAATAATCTTCTTAGAGCTCCTGATGTGGATGAGTCCGTCCTTATGAGCTTTCGCTAATAGTTCGCCGTTCTCTCCACGCTTTAGTGTGACTGACATTGTTTTGATTATTTGAACTCAACCCTTTGAATTAGGTGGTGGAAGTCCTCTGTTCCTGGGGTTTTATAAATTATCTCTCTGTTTTTCCTCGCCTCTGCGAATAGATGAGAGCTCTCTAGGTCGATTTTTAGCCCTGTGTTAACAATACTGAGCTTTTTTGTTTGCGGAATGCGCATCCTGAAGTCGAGATCGTATTCACTATGGGTGATTAGCTTCCCTAGGGTGATGTGCCACCCAGGATTCTGCTCCTCATCCTTAGCGTCAGTCCCGCTTTCGAAGGCTGCGACGTTGACATGTGTATGAATGGTGCAAGCTGGAAAGAAATCCGCCTTATACTTCTCTCCGTATTGATTGAGGAGTTTCTCATTCCTCTCATCTTCCCAATTAACATCCACTGACAGCCCGTGTTTTACGGTTGTCTGGAATGGTATGATGGTGTGGTATTGCTTGCTCTCCTCGTCCCAGCGGTGGTAGCTAACGCTCTCCCCGCCAAGGTTTATGCTGATCTGCCTGTGGAAGCCCATGATGGCACGCCAGAGCTCCAGGTCAATTGGATGGAAACTTCCATTGATCATCCCTGAGTTGAGCTCAAATTGAGCACCAGAGAGCTTGAATGGAATAGGGTCATATTTAACCTTCTTCGCCTTCTTCTCTCTTTCCTTCTTCATATGGGAGGAATATTTTTGACGGATCTTCGATTTCATTTTTGGAGGCTTGGTTGACCAGATAGCCCATGCGCCTCGCCCAGCCCGTTTGGCTTTGGTGAATAAGGTCATGACACTCTCGACAAGCTGGAAAGAACGTTCCCACGGCCAAGAAATTACAACCGCGCCCTTTGCGATGGTGGAGATCGGTAGCTTCTTTGCCACAGATTCTTCCACTGGGTTGTAATATTTCGCATCTCGGCCTGTTTTTAAGGAACTCTTTTCTAAGCTTTCCGTATTCGAGATTAAGTGCATGTCGCTTGCTTGCTATTGGTTTGATTTTTGCTCGTTTTTTAGGCTTAATAATGAACCCACGTCCTTTACATTCTGAGCAGCCTTGACCGCCACACCCTCCACATTTCTTCCCTGGCCTCAATGGTGTGCGCTTCATATAGAAAATTTGACTCTCGCTAGTATCCCTGAGAGCCGCAGGGCTTATGTAAAGCTAACTAGCTTCGCTATGGGAGCAATTAAGCTCCTTTTTCCGAGGTCTTCGGACGGAATGTCACGACATCACCGGACTTAAGAGCGGTGGAGTCACCTGCGCTTGTGCCGTTGACAGCGAATGTGTAAGAGCTCGGAGCTCCCACTTCTTCGAGTTCGTCGTGCTGATCGCGAATGGAACCAACCGATGCGCCGTTAGGCACGTTTACAGCGGCTTCTTCGCCACCATTTTTAATAACAATAACCATATGATTTATTTTTGTTCTTTGTTTAGTTCGCAATCCCCGAATGGGACTGAGAGGTTTTGTGTTGCCACAAGCTTTTGCATTACTGCGAGTCTGTTGTCCTTTCGGACGGAAAGAGTGCCTTATGATTTGGGCTTAGATTAGAGGGGCTTGAGTTGATATTCAGTCTACTTGGTAGACCTATATTCAGGTCGTGTCCTAGAATTTCAGCTTGCATCATAAGGCGTTGAGTCAAATTTTCCTAAAAGACCAAAGGTGAGACTGACCTGTCTCGGTAGGAAGGATAGGTTTCTTGAACCGTTCCTCAGGAAAAGCAAATTGAATGTAGTTCTAGCGCACTATCAATTTTCACGCCTTCCGGTTAACAGTTATTTTGTGTTCAGCTCCCGTTAATATTACACAGATCTCCGATCAGGCATTGCGTTCATGCAATGACACGTTCCCAAGTCGAACAGTTGGTCTATGACCTCTGGCTGACTTTCATTCCTTTGGAGTGGCCTCTCCTCTAGTTTGTCTTGGGACATATCTCATATTAGCCGGGGGAGATCATAGTTCAGTCAATTTACTTGACCTGACTCCGTCACCTCAGCATTGAAAGTGTTACATAACCATTAGTTTGATCGAGCTCATCCCTGAGGGAGCTGCGATTTTTGGTATCAATGGTAGAGGCTTGCCGTAGTGCCTCTGAAAGTGATTTGGATTGCCGTGGTGCGATCCTAAGTAGCCTATTCCTGGCTTCCATGTTGATGTGGGTTTTTCATCGAGCCCTGGATATTTAGGGGAAGCCATAAACTCCCTTTCATCCAGATCGTTCCAGTAGTCCTGAGTGTCTTGCTTGATCCTCTCAGTCTCGAGCTGTGTGAATGTCTTCCTACCGCTAGCCACATCCGTAATGATGGGGATTGATGGCCCATCCATCAACAGGTTGGCCGCCCACCTATTGGCTTCTGCGAGGAAGCTCGCCCTGGTGGTGAAATGCCGCTTCCAATATTGAAGTTGCCAAGGTGCCACCGTATCCATGTCCGCACAAAGATTGATGAATGCATTCTCTTCTTCGATTTCGTCTGTGTCGGCGTCCTCTTCTAAGTCGGAGTTATACACTGTATAATCCTTTGGGATATATTTTCTGGTATCCCTCCTGCGATGGTAACGCTCTCTGTATGGTTGTTTTTTACGACCCATGGTTTATTTATTTATTGAAGGTGGAGCCCGCCCCAGTGGTGACCCTGGGTTATGCGCCTGATTCACTGGCAAACATAAGCGTTCGCACGGGCATTAAAAGTGGTGGAGTGACCCTGCTGGGGCTGCTTAGTTCGCTGTCTAGTCCTAGGCCAAATCAAGCGAGTGTATCAGTGGAGGCAGGCTCCGTGTGACCGCTAAGTCAGTCACTCCTTCACCCCCTTGCAGTTGTGCTGGGATGAAATTGTGTAAAGTGGTGGAGGCCGTTCTAGACGGCATTATCTGCTTCTAAGGTTATTCTGAGGTAAATTAGATTCTCAAGATTGCGTCTATTTTTACCCCGTCCTTATGTGACATTATCCGACGGCCCCCTTCACCCCTACTAGGCTGAGCCACGCAGGGGATGAAATTGTGTAAAATTGATGACTGTCCGCAGGATACCAGAAATTACGCTATCTAGTGGTTCACAATCGCGGTTCGTAATGTCTTTCAGGTGCCCCTTACTTGATTTCCTACTGGTATTTTGGGCGTGCTTACCCTTTTCGTCTCCATCCTTAGTTCTAGCAACTATGATACATGCTTTCGGGTGCCCCCTACTAGCGTCTCACATTAGAAGCTGATACCCCTCGGACAGTCATCAATTTGGTAAAGTGGCGCGGGCGGGAGGGGATCAGCCACCTCTTGGTCATCCCGCTGCCGAGACCCGTATTGTATTGTGAAAAGGCGCTCCGGTTGGAATTGAACCAACGCTTAGGCCAATGACGGCCACGCTCTACCTACTGAGCTACAGGAGCTATTATGAAAATGGTGGGAACCCTAGTGTTCAACTGTTCGTATTACGAAATGGTTACTAGTCTAGGGCTCCGACTCCGTTAAGGAAAGGGAAGGGCTCACTCCGGGAGCTATGTCAGTTACAACAATGAATACTTCAGCTCGAAGCAGAGTGAGCCCAAATTGACGGAGAGAGTAGGCGTTGATCCCACATCTATGGGCTTGCGACCCATCGCATTACTTATGCTACCTCCCCAAAATGTGTGCCGTGTGGGTTTCGATCCCACTTATTTGCTAACCTCCACGTTTCACAGCTTCGGATGCCACCAGATACGGCCCAAATTGGTGAAGAAGAACAGGATTCGAACCTGTATTTGACGGGGCGGTGCCGACTGTCCTACCTTTAGACGATCTTCTTCGAGAATGCGCCCCTGATTAACCCCCAGAGGCAGGGTGGCCTTTATCAGGCCTGTCCAATTAGGACTCGTCTGCTGGAGCAGCTACAGGAGCTGCTGGCAGGGAACGTGCGCGGCCATTAAGCTCTGCTTGGAGGATGACAACTGCTTTCGCGTGGTCTGCAACCTCTTGATCGAGGTAGGCACCAGAGATGCCTGCTTCGCTCAGATCCCGAGTCGCTTTCTTGCGAGCCTTGATTTGGTTGATGATCTCGGTAGCCGAGAACTCAGTTACGTCGTAGCCTTCGACAAGGGTGACTACTGCCACAGTTTGGTTTGCGTATTTTGGTAGCGACATATGTTTGCTGTTTACTAGTTTGCCTTTATTGGCGATTCCTGCATCAGGTGATGCGAGAGTGTTGGTGAGGGAGGGAGGGATGTGAGGGAGATTCACTGGGAATCTTTTATCTTCTGGCAATTCAGCCCATTGAGTCACTTTAAGCCAGAATTTGTAATCCAAGCCCCAATCAAACATTGATCGGATAGCCGCCCATTGACCGTCACGACGGGTAGGGAGATTTAGTGTTCGCTCAGTGGCCCCGCTTGCCTTTCTGCTTCCATTATTCCAACAATGGATTGCGAGGTCGAAGTAGGCCTTTGGAAGGATTCCCTCTAGTTTTTTGATTTTAGGATGCATTGTGTTTGGTATGTGTGGTATTGGATGCATTCACTCTTCTATAAACCTCCGAATATCTATTCTTGAGTGATCAGGAATTGGAGTGTGGACTATTATTGCATTTCCGTTCCTCTGTCTGAAGTTGACACTGACTTGCATCCAGTATTCGTCTTCGGACTCAGCCGTGTCAACCCAGGGGAATATATCTTCGAAGAACCATTGCCCTGAGCTCCCTACGATCACTTTTCGCAACTCGTCAGCCCTCAAGATTGTAAGGCACATGGTGTCGGCATCCACTTTATGGAGTGCCCTCTCTATTTTCCTTGCTCTGATTGCTTGAGATTGAAGCTTTGCTACTGGTTGGGTTCGGGTTGCCATGACTAGACGTAGACTATAGGAGGGATTGACCTTGCCATCCTTCTGGCTCGATGAAGCTCCCGCTTTCTGGTTTTGGTTTCGATATGCCGCTCAAGCATTGCTTGATGCGCTGCATGTTTTTCTTTTACGCTTACTTTCGGCTCTTCTTCGTTTTCCATTTGATTAGACTTCAGGGGTTAGGCCTCGAGGTGAGTGCGAAGGAGGCTATCACTCATGGAGTTGCCATTCTTACCTTTTTCAGACCTGATGAGGCGAGCTTTTTCTTGCATAGCCTCAATACTGCATTCATGAAGGAATTTCTTCTTCTTGATCCTTTGCAGCTCCAAGAAGCTTCGGTAGCCACGAGGCTTTTTCTGGCTGTGCTTGGAATGTTTTTTACGGAATTTCTCCTTCTGATCACTAATAAATCTAAGGAAGGCTTCGATTGTTGGTTGTTTGATGTTCATAAGTAAAGCAACAGGCCTCTCACCTGACCGATAGATATCTTGTCGCTTCTTTCAGCGACTCTGGGTCTACTAACCTGAAGTTTGTTATGTTTTTCATGTTCAAATAAGCACCTGACCTTGACCCACCGTCTAGCGGTAACTTATTTGAAGACTTTAAGCATATTGCTTCTGTTTCCGATGGTGCTTTTGCATCAGATTGTGTTGATACTTCTTCGGCAAAATGAATGCCTATGAAGACCAAATACATCCACAACCCGCACTCAGCTAGTTTGTATATGAACATATTATTTGGAGATTGGTAGCAAGGGCAGGATTCGAACCTGCATCCATACACATATGTTTGTATTGCTCTACCTATTGAGCTACCCGACTATTAAAGAGTTGATAGACTATTGTAATCCCGTCTATCAGGGGAGCATACTCTTGGGAGCGGTATGCCAGCGCTAGGAGGGCCAATTAGGCCAGAATTTTGAGAAGAAGTGCGTGGCTCATTGCGTGAGCTGCTGCCTTGTCCTCTTCGGTTTCCGCTTCTGCGAGAGCAATACGGATTTCAGCGAAGTCCATCTTGTTTTGACGCATGGTGGCTTGATTCTGAACCAAGACAGTGCGGAATTCTGAGAGATTCTCAGCGATTGCCTCTTCTGTTGATTCAGGGTTACGCAGCACTTCCCATTGGTGATTGCGTTCCGCCTTGGTGGCGTTACTCACCATCTTTGTGCCGAAGTTGTGAATTGTTACATCCTCATTTCCGGGGATGAAGGAAGGCATACCTACATGCGCGACTGCTGCTCCAGAGGTGCGTTCCGAGATAGACTTGATCTTCTCGATTTTCGCTCCGGGGAACTTAGCGATGAGTTGTGCTTCCATTGCGTTTCCGAGCATTGTGGAAACTCCGATAATTGCGATTACTTTACTTTTCATGTTCTTTGTTTTGTTCTTTGTTTGATGTCTGTCTGACCAGCTCTTTTGACTGACCGACCGACTTACAAATCCTACCAGTGGGAGCGAAGCGACCCTTAGCAACCCCGCAAGGAGTTAGCATAAGGGTGCCACGATCACTGAGTTGATTTAATCACTTGTCCCAGTTCGCCCAAGCCGTGACTAGGAATGTTGGTGTGAATAGTCCCGCACCATGAATCACTTCGCCTTTGTATGACTCCTTGAAGTCACATTTGCAGAATCTGTATGCGTTTATAGGCCATGCTAGTATCACGAGGAGATAGAACATGATCGCTGTGAGTCTGAGTATTGCTTTCATTTGTGTTGTTTGTGTTGTTTGGTGAGATTATTTAAATTTGAATGCTGGCTCTATTGCTAGGGCTCGGAAGATGTTTGGAAGAGCTTGCTCATCCAGTTCGATCTGGTTTGTCTTAACCTTCCAGAGATCGTCGTCCTCTACCATTTGGAGGACTTCAGCTAGCTCGGTGTGTGCCCACTCGATATCTTCTATCTTCGTTGGATTGTCCCCATCGTAGAAGTAGTCATACAGCGCCCGAGGGTCTTGGTCACGGAGCATGAGGAGCTCGCACGCTTGGTCATGTCCAGCACGCTTGAGAATTCCGTAGAGGTATGCATCTTGCTCATCTAGCGCGGAGATGTCACGTCCGTTCGCTCCATAGCCTTGATCCATAACTGAGGTGCGGTCATCGACGATTGGGTCTTTCTCGATTTGGTATGCCATTGCCTCTTCGTCTGAGTCGAATGTCTCAGCTCCTGCGATGATGCATTGCTCAAATTCTCTGACTGAGAGTCTGTGGGAGCCAGGAGGCATTACGCCCGCATTGACCATTGCCTCTCCTGCTGCGCCTCTGATGCGTGTCAGATTGGTTGCGCTTGGGAGGTAAGCCTTAACCCATTGTCCATCCACGACCTTCTCGTTCCACTTGGGATTTTCATCGTAGTATTGCGAGACGGCCTTATCAGATGCCTTGCGGGTTCCCACAACGATCATTGAGGAGCGATGGCCCGCCTTCTGGACGCGCTCTACCGAGATCTCCTCGTTCTTGATCTTGTGTCGACGTTGGTAGCTCACACGAGCCGCACCAATGCCTGTCCCTGCCGTCTCGTGCTTGCTTCCGTCAGGATTGACGAAGATGGTCCCACCGATTGGTCTAGGAGCCTCTGGGAGGTAGCTAGCTATGGTCTTGTAGATGAGTTTGCAGTTGTCTCCAATCTCTGGATCATCGAACTTCTTGATGATTGGCATCATCAGTTGTCTCCAGTGATCATTGTTCGCAGTGCGACGCTTGTGCCACCCGATGAGCCAGTTGGCTTTCTTGCGGCTATCCTGGCGGTCCTGATATGCCATTGCTTCCGGAGCAACTTCATATTCATTGTATCGCTTCCTTGCTGCATGCCACTCTTCGAAGTCGAGGAGGTCTTCGCGGAACTTTCTGAGGTCGGAATCGACTTCATTTTCATCGTCAAAGAAGATGAAGGACGGAGAGTCTTGACGCTTCACGCCTTTGACTACCGGATAAAGCGCATCATCACTCAAGATGTGCGCGACTTTTGCTATGTCTATATTGTTCATTGTTTTGTTCTAGGAAAGTGTTTGGTGAGAGATTCTCAATAGTGCAATCTACACGGAGCGGAGATCCCGTAGGGTCGTAGCTCTTTATCAGGAGCGGCACTCTATGTTAATGTTGACACAAGTGGCTGTTTATGTGAATTGTAGTTATGACGACAGCAGTAATTGATCTTGATACCGGCATCAGCGTAGAAGCTCCAACACGCCTAGGTGTTGACTTGCAAGGTATGAGGTCTCTGATCGAGAGCGGAGTCCCAACCACCTTGGTCGCTAAGTCCTTCCATGTCTCGGTGTCTGCTGTCACGAAGTTCAGTAGGGATGGTGGATGGTTAACTCCCTCCAAGGTAAGGAAGCTTAGGCAGGAGATTGAGGAGAAGCAGATCGAAACCTATCGCAGGACAGGCAAGGCGGCTGATGTGAATGAGGTCAAGGCGCAGATCTGGAGAGATCGCGGAGAGTATCTGAAGGAGAAGACATTCAACATTGCTAAGCTTGCCTTGGACGGTGTTGATGACGACAGAGCAGCACGGTTTATACAGAACCCACTCGGTTTGTCTCATATGACGAACGTTGTGAGAACCATTACAGGCGAGGAGAAGCAGGACTCGAGCGGTCCTCAGCTTGCAGTTAACATCGCCCTCTTGAGGAGTTCTAAGCCTGTCGACGCTATTGAGGTTGAATCGGAAGTTCTTGATTCGGAGTGATACACATGAAGTTGATGTTGAGGCGGGTTTCCATCTCACTCTTTATTGAATCCTTGAGGTGTTGCGATCCCTCGCAATTTGGAAGAGTCACTATGAATTTGTATCCATGAGCAGATGAGATGCTGGCTAGATAGTCAACTGATTGAGAGATTATGTCGAGCTGAGGCTTGAACATCCATCCAGGCATCTCATCTGCTGGCTCTTGATCTCTGAATCTCTCCTTGATGGTTCTTGGTCCGTAATCTCTCGAACTTCTACCAATCGGCATTGTGAAGTAACGAATGCCATCCTTCATCCCTATAATTGATGGTCGGTTAGCCCTATCGTCCTCAGCTTCCATTATGCCTGCTAGCTTGGCGAGTGATGGGTGCATCTTGAATATCTGACGCGATAATCCCGTGCTGCCCCGCATCTTTCTCTCTGACTGAACCGATCTTGGGTAGACAGGTATCGCTACAGCATCATATCTCACTGATGCTCCTTCAATTGACAGCCTTATGCCGTCGTTTCCGCTAGCGCTTTTGATGAGATCAATAATGTTTCCGGTTCTGTAGATCATATGTAAAGTTGGGCTGTTGTGCTTCCATTGAGAGCGTTGGTTCGTCCCAAGATGTTGTTGTTCTTCTTAAATTGTTTCGGTAGCATCATTGTTACGGTGCCTGAGCTATGAGCCCTTCTTATTAGTGCCATCATATCATCCTCCCTGTCACGCATAGGTATTGCATCATCCCAGACTGTTCTGCTGTATATCGCGTAGATGGTTGTGTGGACGTTTACGCCAGGCAGTCCTCCCTGCCACAATGGATAGAACACGCATTCCCTCGCGGCTGGTGTGGCGACCCGGATACGCAGCTCTCTAAGCCGCCTCGCTAGGCGCTTGTTGACCCCAGAAAAGACACGAGGCTTATTGAAGTCCATAATGATCACCGGATACATAATCTCGCCACTCATGATGTCTTTGTAGAAGTTTTCGTTTTTGATGATGTTCATATTGTTGTGTGCAGTCCTATCTCAGGACTATTTGGATTCCTTTTGTGCATATTGCCCTGACCCTAGCGCTCGTGAAGTAGGAGTAACCATCCTTGCTCTTAACTGAGTATTTGACGTAGCTTGATTGATCCTCTCTCCTGCCGATTGAACTTGTTAATGGGCCTTTCACGCGTCCTTTCACGTCACCCACTACTATGACGTGTTCACCAAGCATTGAGGCTAGTTTTTTATCTGCGTCTGAGGAATCCATTTCAGGTATTGTGTCTGACATTCGGGTTAGGGGTTATAGGTTACGAACCCAGCTCGTCGCACGCCGTAGGCGAGCGCTTTAGCTGACCTCGCTCGGTTGTGAGCGAAGCCATGCAACTGCATCTGATCTTATTTGCAGTTGCAGTCTGGATGATGTTGGAAGGCCACGATTCTCCCGTGATAGATTGATTTGACCATCACCCATTTGTGACCGTCATGCATTTGAGTGTAGATTGTTGCCTTGGGCTTTTTGGCTGCTGCCTCACCCCACGTATTGCCTCTAATTGCTACCGTGATGACTGCTGCAAGAGCAACGCTCACTGTTCCTATCATTAACCCAAGGCCTACCGCTTCTGCGTATTTGATTAGTTTCATATCGAAATCGGCCAGTCGATGAGCGAAGCGAATCGCTTTAACCGTAAGCATTGGGGAGAAAGTTGAAGAAAGATGTTGCATGTTGTTCGTGGATGGAGGAGTATGTCCCTGACGACAGAGGAGGTCTTGCGTTAACATTCTTTACAGCCGGAGAAATCCGTTGAAGACCCTGATACTAGTAGACCTCCTCTCTAGTCTCAGGGTTTTTCATTTCTCTGGTTAATCGCCTAGTAATAGGCTTTAGAGGCAAAGGGCTTCGGCTCATGCTAGATAGATTACTCGTGGGCCCTGGCTGTAAAGACTCTCCAACCCACCTTCGACAATGGTTAGTTCCATTCCGAAAGG
>TARA_R110002153_G_scaffold1395_1_pt1 | contig 22346 bp, 27 predicted proteins | sample TARA_R110002153 | Tara Oceans TARA_R110002153 (sample SAMEA4398193) | marine metagenome | biome: Polar Biome; feature: [SRF] surface water layer (ENVO:00010504); material: water (ENVO:00002006), including particulate matter (ENVO:01000060) such as... | depth 5 m | reverse complement strand
TATCATGTGGGTTTTTATATTTTCCAAAAAATTGAAAGAGAATTTGGTATTGAGAAATGTTTTGAAGTAAGAGAAACACATGACGATGCGTCAGCAATAAGACTATTTTTAGATGAGGAAGATTTTAGGGAATTAAATATGTTTGCTTACGAGTATCATAAAGATGGCAGTGCAACAATTTCTGATGTGTCTGATCATGATGATTGGAAAGTTGTAAGGGATGAGATGATCAGAAACACTGGTGTAAATTCAATTCCACATATTTACGTCTCAAGAATAACTTCAAACGGCGATTTGATACTTAATCATGAGCATGACGGTAGAGACTTAGAATTAGACTATGCTGATAACGTAATGTCTCATGTTAGCAAAATCTGGAATAAAGGCAAAGCAAAGCTTTTTACAATTATAGAAGATGAGATTTGGGAAATTTAGCTAAAGATATTTTACGCTGAAGCAGCATTTTATTATTATAGTAGCAATGGAGAGACATTTATGGCGAATTTTTTAGACTTAATAAAAAATCAAAGAGAAGAGAAAAAAGTAGATAAGTTTGAAGGTACTTTTTTAGAATACTTAGGGTATGTTAAAAGTAACCCTCAAAGTGTTAAATTGTCGCATAAGCGACTTTATGAGGCAATTGAAAAACAGGGTGTTTCAACTGTAGACGTTGATGACGATAGTTATCGAGACATATTTGACGGTGAAAAGATAAGAGTATATGACTATTTCTCAAAAGAATTCTTTGGTATGGAATCTGTCATCAATAAACTAATGAGATTTATGAAATCTGCGTCATATAAAGGTGAGGAATCGCGACAAGTTTTATTGTTAATGGGTCCGGTTGGCGCAGGAAAATCTGCACTAATTGAAACTGTTAAGGATGCATTAGAAAGTCATGCTGAAGATTATTTCTATCTTGAAGGCTGTCCTGTTAGAGAAGAACCACTTCACTTGTTACCACGAAGCCTAAGATCTGAATTCGCTAACGAACTTGGCGTACACATTGAAGGTGATCTATGCCCTGTATGTCGTCATAAATTAATGGCATCAGAAGACGAAGGTGGATATGCTGGTAAATATGAAAACTTTGTTGTTAAGCAAACTGGATATTCGCAGCGTGGAAGAAGAGGTATTGCTGTAGTTCCGCCAATGGATGCAAACTCGCAAGATGTGTCAGTACTTATTGGAACAGAAGATATTTCCAAACTAGATATTTATCCAGAAGATGATCCAAGGGTATTATCTTTAAATGGCGCGTTCAATGTTGGAAACCGCGGCGTTGTAGAATTTGTTGAAGTGTTCAAGAATGAAATTGAATTTCTACATACAATGTTAACTGCAACTCAAGAGAAACGCGTTCCTACCCCAGGTAAGAACGATATGCTCTATTTTGATGGGGTGATAGTATCACATTGTAATGAATCAGAGTGGAACAGATTTAAATCTGAACACACTAACGAGGCTATTTTAGATCGTGTCCTTAAGATTGAAGTACCATATGTATTAGAATTGGATCAAGAGCAAAGAATTTACGAAAAAATGCTTAATCGATCAGATTTCAAGGGCGCTCATATTGCACCTCATGCGTTAAAGGTTGCGTCAATGTTTTCTGTGCTTAGTCGTTTGCATGAATCAAACAAGTGTGATTTATTGACAAAACTAAAAATCTATAACGGCGAGTCAATCATTGAGAAAGGGCGTGTTAAGAAGGTAGATATTAGTGATCTTAGAGCAGAATCAAGAAATGAAGGCATGACAGGTATCTCAACAAGATTTATCATGAAGTCACTTGATGCAGCACTTTCAGACTCTGAAAATAATATGATTACACCGATTAATGTTATCGACAGTATTATTAGACAAGTTAGAGAACAGATAATTGATGAAGACGCAAAAACAAGATATCTTGAGATTTTGCAGAAAGTTATTAGAGAAGAGTACCTTAATATTCTAGAAACAGAAATTGCTAAGGCATTTATATCAGCTTACGAAGAACAGGCACAAACGTTATTTGATAGTTATCTTGATAACGCTGAAGCTTATACGACAAAGTGCAAGGTTAAAAACAAAATCACAAGGGAAGACGCTGTACCAGACGAGAAGTTCATGAGAACAATCGAAGAGATGATTGGTGTAGTTGGCTCAGCAAGAGACGGGTTTAGAAGTGATGTAGTTGCTTTCATGTTCTCAAAGTTGAAAAGACAAGAAACAGTTGATTACTCATCTTATGGACCGCTTAAAGAGGCAATCGAGCAATACTTGATTACATCTGTTAAGTCTATTGCAAGAATTGTTACAAAGTCTAAGTCACGCGATGACAAGCAGAAGAAGAAATTTAACGATATGATTGATACGTTGATTAACGATTACGGTTATAATGCATCGTCAGCAGAGGAAGTATTAACATATGCAAGCAACAACTTATGGCGAGATTCATAAAAACGAAGTATATTCTGGTAGGGTAATACAAGATTTCTTGATAAGAGAAAAAGAATTATTTAGTTCATTTGTCAAGAAATCTTGCTTGTATAGCGAGAAGATAGTAATAGAAGATAGTTCCTTAAACTATTTGAATGTTTTGCCTGATAATGACATCGAATCAACAATAAAAAACATGATTCTTAATGAGTATACTGAGTGTGAAAGAATATACCCCTACTTGGGAGACTACTTTTTATCACGATTTTATAAACATGAAAGAAAAAAGAGTGAAATAAAGACATTCAAGTTTAACAAACAACATGAAAAAAAATTCTTAAAGGGTATTGATAGCGAAAAAATAAAATCAACATGCTCCTGGATAATGAACAACACATCTCTTGAACGGAACATTGTTGTTGAAAAAACAAAAAACAGTAACATCGGAATTGAAGCTCTAAACGATTTAACTGTTAGTTTGAAATATGACTTTGATTTCTATACCAATAATAAAGGGCTGAAGGTCAAAAACTATAAGTTTATTATTGTTGATGGTTACGTAGAATCTGTTGGCGAGATTCATCATTTTTTATCTAAAGCTGCAGAATCAAAGTTTCCGTATGTTATTTTTTGTTTCGGAATGGCAAATGATGTAAAGAAAACAATACTAGAAAACAATAGTAAGGGGAAATTTCAAGTTCTCCCAATTTCAATTGAAACAAACGAAAGCACGCTTAACATACTTAACGATGTTGCTGTAATTCACAATTCAATTGTGGTGACAGCTCACCTGGGTCAGACAATTTCACAAGAAGTTAGAAAAGAGCTGAAGACAGGAAAATCAATTCAGTTCTTCGAAGACAAAATAATACTAGAAAGTTTAATATCACCTGCGGATATAAGGATACATAGGAATTTTTTAAGAAGAAGAATAGAAGAATCAAAGAGTGACACAAACTTAGACCCGTTATACGAAAGGCTCAAGAACTTTTCATCAAAGTCACTGATACTTTACTTGCCAGAGGCTGAGCTACGTATGAGAAAGTTTAATAGAGAGGTTGATTATTCACTAAGGTTCTTGTCGAACGTAAGCAAGGATATGTCAATTATCAACACAGATTTTAAGAATAATTACTTTATTCCAACAAATTTTTTAAAAATTGTTGAAAGAAAAGTTAACAGTTTAAATAATATGCTATACAATATTAAAATATTAGTACTTTAGGAGAAAAAATGGAAAATTCAGTTCAAGTAGAAGTCATGACAAGACTAGCAACAGTAATCAGCTTTATTAAAAGCAAGACTGTTAGTGATTTAATCGAAGCAAAAAACAAAGGAATGATAGAGTTAGATGATGAAGAGCTTAAAAAATTGTCCGAAATTATCAAAACAAGCATCCAGAATTCTTTTGTCAGGTCGGCAGATGAAATTATCGATTACACAAACTCGTTATCAGAAAATAAAAAGAAAAATAAAAAGAAATAATGATAGGTCAACGACATTTAGTTGAATGTCATTGCATTATGGCACAATATAGCGATAAAGTCCCGGCTGTATATCACAGATTTTTAGTTTATAATAAGCTGGATGAAAGAGGCATTTTCGTAAAAAAGTATGTTAACTGCAATAATTGCGCGCTAACCCACTTTGTATTTGACACGTGCAAATCAGATGTTCATTTTGAGAAAGAAGATGTAAATGTTTTGTCAATCGATGATATTAAAGTTAATATACCCGAAAAGATATCGGAGATTCTTGATAATCATGATTGTGATATTACAATTTACGAACTAGTCGAAGATGTGTTAGAGGGTAAATATTTCCCACATGATGTGATCTTAAGTAGAGAGATAATAAGTGATGAACATCACATTAAGCTATTGAAGATATCGAGTAAAGACAAAGTAAGAATAACAACTGAAGTTATTAGAACACTAGTGAAAGAACAATGAATGAAATAGATGTAGATAACCCACGCGAGGTATCTAAGGTTTTAAAAAACAGAGAAACATCCAGAAAGATCGTTAAAGATATTTTGGATTTTGGTGTTAATGATCAAATGAAACTTGATATTATATACTTTCTAACTTTAAATCTAGAAGATAACGAAGTAATAAAAAACTTAATGCTAGAGTTAAAAAAAGTAAGGGTATGTATTAACAAAGAACAAGAGACTGTTAATAATACAAAAGACAGTAAACAAAAATTGATAAAGTAGGAGGTTATATGTCAGAAGAATTAAACGAAGATTTTTTGGAAAAGTATGAAGAATTAAAGGTATTGCTCGAAGTATTACAAAAAGATGTTGAAAAACATGCTAACGGTAATAAATCAGCTGGCGTAAGAACTCGAAAAGGACTTCGCGCCGCCAAGAAATTGGCTGCAGAAATTGTAAAAATGTCATTATCAATCGATAAGTAAACTAATTACAATAATTCTAAAAAGTAAAAAGGACTTAACAGTCCTTTTTTTGTATCTAAAGTTATGTGTCTAGTTTGTCCCTGAGCTTCTGTATCGCAATCTTTTCAATTTGACATATTCTCATCCTTGTAACGTTGAAAAATGCGCCTATATCTTGCAATGTAAGTTTCGTTTCTCGTTCTTCTTGTGCAATATTAATACAACAGTTTGTCTTTGGTTTGCAATTAACCCAATATCTGCATTTTTTTACTTCACATGATTTTTTATGTTTTTTATTATATTCATAACACTTCATAATTTAACTTAGCCTCTGTAATAGTCTATGATCATAATACATAGACATTGCAATATTAACATAAGGTGGGAATAAAATATGGAAAACAAAAAAACATTTATCATTGATACGAGCGTATTGTTATATGACAAGAACTCGATAACATCATTTGAAGATAATATCTTGGTGATCCCTTTAATTGTATTGGACGAGCTAGATAGATTCAAGGGCAAGACAACTTTAGTCGGGGAAAACGCTAGATATATTAATAGATACTTGGATGATTTAAGAAAAAAAGGCAACCTTAGTGAGGGAATTGAAATTGAGAATGGCCAGATCATTAAAGTCGATGTGTCAGAACCATGTGCGCCACCAAGTCTTGATCCAGACGTAGCTGACAATAAAATTATTGGACTAGCTATGACATTAAAAGCGAGCTTAATCGATAAAGGCATGCGTGTTATAGTTGTCACTAAAGATATAAATTTCAGAGTTAAGTGTGATGCACTTGGACTAGAAGCAGAAGATTACAACAGTGACAATATACTGGAAGAGAAAAGCAAGCAGTTCATGGGTCATGTAGTAATACAAACAGAATACGTTTCTCTGGTTGACGATCTATTCCAATATAATCTACATGAAAGAGATCATAAAGACGAAATCATAGAATCAGTTATTGAAATGTTCGAAGAAACTTTTAATAGAAAGCCATTCGAAAATGAGTATTTCAATCTTAAGTGTGGAAAAAGTTCTTTTCTTGGTCGATATACGAAAAAAGATATCAAGCGTGTTAGGGGTAAATCTCATAAAGGTGTAGGGTTGCTTAAAGAATTTAAGGATCTTAAAATCGAGCCTCGAAACAAAGAACAAAGATATGCATTAGATGCATTACTTGATGAGAATATTCCACTTGTGACAATCACCGGGCTTGCTGGGTCAGGAAAAACATTCTTGGCGATTATGGCAGCGCATGCAATGGTTGAGGCGGGTATATATGATAGAATCGTATTCACTAGAAACGTTCAACCAGTGGGACGAGAAATGGGATTCTTGCCCGGAAGTATTGATGATAAAATGGAGCCGTGGCTTGCACCAATTATGGATAATTTCAGAGTTGGCTTGGGCGATAATCATGCATCATACTTCAAGACACTTGTAGAAAAGGGTATTTTTGAAATTTCTCCGTTGTCTTATATTCGTGGTAGAACATTCAATAAAACGATATTGATCATGGACGAAGCACAAAATGCAACAATCCATGAACTAAAAACAGTGGGTACAAGAATTGGTGAGAAGAGTAAGATTATTCTAATGGGTGATATCGATCAAATTGACACACCATATATTAATGAATTATCAAATGGTTTGACGATAGTCGCAGAAAAGTTGAAAAACCAGTCAGTTGCAGCTCATGTAGCACTTAAGAAAGGCGAACGATCTAAGTTGTCTTCAGTCTTAGCAAATTTATTATAAAACAATATTAACTCTCCTGATTGGCTGTGTATTATTACATTAAAATTAGGAGAAATTAATGAAAGAATTTTTGGAAGCGCAAGTTATATTTGTTTCTGATTTCTTTATTGATGAATATTCTGGGGGCGCAGAAAAAACAACAGACGCCCTCTCCAAGTCTTCACCTTTAAAGACAATAAATATAAAATCAAATCAAATCACAGAAGAATTAATTCAAAATGGCGCAGGCAAGTACTGGGTGTTTTTTAATTTTTCACAGTTAAACGGTAATTTAATACCACTAATCGTTGGCAGCTTACAGTATTCAGTTGTTGAGTATGATTATAAGATGTGCAAGTATCGATCATTGGATCTTCACAAACAAACTGAAGGCGTAGATTGTGATTGCGCAAATCAACAACAAGGCAAAATAGTCTCTGCATTCTTCCATGGGTCAGATCATATTTTTTGGATGTCAAAGAAACAGTCTGAAATTTATCATGAAAACTTCCCATTTTTAAAGGAACACAAGCAAACAGTTCTAAGCTCAGTCTTTGACGTCGATGATTTGAGTTACATTGAATCATTGAGAAACAAAAGGGAAAATGTTGATTCCACAAGCTGGGCAGTAGTAACAGGAGGCAGTTGGATTAAAGGTGTTAATGAAAGTATTGATGCAGTTAAGAATGCTAGTCCTGAGAATACTGCTGAAGTGCTTTCTGACCTGACGTATTATAATCTATTAGGCAAGTTATCAGAGTTCAACGGTTTGTCATTTCACCCTCTTGGTGCAGATACATGCCCAAGAACAACAATTGAAGCGAAGCTTTTGGGACTTGAACTATTGATTAATGATAATGTTCAACATAAAGATGAAGAGTGGTTTAACATCGATATCGATGGAATTGAATCATACCTGCTTTCAAGACATGAAGTTTTTTGGGGAACAATAATTTCAATTGTTGAGAAACCCGTCACAATTTCTGGGTATACAACAACAAAAGATTTGGAAAGTTCAAACTACCCATGGCATGAGACAATCAAGTCAATGCTAGGTTTCTGTGATGAAGTTGTAGTTTTAGATGGCGGGTCAAAAGACAACACGTGGGTTGACTTGCAAGCTTGGGCAAGTAAAGAACCAAAATTAAAAGTTAGGCAAATTGTAAGAGACTGGGATAATTACAGGTTCGCTATATTTGATAGCGCACAGAAAGCAGCTGCTCGTTCATTATGCACAAGTGACTGGTGTATACAAATGGACTGTGATGAAATCATCCATGAAGATGATTATGGAAAGATCAGAACAATGGTCAAGCAAGCACCAAAAGGGTTAAAGATTCTTTGCTTACCCGTAATAGATTACTGGGGTGATGATGGCAAAGTTAGAGTTGATGTTCACCCATGGAAATGGCGATTAAGCAGAAATGATACGCATATCACACACGATATACCTGCAAGTCATAGGGCATATGATGAACACGGTAATCTATACTCAAAGGGGTCTGACGGATGTGACTATGTTCACACAGATTCATATCAACCAATTCCACATGCAAATTTCTACACAAAAGATCATGATGAGTTAAGACAAAGGTTACTGAGTGACCCTGAATTTAGAGAAATTCATCTGAAAGATTATGAAAAGTTCATGAATTCAGTCGTTACCGAGTTACCGTCAGTTCATCACTATTCTTGGTGGGACATTGAAAGAAAGATGTTTTCTTATAAAACGTTTTGGAGTAAGTTTTGGGCAAGTCTATATAATAAGACGATAGAGGATGTACCTGAAAACAATATGTTCTTTGACAAAGCATGGTCCGAAGTGTCAGATGAAGAAATAAAAGCAATGGCAAAGAAAATGAATGATGATCTAGGCGGTTGGGTAATGCATTCAAAAGTAGATTTTTCTAAACCTACACCATGGTTTAAGTTAGATTGCGGCCATCCAAAAGTTATGGAAGAATGGTTATCTAGATATGATAGCAAGAAGGAGAGTAAATAATGTTTAATAAAGTATATTTTGTAACACCCATGTATAATGCTTCTTATCATTTGGATAGTTTATATGAATCACTCAAAGAGCAGTCAAACCCAAACTGGGTGTGGGTTATCCTAGATGATCAATCAAGTGATGATAGTAATGAGAGAGCATCAAAAATTGTTGACAGTGACACACTAGGCCGGGTCATGATAACTAGATGCTCAAAAAACGAAAAGAAGTTTGCACTTAAAAATCTCTGTGACTTTCTTGATGGCATGAGAGAAAGAGGGCAAGTATCTAAGGACATGTTTGATCAAGATGATTACATTGTCGCTGTGGTTGATGGTGATGATGAACTATGTAATGAAAACACAGTCGAGCTAATTCTGTCGGAATACAATGGGAATGAAAAATTGGATGCTCTGTGGACAGCACATACTTGGGATGTTAATAGTTTAAACATATCCAGAGAACTTCCGCAAAAGATAAACACATATCAGTACCCATGGGTTTCATCACACCTGAAAACGTTTAAGCTGTCTGTTTTTGAAAATATTTCGAATGAAAATTTCAAAGATTTAGACGGAAATTGGTTTAAGCGAGGATATGATCAAGCTCTTTACCTTCCAATTCTTTATCTTGCAAGAGAACACATGTATATGAATGAGATTTGTTATTTATATCGGATCAATTCAAACTCAATACAGAATAGAGAAGCCAAGGAAAAAGAGCAAATGGACACAGTGCGATTAGTAAGAGCTAGGGGATATGTAAAGTGAGAGTAGAAGAATTTAAAATAACAGACAAACCGTGGGGTTTTGAAGAGTTATTGACAGTTACAGAAAGTTATGTAATGAAGAAAATATCAATTAACCCTGGGCAAAGACTTAGTCTCCAGTATCATGAAGAGAAAGAAGAGACTATTTACATAGCAAGTGGTGAGTGTTATGTATGGGTTTCTGACGATGATGATGAGCGTATTGTATTAAAAGCGGGTGATGTTTACCATGTCAAGCCTGGAGAAGTTCACAGGTTCGGTGCTCCTGATTACATGCATTCAAAATACAATGACGAGAAACCATGCATTTTAATAGAATGCAGCACAACACAATTAACAGATGTCGTAAGAATATCAGATGATTATAAAAGATGAAAATACTTTTGATAAGTGTGTCGAAGCATATTATACTGTATTAAAAGGATTAATATGAAAAAGAAAATTTTAGTTTCTGGGGGCTTTGATCCTCCACACGTTGGGCACATAAGAATGTTTCAAGATGCTGCTAAGTGGGGTGATGTGATAGTCGCTATAAACTCTGATGAGTGGCTTATGAGAAAAAAGGGTTATGTATTTATGCAGTGGGGCGAAAGAGCTGAGATGATTAGAGAAATGCAATCTGTATGTGAAGTCGTCAGTTTTAATGATAATGATGATACTGCCAGGCAGGCCATAAAGATTCACAGGCCAGATGCTTTTGCTAATGGCGGCGATAGAAAAAAAGAGAACACACCAGAAATGGACCTTTGCGATGAATTGCAAATTCAAATGATTTGGGGTATTGGCGGCAAAGACAAACCACAATCGTCATCTTGGCTAGTAAATGGAATAATTGACAAAGTTAAGTCGGGAGAGATTGCATGAAAGTATTTACACACAACTTTAATCCGAATTCTAATAGCGGTCCAAACAAATTCACCAAGCAACTCTTTGTCAAGCTAATTGAGAAGCACAGTGTAGAGTTAACTGCAAATCAAAAAGAAGCGGACGTTGAGTTCTGTGTTATCCAGCAATCAATGCCAAAGGTTAAACCGATGGTTCTTCGCCTAGATGGAATATACTTCAATTCGGAACAGGATTGTAAAGCGCTGAACTCGCCGATTAATTTTGCATTCAACAACGCTAGCGCTGTTGTATATCAATCCAACTTTAATAAATTATTAACTGAACGATGGTTTGGTGCACACAAAAATAGTTATGTTATTCATAATGCGGCAAACGAAAAACTAATTAATCAGACAAAAGAATATACGACAATGTGGGATGAATTAATTCCTGCGGATAGCAAGGTGTGGAGTTGCGCAGCAAGTTGGCGCCCACATAAGAGATTGAATGAAAATGTCAGATATTTTATCGAACATTCGGGTGTTAATGACACACTTATAATTGCTGGCAAGAATGCCAGTGAGCATATAAACCCAGTAGACTATGATGTAAAGGATCAGCGGCGAATGATATATGTGGGTGAGTTAGATTATCCGACGTTGATATCACTTTATAAAAGATCACATACTTTTATTCACTTAGCGTATATAGATCACTGTCCAAACGTTGTTGTAGATGCGCAGGCAGCAGGTTGTCATGTTATTTGTAGTTCAACGGGTGGGACAAGTGAAATAGTTTATAACGGAACTGTCATACAGGAAGCGGTGTGGGATTTTTCACCAATTAAGTTGTATGAACCCCCAAAAATGCAATTTAATAAAGCATCAACAGTTGACAAAGAGAATGATAAATCTTTTGCAAAGTGTGTAGATTCGTATTACAATATACTAAGAAGCTTGAAATGATTGAAAGCAAAAAGATTTTTAGTGTCAGGAGCAATTAAATGAAAAACAGTATCAATATCATATCATCAAGGACATTATGCCTTTCAAGTTGCCTAAAATCATTGTGGGAAAACTATAACAAGTACACAGAATATGACGTAAATGTATTTTATTTTGACGACATATACGACAGTGAACATTATAGGCGCGAAGTAAATTCATATGGGCAGAAAGTTAATTTCTATAGTGTACCTTACAAGACGCCAGGCTTCTTAAAAGACGAAGAACTTTTTTATAACAGATCAGATATTCAGTATGCTAAAAGTTTTGGTATAAGAAGGAAAGGGTATCTTCACATGTGTAACTTTACTAGTAATATGTTTGGATACGAAAACACAAATCTTAGTCAGTATGAAATGATAATGACCCACGATGACGAATCTGGGTACAACAAAATAATGCTGCACGATCCATTTGTTGTAATGAAAAACAGAAGTGAATCAATCGGAGCATATAGCGTTGGCAAAAGATTAAAAGACGGTGCCCCACACCAGGGACACTTAGATACAAGAATCGGGCTTTGGGATTTGACGAAGAAGTTCATAGCAGACAATAACGTGACACCTGCAAATGAAGAATTGCGAAATCTATTAACAGATGACAATGCTGAGACAAACTTTCATTTACTCGACTGGTGTGACACTTACGTTATAAAGACAGATGTTTTTAAAATAAATCTTTGGAATACGTGGATAAAGACTGTTAACGATTCAGGTGGAATATACAAGTATAGATGGGGAGACAATGAAATCATCTCATTATTTGCAAACATGATTCAAGAAAACATCGTAAATTTAGGGTATGTTGACAATGGATATCACAATCAGGGTAAGTTTAGACATATTCAAGACATTGCTCCCGGAGTTAAAGATACAAGCAAGTAGGAAGTAATAAATGAATATATTGTTAATAGATCAAGTAGCAAAATCAGAATATGCAAAGAAGTATTTGTATTACAACGGCTTACTTGCAGGACTTGAATTGACAAGTGGGCACGATATATACTTCACAAACAAGACAGTAATAAATGTTGATGAATTAGAAGAAGCAACCGGTCTTAAGTTTGACTATGTAATCTATGGGCTCGGTTGGTTCGGTTCATCAAATTATTTTGGCGAAGTCAAGTGCACTAATGCGAAGAAAATAGTGCACTTATTTAAGCCACAAAATGACTTAGATAGAAAACTATCTTTTTGCAAAAGAAACAATGTTGATTTCATCATCACACCATTACCTGAGTATAAAGACATTGAAGCACAGACAGGAATTAAAACGCTTTTATTCCCGTATGGATACTACCCACATTTATTTAAACAAAGGCATGACATTCCAAAAATTTATGATATTGGCTTTAGTGGCGCACTTCATCAAAATAAGTTATACCCAGAAGGTGAATTCCCATCTCAGAACTTAAGACTTGAAATCAAGAAGCAACTTGATGAAATTGAAGATGTTGAAGTGTTCTGGAAGTCAAGTGACAAATTTGAAACAGCAAGAATTCATGACAATGAAGAGTACGCTAAGACGATAAACAGGTCAAAAATATGGATTGCGACGAACGCAAGTCATGGAGATGTAACTCCTAGATACTACGAAATTTTAGGATCGGGAACATTATTGTTTTGCGAAGAGATTCATGAATCGTACAAATCAGTTCTTAAAGATGGGTATAACTGCGTGTCATTTAAAACAGATTTAAGCGATTTTAAAGAAAAGCTAAGATTTTATATTAACAATGACACAGAAAGAAACAGGATTGTTAATAATGCTTTAGCGGATTCTGTCCAAAAGTTCACATGGTTCGCGAGAGCCAGCAAATTGTTAGAAGACATAGGAGAAAACAAATGAGCGAAAACTTACTAGATTACATTGGGTATCACTCGAAATGGCACGGTAAAGTTCAAAATAATAGAGAAGATTATACCTACAATCAAAACGATCATTTAATACAAGAAATATTTTCTAGACTAGAAATAAAATCAGGGACTTTTGTTGAGTTTGGTGCCATTGACGGCATTGACGGGGCAAACACTCGATTACTCTATGACAATGGCTGGAAGAAGGGTGTGTTAATTGAATGTGATCCCGAAAAATACAAGGCATTAGAAAGAAATTATTCAAATGAAGATGAAATATACACAGTAAATAAGATGATAAACACAACAGATAATAAGTTTGATGATATAATGAGTGAATTAAACATTGGAGAGATCGATTTTTGTTCAATCGATATTGACGGATTAGACTTAAAAATATTTAAAACAGTAGAATCCTATCTTCCGAAAGTAGTGTGTATCGAAGGCGGGCAATGCCTTGACCCGTTTGAACCAGAAGTCACAGAAGAAATTGCTAAAAACAACATACAACAAAGCTTGAAATCTTATTGTGATGTTTTTAAGCGCAAAGGGTATTGTTTAATTGCGTCGTATCAAGACAACATATTTGTAAAAGAAGAATATGCCCACTTGTTCGACACCAGTGACAAAGACATATTAGACTTTTATATTGACGGTATCATTGCTTATCCTAGGATTCCGTGGCTTTTGAAAAAATGTGTCGAAAATAAAGTTAACAATAGAATCTTGCAATTCATAGTATCAGACATGGATATGCAGAATATATATAATATTTCTTTTGGATCACCTCAAGATAAATCTGAGTGGGTGAATTCAAATTACAGTGAGATTGTTGAAAAATGCAAAATAATATTAAAGAATAAGGAAAATATATTATGAGTTTCATTAAGAGTTATGCTAGAAAGTTTGAAATGTTTAGGGCCACATTGGGCAAAGAGGATCCCGTAATTGTTGAAGTAGGTGCTCATTATGGTGAAGACTCAATGCGGTTTGTCGAAACGTTCGACAACCCAGTAATTCATTGTTTTGAACCTGACCCTAGGAATATTGAAATATTCAAAAAGCACATCAAAAGCAATGCAATCATTCTTTACGAGTATGCATTGTCTAACAGTCCGGGAATGGCATCGTTTTATAGCAGCTATCGAGAAAAAGAAAACAAAACTGTACCAGAGAAGTATGACTGGATAAGTAAAGATGATTATAACAATTTGAATCTAAACAACTCCGGTGCATCGTCTTTAAAACACGGATATGGTCATTTGCTGGATGAGACAATAAGTGTCGTAACAAGAAGAGGTGATGACTGGATTAATGTACACAATATTGAATTTATTGATTTATTGTGGATTGATGTCCAGGGTGCAGAAAAAGAGGTTCTGGATGGCTTCGGGTCAGAATTATCTCGTGTTAAGTTTATATGGACAGAGTATGGTGAGAAAGACTATGATGGATCATTTTCTAGAGATGAATGTATTAGTTACTTGTTTGATCTTGGGTTTGTGAATGTAAACAGTTTGTCAGACAAATCACAGCAAGGTGATCTACTTTTCATACACAAGCGGTATACATGATAGCATCACAATTGACAAATGGATTTGGAAACAACCTTTTCCAGTGTATTGCAGGAAAACTATTGGCAACGCACTTAAACAGAGAACACTTCTTTATTAGCCCGTATCCAGATTATTATGGTGATCAATTCTTGAGAGAACTCGGGTTTAGAAAGAAAGCACTTAAAGATGTAGCTAATAAAGTTTTTGTAAATGAAGGTAATTATAACTTAGCTTTTAGTAGTAGCAAAGAGTTAATTCAGAGTAACGTAGTTATGAACGGTTACTTCGAAAATAAAGATTATTATATACACAATAGGAAAATTATAAATTCATGGTTTCCAAACGTAGAGAAACGCAGTGACAATGATTTAGTCTTTCACTTTAGAACGGGAGATAGACTGTTTTATAAGAATGAGTTTGATTCAAAGCCCTCTGCAGAAAGAATTAAAAAAGCAATCGACGCTTTTCAATTTGCTAATCTTCATATTGTAACAGATTTACCCGAGTGGAAAAGATATACATTCGAAGAGTTTAAAGTTCTTGAGTTTCATGTATCTGTAACCGGTGAGAAGAGAGTTGACAACATGCTGGCATATGAGTATTTTACATCATGTTTTGACATGCTGAATAGCTACAACCCGAATATTAAGAAACGAAGTGTACTTGAAGATTTTAACTTTATTAGAACCTTTGACAATATTCTATTTCAACACGGCACTATGGCATGGTGGGCATCACTGCTTAGTGATGCTTCAAATATAAGTGTATACGGTCCGTGGCGACCGTGGAAGCAAAACAATAAGAATTTGAGCGAAGTACCTGGGTGGGTAAAATGGGAATAAAATTTGAATTATTTAAAAATAGCAATGTGATTCTTTTCTATACTCATCAAGGTTTAGGAGATTCGATAAGCTGTTCACCTATAGCAAATTATATTGGTAAACTTTTTACTTCAAAAAAAATATTATTTATTGTTCAAAGCAAAAGATATGGTGAGATGATATCCAAACTAATTAGCCAAAGAAACGTAGAGATATATGTCCCAGAAGAATGGGAAGATGGTAAAAAAACAGATAGTTTTGGATCACATCTTGAATATTTTACGGAATTATCAGATAGGAACAATTGGGACTTAATATTCACAGGTGGAAAATATTATAGAAACTATTCTTCTTTACCTTGGGATTATAGTTTTTATGAATGTCTAGGTTTGAATTACGAAACTAAATACAATCACTTTCATATAGACAAAACGGCTTTAGAAAACAAAGAATCTTTTGAAAAAATAACACAAAACAAAGAATATATTTTTGTTCACGATGACACAAAAAGAGGTAGAAAAATAAAGCCGCACAATGAAAACAATTATCTTGTTGTAAAGAATGACATAAGTTATTCTTTGTTTGATTATATTCAAATAGTGAAAAAAGCAAAAGAATGTCATATAATGGGATCTTCTTTATTATGCTTGATGGACTTTTTTGAATTAAACTTTGAAAATTGTAGCTATTATTTATATGATTTTAGAGGTAGTAATGTAAATTTTAAAGGAAAAGAAAAATGGATACAAGTAAAATAAAAATAGTGTTCTTAACAAACAAATCAGACTTTGGGAGAAGAGGATACGAGATTTTTTTGAATGAAGGGTTTGACATTGTATTTGCTTCTTTTGGTGAAAACAATTTATTTGAAATACTTAAAAAAAATAAATTTGATTATTTAATTTCATTTTGTTATCCCTACCGTGTCTCTAAAGATATTTTAAAATTAGCCAATAAAACCAACATTAATTTTCATCCGGCACCCCTACCATACTACAGGGGCTTTGCAGTTTATAATTTTGGTATAATGAATGAAGAAAGCGAATGGGGTACAACTGCACACATAATGGAAGAGAAGTTTGATACTGGTGATATAGTTTTTTCAAACACGTTTAAGATATGCAAAGAAACTGAAACTGCTTTTTCATTAAGGGACAAGAGTAGAGAAAAACTTTTTGATCTTTTAAAAGAATACGTTGTTGCGCTTAAAAAAGATATCCCAATTAAGAAAATGAAGCAAGTTGGAGAAAGTAAATATTTTTCTAAGAAGATGTTAAATAAAGAAAGAATAATCCAAGAAAAAGATTCACATAAAGTCATTGATAAAAAAATTAGAGCATTCTGGTGTCCACCATACCCAGGAGCAGCATTTAACATTAATGGAAAACAGTATATAATAATTAATGAACAAATATTAAAACAGGGGTAAAAATGTCTGATACACTAGGTGGTCTTATTGACAAGCTAATAACTATTGATATGAAAATGTGGAACAATCAAGAATTTCTTTATGAAGTTAGAAGATTGTCTTTTGAAGAATTTAAGCAGAAATACACAGACGGAGAATCAAAACAGGCAGATTTGTTTGATTCAATTAAAAAATGTTGTGACCTTAATATTCAAAGAAATCAATTAATAGACGAAGTTGACGAAAAGATTATTAGAATGATTAAAGAAGCAATATCAGGAAACGACCTGGATGCAGGAAAGTTTATTCAAAGAAAACATAAAACATACTAATATGATTAATATTTACGAGCCTTATTTAACCATGTCGTCACGAAAGTATCTAATAGATGCTTATGACTCCACATGGGTATCTAGCCAAGGTGAATATAAAAACAAATCAGAGGAATTAATTTCTAAATTGTTAGGTGTCGACAAAGAAAAACTATTTTTATGTAGTAGTGGAACAGCTGCAACACATTTATGTGCAATTGCGCTAAAATATAAATTCCCTAATATAAAAAGAATATTAGTACCTAACAATGTTTATGTTGCTGCTTGGAATGCATTCATTATGAATCCTGTGTTTGAATTAGTACCTATAAAAACAGATATATCAACTTGGAATATCGATATGAATGATTTAAAAAATAAAATTAAAAAAGATGATGCAGTACTTATTGTGCATAATGTAGGTAACGTAATCAATGTTCCGAAATTAAAAAGATTATATCCAGAAAATATTTTTATTGAAGATAATTGTGAAGGTTTATTTGGGAAATATGAAAACAAGCCCACCGGTACTTCGTCATTTTGTAGTTCTTTTTCTTTTTTTGGTAATAAGTCAATCACTTCCGGTGAAGGAGGATTATTTTTCTGTAATGATATTGAAACACTTCGCTATGTTAAGAAAGTTCATGGTCAAGGTATGTCTAGAAAAAGATATGTTCATGATGTATTAGGCTACAACTATAGAATGACAAATTTACAAGCAGCGATTCTTCTAGGGCAACTTGAAGATCACAAAGAAATATTAGAAAGAAAATCTTTAATATGGGAAAGGTACACAAACAATTTTAAAAATGAAAAAAATATTTTATTGCAAAAATCTGATGATTACACAGAATCAGCAAAATGGATATATTCTTGCAGAATAGTTAAAGAAGATTTTAAATCAATTAATGATTTTCTGACGTCAGAAAATATAGAAATCAGACCTATGTTTTATCCAATGTCAATACATAATCATTTAAAAAAATATGCAAATGCAAAAGAAGAAACAACTGCAAAAATCATCAACAAAGAATGTTTAATGTTACCTTCTCATCCAAAGATTCCTCTTAATACAATAGACTTTATTAGCGAAAAATTAATTAAATATTCGAGAGAAAAAAATGAGCGCTAAGTTAATAATATTTGATTTAGACGGGGTTTTAATTGATGCGTGTGAATGGCACTATCAATCTTTAAATGATGCCTTATCTGAAATATGTAATTATAAAATATCTAGAAAAGACCATGAAAGCATTTTTAACGGAATTCCAACAAAAAAAAAGCTAAATATATTATCTAAACAAAATCTATTAAAGAAGATTGATCATGATTTAGTTTTTAAAAAAAAGCAAGAATATACTATAGATAAAATTAAAAACCATGCTGGATTAGATGTAGATAAAATTGAAATGATAAAATTGCTTAAGAAACAAGGACACATCGTTGCATGTTTTACAAATAGTATTGAAAAAACAGCGCACTTAATGCTTAAAAAGATAGGTGTGTTTGAATTATTAGACATGATCATTACAAATCAAGATGTTAAAAATAGTAAACCTTCTCCTGAGGGTTACTTTATGGTAATTGATGAGTTTAACATGTCTATTGGAGATGTTATAATTATTGAGGATTCTCCTAAAGGATTAGAGGCAGCTTATAAAACAGGCGCCCATGTAATTCCAGTAATGAATGCAACACAAGTTAACTATAGTTTAGTAAAGGATAGAATATGAAAGTTTTAATTCCCATGGCAGGAGAAGGAAGTCGTTTTTTAGATGAAGGATATGTTTTTCCAAAACCTTTAATTAATGTCAATGGCAAACCAATGATTCAGACTGTTGTTGAAAATTTAAGTTTTGATTGTGAATATATATTTTTAATTAGAAAATCACACTTAGAAAATTACAAAGGCTTAGTTGATACTTTAGAGCAGATTACTAACGGTAAATACAAGTACGTAATAGTTGATAAATTAACAGAAGGCGCTGCATGTACTGCATTGTTAGCAAAAAAATATATTGATAATGATGAAGATCTCTTAATAGCAAATTCAGATCAGTATATTGATTTTAGCCCTGAAAATTTTAAATATTTAAAAAATATGACAACTGTTGATAGTATTGTTTTTGCATTTAACGATGTGCATCCAAAATGGTCTTTTGTAAAAGTTGACAAACAAGGATATGTAACTGATGTAAAAGAGAAAAAGCCAATATCAAATATAGCAACATGTGGTATCTATTGGTATAGGCGAGGTTCTGACTTTGTAAAATATGCTGAAAGTATGATAGAAAAAAATATTAGGGTTAATAATGAATTTTATATTGCTCCGGTGTATAATGAACTTATAAATGACAATAAGACACTTATACCCTTTTATGTGCATAAAATGTGGGGACTAGGCACACCCGAAGACTTAAAAATATTTCTAAACAATCAAAAAAAATAATAAAATGAAAATAATATCACATAGAGGCAATTTAGAAGGTCAAGACAAAACAAAAGAAAATAAACCGTCTCATATAAAACAAGTAATTGAAAAAGGTTTTGAGGTAGAAATTGATGTGTGGTATGTAGACAATAAATTTTATCTAGGTCATGATATGCCTACATATGTGATAAACAATGACTTTTTTGATAAAAATATGTGGATCCACTGTAAGAACATTGGTGCTGTTGAACAATTAAAGTCAACAAAACTAAATTGGTTTTGGCATGAAGAAGATCAAATGACCATAACTAGTCTTGGTTATATATGGTGTTTTCCGGAAACATATGTCGATAAAGGAATCACAGTTGTTTTAGGAAGGAAAAAGAAAATCAACAAAAAAATCTTAGGTGTCTGCACTGATTACCCTAAAGATTGGATGGAGTAAAAATGAAAAAAGATTTTTTAATAATTAGTAATAAAAAAAGTAGGGCAGCAAATAACGTTTTTAATCAATTTAAAAAAGATTTCAATACTGAAATTTTATTTACCTCTGATATAGGAAACTATAACACTCACAACAAAGAATATAAAAATATTATACTTTGCTCAGGAGGATATAATCAAGCTTGCTTTGATTTAATGGAGAATAATTTTAAAGATAGTTTTTTAATACAACATGACACGACTGATAGTGAAGATGTTCAAAAATTCTTGCCTAATAGAATTCCTAATCTTATTTTTCAAAGAGAGTTGACAAATAACACGAAAAATATATTCCCAAATACTCCTATTGAGCCGGTTCATTTTGCAATTAATAGCATATATGATGAAGCATATCAAAACAAGGATATTGATGTTAGTATGATGATGACAATGACCAATCCTAGAAGGGCACCTTTTGTTGAACATGCTTTAAAAATAGCAAAAGGTAAATTGTCACATTTAAATTGGCATATCAAAATAACACCTCAGTCTGTACACACACCAAACATTTATAAAGCAGTCTGCAATCGATCCAAAATCGGACTACATTATTTTGGTAATTCTTATGATTCAATAAGAATATGGGAGTTAGCTAGTACACAAACTGCAATTATTATGCCAAAACTCAGGCTTAAATCGACAATGAATGATCATATGTCGTTTAATCATTATCAAGAAATTAATGATAATTTTTTAGATTTAGAAGAAAAGATAATTCACCTTCTTGAAAATAATAGGTGGAAAAGCCTAGCAGAAAAAAGCTTTAATGACTACAATGAAAATCATAATCCGACAAAATGTTATGAAAAATATTGTGAAGTTCTGAAAAGGCATGATGTTATTTAAGGATTATTAGATATGAAAATATTAGTCACCGGCGGTACCGGAATGGTAGGGTCAGCTTTTAAAGCAATAAAAACAAAACATGAATTAATCATGGTGGGATCCCAGGATTGCAATTTACTAAATAGCAATAATGTTTTAAAAATGTTTAATTATCATCAACCCGATGCAGTAATTCATTTGGCAGCTAAGGTGGGTGGTGTCAAAGGTAATTCAGAATTTGTTTCTGATTATTTTTATCAAAATATTTTAATAAACACTCATGTCTTAAATGCAGCAAAAATTACAGACACTAGTAAAGTCCTCTCTTTATTATCAACATGTGTATACCCAGATAATCCATCTTATCCTTTGACAGAAGATCAAATACATAATGGAGAACCCCACCAAAGTAATTTTGGATATGCATATGCAAAAAGAATGTTAGAGGTGCAATCAAGAGCAATAAGAAAACAGTTTGGTTTGAATTACATCACAGCTGTCCCAAACAATTTGTTTGGAGAACACGACAACTTTGACTTAGAAAACGGACATGTGATCCCAGCGCTAATAAGAAAAATACATGAGGCAAAGTTAACTGGCATCGCACCTGTTCTCTGGGGAGACGGAACGCCCTTGAGAGAGTTTACTCATTCAAATGATATTGCAAGATCACTAATGTTCCTTTTAGAGAACTACAATGAGTATATGCCAGTTAACATAGGGAATACAACTGAAACGTCAATAAGCAGCTTGGCCAGCACGCTATCACACATGTTGGGTTATAAAGGCAAAATTAAATGGGACAAAACAAAACCTGCTGGGCAACTTAAAAAGCCTAGTTCAAATAAAAAATTTATGCAACTATGCCCATCTTTTGAGTATACTAATTTAAATGATAGTTTGGAGAAAACATGCAAGTGGTTTTTGGACAACTATCCAAATGTTAGAGGAGTTTAAATGAAGACAGCACTCGTAACTGGTGTAACCGGTCAAGATGGTAGTTACCTTATAGAATTACTTTTAAGTAAGGGCTATCATGTAATTGGAGTCAAGAGAAGAACAAGCTTAATATCAACTAATAGAATAGATCACTTGCTCAATTCAAGTAATTTTACTTTAGTTTACGGATCAATGCATGATTCTGGGTGGATGTATGAGTTGCTATTGAGACACAAGCCAGATGAGATTTATAATCTTGCTGCTCAAAGTCACGTTAGAGTTAGCTTTGATTGTCCTATTGAGACAACAGATATTGTCGCACTTGGAGCATTAAGATTATTAGAAGCAACTAGGTTGATATGCCCAGATGCCAAATTTTATCAAGCATCATCTTCAGAGATGTTTGGAGACAATCCCACGACTCCGCAGAACGAAGACACAGCATTTATGCCGGCAAGTCCTTACGCATGCTCAAAACTGTTCGCGCACAATTTGATGCGCAATTACAGGGAGGGGTATGATATGTTTTGTTGTTCTGGCATTCTGTTCAATCATGAATC
>TARA_R110002153_G_scaffold70814_4_pt1 | contig 22444 bp, 18 predicted proteins | sample TARA_R110002153 | Tara Oceans TARA_R110002153 (sample SAMEA4398193) | marine metagenome | biome: Polar Biome; feature: [SRF] surface water layer (ENVO:00010504); material: water (ENVO:00002006), including particulate matter (ENVO:01000060) such as... | depth 5 m | reverse complement strand
AATTGGTTTTCCGGTATTTTTATTCCAAATAACAGTGGTTTCTCTTTGGTTTGTAATTCCTAAACCAATAATATCTACAACATTAATATTCGCTTTTGCGATCACTTTTTGTAAAGTCGATAACTGCGTTTCTAAAATCTCTAAGGCATTATGTTCTACCCAACCAGATTTGGGAAATAGTTGCTGAATTTCTTGTTGTTCCATGCCAACAATTGTTCCTTTTTCATCAACAAGTACAGAACGAGAACTTGTAGTTCCTTGATCTAAAGCTAGAATATATTTTTTTGCCATTGGTTTTTAAAAGATGAACAGCAATTTACAAAATAACATGTATATAAATTATTACCTTTAGCCAAAATAAACACTCTTTTTATGGAATATGGATTTCTATCAGTAATACCACCAATTGTTGCCATTATTTTAGCACTTAAAACAAAACAAGTGTACATCGCTTTGTTATTCGGAATCTGGTTTTCTTGGTTGATTATTAAAGGATGGAATCTTTTAGACGGTACTTTGGCGATGATTGAAGGCATGGTAAATGTTTTTCAATCCGAAGGAAATACAAGAACAATTATGTTTAGTGCTTTGGTTGGCGCTCTGTTAATTTTTATTCAATATTCTAGAGGAGTTGAAGGTTTTATCAATATTTTAAATAGAAAATTGGTGAAATTAGAAGAAAAAAAATCGGGTTATAGTAGAGTGATGGTTCAGATTTTGGCAACTGTAACAGGTTTATTATTATTTGTTGAAACGAGCATTAGTTCTTTAACAGTAGGAACTTTATATCGTCCAATTTTTGATAAATTAGGAATTCCGAGAGAAAAACTAGCTTATATTGCAGATTCAAGTTCTGCGCCTTCATCAATTTTAATTCCGTTTAATGCTTGGGGTGCTTTTATCATGGGACTTTTGTTAACACAAGGCATCGAAAAACCATTTTCTATGATGATGGCATCCATCAAATATAATTTTTATCCATTGATTGCCATTGCGATGGTTTTTGTGGTCATTTTATCAAAGAAGGATTTTGGTTTGATGAAAAAAGCAGAAATCAGAACCAAAGAAACTGGCGAGTTGATGAATAAAAATTCTAAACCAATGGTTTCTGATGCGGTAACTTCTTTTCCGCCAAAAGAAGGCATTGAAGCGAAAGCTTATAATATGATTGTGCCGCTTTTGGTGATGGTTTGCATGATGCCAATAAATTTGATGTATACAGGTTGGGATGCTGTAAAATCATCAACCTCATTCTTAAATCACGCTTCGCAAGCAATTGGCGAAGGTTCTGGTTCATCATCTGTTTTATACGCGGTAATTACGTCTTTATTGGTTGCCATGATTATGTATTTTATACAGGGAATTATGAAGCCAAAAGAAGCAATCGACTTAACTTTAAAAGGAATTAGCGAGTTAATGCCTTTGGCTTTGCTGATGTTGTTAGCGTTTGCAATTGGGGATGCTTGTAAAGAATTAGAAACGGGAATTTATGTTGCAAATGCCACGAAAGAATGGCTTTCGCCAGAGTTGTTGCCAGCAGTTGTTTTTATAATTAGTTCATTTATTGCTTTTTCTACTGGAACTTCTTGGGGAACTTTTGCCATCATGTTGGCAATTTCTGTACCCATGGCAAATATTCATGGTGCAGATGTAACGATTGTTGTTGCTGCAACATTAGGAGGAGGTATTTTTGGAGACCATTGTTCGCCAATTTCTGATACTTCAATTATATCATCCATGGCTTCTGCAAGCGATCATATAGATCATGTAAAAACACAGTTGCCTTATGCGTTATTTGGGGGCGCAATTACTGTTTTGATGTATTTGGTTATTGGATTTTTTGGGTAGTTTAAACGCAAAGATGCAAAGTTTTTTCGCAAAGGGAGCAAAGTGAATTTTATTTTTTGGGCGTTCCCTAAAAAGGTCGCGCTTTCACTACTCGCTTTTTTTGTGAAAAACAAAAAAGAGCTCAAACAAATCGTTCAATCGCTAACGCAGGCATTTTTATAAACAAGTATCATTCCACTCAATTTTGTCATCCTGAATAGGATTTTCTCTACATTGTTTGCTCGAAATATTGCATCATGACAAACTGTTTTAAAAATAAGAATTGTATTTTTTTAATGAAACCTTAGCGAACTTTGCAAAAAAAAACTTTGCATCTTTGCGTTTAATTTATTCCGCTAAAATTCCACGTTTTTTAATTTCATCAATCATTCGTAAAGAACCTTCTTTAATGGTATTTTCTTTAAAGATGAATGTTTTTTCGAACAAGGTGTTTCCTTCGAAAAAAGTAACTTGAAAACGGTTGTTTAAGGCAAATAAATCTGGCTGAATTAATTCAATTTTAGCATATGAATTAGCTGGTAACACATCAATTTTTTTACGAAATAAAGAAGTGATTTTTGTATCAGAAAAACCTTGAGTTACAATTACAATCATTTCTAAATCAACATTTTTATTATTAATAATGTAAGCATTCCAATCATCGGTTTTATAAACATCATTATATTCATAAACAATTGCAATTTCTACATCTGTAACTTTGGGTATTTGTATGTCTTTTTTCATAAATAATAATCAGGAAAATAGCTTGTTTGTGTCGTTGTAATTTGATGTAATAAAACCTCTTAAATTATTTAGAATTAAATGTTCAAAAACTACATCTTCACCATAAATTTCTATTAGGTTTTTTGGTTCGAAAACCAGGTATTGTATTTTTGTGAAAAATAAATCACAAAATAAATCTGTATTAAAATTGTTGCGAAGATACTTTTTTTCTATAGCTTCTTCAAACAAGGGTTTTAAATCGTTCTCTATAAAAGAGACTTTAAAATCTTTTAAGAAATCATCTGTATTTCGGTAGTATTTTTTAATTCCGTATAAAAAAGAAGGTTTAAAATAGTTTAAATATTGAAAACTTGTTTTTTTAATTAGGATGATTTTTAGAAGCGGATCTTCATTGTTTTTTTTAATTTTATCTACTTCGTGCAAGTATTTATCTGTAAGTAAACGAACACCTTTAGCAACAAGTTCATCTTTGGTTTTAAAGTGTTTGTATATGGTTTTTTTAGAAATACCGAGTTTGGAAGCAAGTTCGTTCATAGAAAAACGCTTGCTTCCAAACTTGATAAAATTTCTAATAGAACACTCTAAAAGTTCTTGTTTATCAATCATTATTGGTTGTTCTAAATACCTTTTATCCGAAGTTAAAAAAAAACGATTTTAACTATTCAACAGGTATTGATAATAACGGAACATTTAATCCAGAAGCCATAACTCTCGTTTTACTTTTATGAATTATAGATTCCCAAAACCCATATTTTTTAGGAATCATTACTAGCAATTCTGCTTTAGATCTTTTAATTTCTTTTTCTATTTCTTCAATAACTGTGTTCGACGAAATATTTTTATACAAATAAGTAACTCCTTCTAATTCTTTGTCAATATTATCAAGAGATTTTGCGTTTAATTTTAGTTCATCAATTTTTTTATCAACATAGAAAACTGTAATTTCTGACTTTAACTTAGTTGCTACTCTTCTTAATTTAGCCAGTGTTTTTAAGGGAATATCTTGCATTAAATCACAAGCAAAAAGAATTTTTTGAATTCCAGTAAATTTTGCATTTATAGGAATAGCCAATACAGGAAATTTTTTCATACTAATTAACGTAGTAGTTGGGTTTCCTAATAAATTTTGCTCCATTGATTTAGAAGACATTCCCATTACTAAAAACGGGGAATCATAAAATTTCATTAAACGATCTATTTCTTCTTCTAGATTAACGTATTTACATATATAATCTACTTCAATACTAAATTTTTTAGATAAATCTAAAGCTATTTCTTTTAATCGATTTCTCTCTTTTTCTATTAAACCATCAATTGATACTGCTGATAATAATGTGTTTGAGGCATGAACTGGTAGTTTAAATGAATTAAAAATAACAAGCTTTGTATTAAATAGTTTCGCTACTGAAGCCGAATATAATACAGCGTTTTCTGATGCTTTAGAAAAATTTGTTGCAACTAAAATAGTTCTCATAATTTAAATTGATTAGTATTCGTTAAATTATTGCCATCCGCCACCAAGAGCTTCGTATAAATTTACAATAGATACTAATTGTTGTAATTTACTATCTATAATATTAAGCTCTGCGCTTAAAGCACTTTGTCTTGCGGTTAATAAATCTAGATACGTTGCGTACCCATTTTTAAGTAACTCATCAGAGTTTTGTTCTGCTTTTCTTAATGCTTCCACTTCATTCTTTCTAAACTCAAATTTTTTAGTTTCAGATGTATAAGTAAATAAAGCGTTAGACACTTCGTTTCCTGCAACTAAAAGCGCTTTTTTAAACTGAAGTAAAGATTGTTCTTGTTGTGCTAAAGCAACTTCTTTTTGCGTTTTTAAATTTCGTTTGTTAAAGATTGGTTGTGTTAAACCGCCAACAATCGTAGCAAATAAAGAGTTTGCATTTATTAAATTATCTAAATCTAAACTTTGAAAACCTCCAGAAGCAGTTAATTTTAATGATGGATAAAAATTACTTCTAGCTACATTTGTTAACTCAAAAGACTGAATTAAATTATATTCTGCAGCCATTACATCTGGTCTGTTGCTTAATAAAGTTGAAGGAACTCCTAATTTTAATTCGGTTTCTATTTTCTGATTTGTTAAGCTTCCTCTTTCAAATTTTTGAGCGCTTTTTCCTAATAAAATACTCAACGTATTTTCAGTTTTAAAAATAGCAGTTTCAATATCTACTTCTAATGCTCTAGCGCTGTTGTATTGTGCAATATTTTGATCTACAGCAACTTGATTTGTTAAACCAGCATCTTTTAAAGCTTTGATTGTTTTTACACTGTTTTTGCGAGTTTCAATTGTTTGTTTGGTAATTTCTAATTGAGAATCTAACGCCAAAAGTTGATAATAGGTAATTGCAATATTAGAAATTAATTGTGTTTTTACCGCTTGATGTGCAGCAACACTTTGCAAGTAATTTGCAGTAGTAGCACGTTTATTACTTCTAATTTTTCCCCAAACATCTGCTTCCCAAGATAAACTTGCAGTAATATCGTATTGATCTATTCCTCCGCCAAATAATGATCCAAATTGACCATTTTTAGAAAGCTCTTGATGTGTTGCATTTGCACCTAAACTAACAGATGGTAAATAACCAGCTTTACCTTGTTTTGCATACGCTTCTGCAGCTATCATTTGCTGAATAGCAATACGAACATCCATATTATTTTGAAGTCCTTCTTCTATATATTGATTTAAAAAAGGGTCTGTAAACAAAGTTTTCCAAGATACATCTGCCATAGATAAACTATCTGATGGCAAATTATCTGTTCTATACAAATTTTCTGTTTCTTCTATTTCAGGTCTTTTATAATCTTTAGCTACAAAGCAACTTTGTAAAGTAAAAGCGATTGCAACAAAAACAAGTCCTTTTTGAAGTTTATTATTTTTTATAATTGATATCATTTGATTAATCTTCATTTTGTTGAGTAATAACTGCTGGTTTACTAGAAATTTTTTCTTGTAACCACTGAAATAGTATAAATAAAATAGGAATTACAAACACACCTAAAAGTGTTCCTATAAGCATTCCTCCTGCAGCACCAGTACCAATAGATCTGTTACCTTCGGCACCAACACCTTTTGCTAATACTAATGGCATTAATCCAAGTATAAATGCAAAAGAAGTCATTAAAATTGGTCGTAAACGTGCTTTTGCTCCATGGATTGCTGCATCTACAATACTTTCACCATTTTTTCTTCTTTGTAATGCAAACTCTACAATTAATATGGCATTTTTTGCGAGTAAACCAATCAGCATAATTAAGGCTATTTGGAAATAAATATTGTTCTCTAATCCAAAGAATTTTGTGCTAATATAAGCGCCAAATACACCAAAAGGTAAAGACAATACTACAGCTAAGGGTAATAAGTAACTTTCATATTGTGCGCTTAATAAGAAATACACAAACAAAATACTTAATATAAATATAAAGGTTGTTTGATCACCAGCACTAACTTCTTCACGAGTTAAACCAGAATAAGCAACTGTGTAATTGTTTGGTAATTTTGCAGCTTCTTCTTCAATTACTCTAATGGCATCACCTGTACTAAAACCTTCGTTTGTGGCTCCAGTAATTGTTGTTGAATTAAATAAATTGAAACGAGTTACAGATTGTGGTCCATACACACGTTTTAATTTTACAAATTGAGTAATTGGTGTCATTTCGCCAGAATCATTTCTAACATACATGCTATTTAAGGCATCTACATTTGCTCTGTCTTCTGGTAAAGATTGAATATAAACTCTAAACTGTTTTCCAAATCTAGAAAAATCTGAAGCATAAACACCACCAATATAACCTTGTAAAGTAGAAAAAATACTATTGATTGGTACCCCTTTTTCTTTTGCTAAGGGTACATTAATTTCCATTTCGTACTGCGGATATTTTGTATTGAAAGAAGATTGTGCATATTTAACTTCTGGATGCTTCATTAAAGCCATTGCAAATTCTTGATTTACTTTGTCTAAATCCGTGAATTCACCTCCAAACTTATCTAATAAATTTACTTCAAAACCAGCAGAATTACCAAAACCTCGAATACTTGGAGGTGCAAAGAAAATAATATTTGCTTCTGGTATGCTTGCAGCAACACCAAAAAGTTTTCCTGTAATAGCTTCAGCAGAAAGTGCATCTGTTTCACGTTCTTCCCAATTGGCAAGTTTTATAAGACCAAAACCATAGTTAGTACCAGCACCACTAATTAAACTTCTTCCTTTGATAAAAGAAACACCAACCACACCATCTAAACCTTTTGCTTTATCATTTAAACTTTGAATTACTTGATTTGTTCTATCCAAAGAAGCTCCTGCAGGTAATTCTATATTTGCAAAAATAATACCTCTATCTTCATTAGGTACAAAACCTGTAGGTGTTGTTTTTGATGCATAAAAAATACCAACAACAACTAACCCTAAAAGTAAAACAGGTACCCATTTTCTTTTGTATAAAAACTGAAGTGATTTTCCGTATTTATTAACTGTGGCATTAAATCCACGATTGAATAAGGTGTAAAAACGTTTTAAAGGACTCTTCCCTTTTAACTCTTCATCATCTTTATGCTCTTTTAATAATAAAGCACATAAAGCAGGACTTAATGTTAATGCATTTACTGCTGAAATTAAAATGGCAATAATTAACGTAACACCAAATTGCTCGTAAAAGACACCTGTTGGTCCTTGTACAAAAGTTACTGGAATAAATACTGCTGCCATTACTAAAGTGATAGAAATAATAGCTCCAGAAATTTCATTCATTGCTGTTAACGTTGCTTTTTTAGGATTCTTTTCTCCCTCGTCCATTTTAGCATGTACAGCTTCTACCACAACAATTGCGTCATCTACCACAATTCCAATAGCAAGTACTAATGCAAATAGAGTTAATAAGTTGATTGAATAGCCAAAAACACTTAAGAAAAAGAAGGTACCAATTATGGAAACTGGCACTGCAATTGCAGGAATTAAAGTAGATCTAAAGTCTTGTAAAAAGAGAAATACCACTAAGAAAACAAGCAAAAACGCTTCTAATAATGTATGAATTACTTTTTCTATGGAAGCATTTAAAAACAAACTTGTATCATAAGGCACAAAAATATGTAGGCCTTCTGGTAAGTCTTTTTCAACTGAACTTAATGTTGTTTTAATGTTTTCAATAATTTCTTGAGCATTAGATCCTTTTGTTTGAAAAATCCCCATAAATACGGCTGGATTCCCTTTACTCATTGCATTAGAAGCATAAGATTGCGCATCTAACTCAATGGTAGCAACATCATTTAAACGAAGAAATTCTCCATTACCAAGCGCTTTAATTACAATATCTCCATATTGTTTTTCTTCTTTAAATCTCCCACTATAGGTTAATACATAAGAAAAAGCTTCCCCATTATTTTCACCTAAAGAACCTGCAGCAGCTTCTAAATTTTGTTCTTTTAAAGCTGCAGAAATATCTGAAGGAATTAAATTATACGCTGCTAATTTTTCTGGTTTTAACCAAATACGCATGGCATAATCTTGTTGTGAAAATACACTTACATCTCCAACACCACTAATACGTTGCATCGCTGGAATAACGTTTATTTTAAGGTAATTCTGTATAAAAGTAGCGTCATAATCTTCACTATCAGTATACATTGATAAGAACATTAATGCACTAGTTTGTTGTTTGGACGTTGTAACTCCAGTCTGTTTTACCTCTTGTGGTAACAATGGATTTGCTCTTGCAACACGATTTTGTACGTTTACAGCAGCAATATCTGCATCAACATTTTGATTAAAATATACGGTAATATCTGCAGTACCTGTGTTAGAAGCTGTAGATGTTATATAAGTCATCCCTTCTACACCATTAATTTGCTCTTCAATTGGTATAATTACACTTTCTAAAACGGTTTCTGCATTGGCTCCAGGATAAGAGGCAGACACTTTAATTGTTGGTGGTGCAATATCTGGGTATTCTTCTATTGGTAAACTGGTGATACTGATAACACCAAGCATTACTATAATAATAGAAATTACTGTTGAAAGAACCGGTCTTTCAATAAATGTTTTTAACATAATTCTAATGAGTTTCTAATTTTTAAATAAGGTTGTAATTGGTTTTGTAACTTCTTCGAAAGGAATTTCTTTTGGAGTTATTTCCATTCCACTTTTCAATTTACCAACTCCCGTTGTTACTATTTTAGCATTGGATTCTAAACCCGATTCTACTACATATAGATTATCAATATTCGCTTTTATTTTTATAATTGAAGAGGTTACTTTATTATTTTCTTCTAATTTAAAAATCATAATCTTACCCTGTTGCTCGTAAGTTGCTTCTTGCGGAACTACAATAGCGCTTTCATAAACAATTGGTATTTGAATTCTACCACTATTTCCATTTGTAAGTAATTGATTTGGGTTGTCAAAAACAGCTCTAAAACTTACTGTTCCTGTTGTTTGATTTATCTGCCCAGAACTTGTTTCAATTTTTCCTTTTTCAGAATACGTACTTCCATTTGCTAAAATTAAGTTTACAGCATCATAATTAGCTAGTTTTTCTTTTAGGTTTTTACCTTCGGCATTTTGTAGAAAATCTAAATATTGAGTTTCATTTAAACTAAAAAAAGCATACACCTTACTAATATTACTAACTGTTGTTAATGGAGTTGCATCATTTGGACTAATTAATGCACCTTCTCTAAAATTAATTGCACCAACATAGCCATCTACAGAACTTCTAATAGTTGCGTAGCCAATATTTGCAGAAACACCACTATAATTTGCTTTTGCTTGTGCCAAATTTGCTTTTGCAGTTTCTAATTGTACAGCGCTTATAATATTTTTTTCTACAAGTGGAATTAATTTATCAACTTCAACTTGGGCAACATTAATACGTGCTTTTGCTGCGCCAGCATCTTGACTTAAAGATTGTGTTTCTAACTCAAATAAAACTTGACCTTTACGAACTTTTTCTCCTTCATCTACGAATACTTTTTTTATGTAGCCAGAAGTTTTTGCTCTAACATCGCTATTTATAATACCTTCTATATTTGTTGGGTATTCTGTAAAACCTGTTACTGTTTTAGATTGTAATTGCGTAACAGGAAAAGTAGCTGGAGGCATTTTTGCTGCTTGTTTATTTTCTTGTTCTTTGCCACAACTTATTAATAATCCCGAAATTAGGAAGGCTGTTATTATTGGTTTTAGGTTGATTTTTATCATTATCTATTTATTAAATTTATTGTTTTTTTCTGTTATTTTTGATCTTAGTTTTAATACTGATTTTGTTACCTCTTGTAAAAACTGAATGTAATCGTCATGAAAATCTAACTCAAATCTTTCATCTTCTTCAATAGTGTCAGAATTATTAATAGATTCTTTGTAGGTTTTTATTTCTAGATGTAGCTCTTTTTCACTGGACCAAGATTCGACAAGAGTATCAATGCTTAAGCAAATAGAATCTTTATTAATAGTGAAATATTTTTTTCTATCGCCTGGTTTAGTGAAATAGACAATTTTTTTCAAATCATGCAAATGATTCAAATGAGTAGAAATAGTGCTTTTACTAGCACATAAATCGGAAACTAAATCTTCAAACGTTGTTCCTGATTTTCCTTTAAGAATTATATACGATTTTATACGAGCAGCAACTGGCGCTAACTGTTCTTTTTTTTCTAATAACACGCCAAGCTTTTCTACGAGTGCACTTTTTTGTTTACAAGAAATCATTTTTTAAAATTTTGCACAAAAATACAATTGGTTCGGAAAAAACCGAACCAAACGAATGTTAAAAAATTGTTAAAGAAAAAGCCGATAAAAAATCGGCTTGAAGTTATAATAAAAAGATGTTGATGTTGTTAAAGAACAGATTTAAACTGCTCAAGAAAACGTTTATCATTTTCGTAAAACATTCTTATATCTGGTATTTGATATAGCAACATAGCAATACGTTCTATACCCATTCCAAAGGCATAACCAGAGTATTTAGTAGGATCAATATTTGCATTTTTCAACACATTAGGATCTACCATTCCGCAGCCCATAATTTCTAACCAACCCGTACCTTTTGTAATTCTATAATCTGTTTCTGTTTCTAATCCCCAATAAATATCTACTTCTGCACTTGGCTCTGTAAAAGGGAAATAAGAAGGTCTTAAACGAATTTTAGATTTCCCAAACATCTCTTTTGTAAAGTATAAAAGTGTTTGTTTTAAATCAGCAAAAGAAACATCAGTATCAATATATAAACCTTCCACCTGATGAAAAATACAATGTGCTCTCGCAGAAATATCTTCATTTCTAAAAACTCTTCCCGGAGAAATTGTTCTTATAGGAGGCGTATTATTTTCCATATAACGAACTTGCACAGAAGAAGTGTGGGTTCTTAATAAAATATCAGGATTTTGTTCAATAAAGAACGTGTCTTGCATGTCTCTTGCAGGATGATATTCTGGCAAGTTCAACGCAGTAAAATTGTGCCAATCATCCTCGATTTCTGGGCCTTCAGAAACCGTGAAACCAATTCTATTAAAAACTTCAATAATTTGATTTCTTACCAATGATATTGGATGACGTGAACCTAACTCAATTGGCTCTGACGGACGCGTTAAATCTCCATAAAAAGATTTTTGACTTGTAGAATTCTCTAAACCATCTGTTAATTCTGCAACTTTACCTTCTGCAGCACTTTTTAAATTGTTTAATGCTTGGCCAAAATCTTTGCGCAAAGAGGCATCTACATTTTTAAATTCTGCAAATAAATCTTTTAGCAAACCTTTAGAACCTAAGTACTTAATTCTAAAATTTTCAACTTCTTCTTTGGTAGTTGCGTTAAAAGATTTTACATCGCCAATAAGTTCTTTTACTTTATCTAACATTACATCATAAATTAGTTGGCAAATTTACACTTTTTTATTTTTGTTGAATCTAAATATTGTGTTGAATCCTTAATTTTATCAAAGGTCTCAACTATAAAATTAATATATTGTAAGGCATAAAAACAGCATTAAAATGAATAAAAATATCTTAACTGATTTAAAAACATACGCATTTAAAGAGGTAACTTTTGATAAATTAATGCAAAACAGAATTAATAAGGTATTAATAGTTTGTTCTAATTACGATTTTTATATGCTCGAAGAAGATGGTAGAATTGAAGAACGAATTTTTAATGAATACACGTCTTTAAATTTAAGACATCCACCAAGTTTTATACATGCAAATTCTGCAAAAAGAGCCATTAAAATGATGGAATTTCATCAAATTGATATTGTTATTACTTGGCTAGATATTGGTAATTATAATGCGTTTGAGACCTCAAAAAAAATTAAAGAAATTTTTCCAAATGTGCCAATTGCAGCGCTTAGTCATCACTCTTCTATTTTAAGAAGTAAACTAGAAAAAGAGAATACAGATAGTATTGATTTTATTTTTCATTGGAACGGAAATGCAGATATCTTTTTGGCGATTATTAAATTAACAGAAGATAGAATGAACGCCAAAGTTGATATTAATGAAATTGGTGTTAAAGCCATATTATTAGTAGAAGATTCGCTAAAATTTTATTCTAGATACATTCCGCTTATTTATAAAGTAATCCTTAAACAAACTCAAGGATTAATGTCGGAAGGATTAAACGAGCATAGAAAAATGCTGATAATGCGCGGAAGACCAAAAATTTTACTAGCCACAACGTACGAAGAAGGAATTAGTTTATTTGATACCTATAAAAATAATTTATTAGGGGTAATTTCTGATGTAAATTATTACAAAGACGGCGTAAGAAACAAAGAAGCAGGTTTTTTATTTTTAAATTACGTACGAAATTATAAACGGTATTTTCCTTTTTTAATGCAGTCTTCAAATGCAAGTAATGAAAAACGAACCTTAGATTTAAAAGGTAAATTTTTATACAAACATTCAGAAACTTTAGGGGTAGATATCAAAAATTACATCATTAAATACTTTGCTTTTGGCGATTTTGAGTTTTGGGATCCTACACAAATGGAAGTGATCGCAACAGCCAAAGATTTAAGTGAATTTCAAAAAGCCATTAAAATTGTTTCTGAAGACTGTTTAATGTACCATGCAACAAGAAGCGAGTTTTCTAAATGGTTAAAATCAAGAGCTCTTTTTCCATTAGCAGATTTATTAAGCGTTATAGAATATGATGAATTTGAAAACAATGATCAAATAAGAGATTTTTTAATTAATGCAATTAAAGCCTATCGCGTTTATAGATCTAGAGGTGTTATTGTAAAATTTAATAAAAATAAATATGATGAGTTTGTTGTGTATGCAAGAATTGGCGAAGGTAATTTAGGAGGAAAGGGTAGAGGTTTGGCTTTTATAGATTCCTTTTTAAAACGTAATAATTTATATAATAAATATGAAAATGTAACGATTACCATACCAAGAACGGTCGTAATCAGTACCGAAGTTTTTGATCAGTTTATAGAAACACACAAACTAATTAAATTTGCTGCAGATTGCACCGATGATGAAAAAATATTACAAGAATTTATTTCAAAAGATTTGCCAGCTTGGGCCTTAGAAGATATTAAGGCATTCTTAAAAACCACCAAATGCCCTATTGCTGTGCGTTCTTCTAGTATGTTAGAAGATTCTAATTATCAGCCATTTGCAGGTGTTTTTGCAACGTATATGATTCCAGATTCTGAAATAAACAAAAAAGTAGAAATGGTTTCTAATGCAGTTAAATCGGTTATTGCATCTGCTTTTTTTGAAAGTAGTAAATCCTATTTAAAAGCCATATCTCATACCATAGAAGAAGATAAAATGGCGGTAATTTTACAAGAAGTTGTAGGTAAACAATACCAAGATGTGTATTATCCAAATATTTCTGGAGTAGCTCGTTCTATTAATTTTTATCCAATTGGTGATGAAAAAGCTAGTGAAGGTATTGCAAATATTGCGCTTGGTTTAGGAGAAATAATTGTAGGCGGCGGACAAACTTTACGTTTTTCACCTTATTATCCTAAAAAAGTGTTGCAATTATCTACGCCTGGTTCTGCACAAAGAGATACGCAACAGTATTTTTATGGATTAAATTTAGATCCGGATAGTTATAAAGTTTCAACGTGCGAAGCCATCAATAAAAAGAAAATAACAATTAGACAGGCAGAAAAACATGGTTCTTTAAAGTTTGTAGCGTCTACATATGATTTACAAAATAATACGATTAGACCAGGCGTAATGCATGATGGTATTCGAGTAATTACCTTTGATCATGTTTTAAAATACAATACGTTTCCGTTGCCGCAAATTTTACAAGAACTCTTACGAGTTGGACAACGAGAAATGAGAAGTCCGATAGAAATAGAATTTGCGGTAAAGTTAGATGTTTCTACAGGCAAACCAAAAGAATTTAGTTTTTTACAGATAAGACCTATCATAGAAAGCATGGAAACGGGGTGTAAATTGCCAGAAAGTTTAAATATTTCTGAGACTATAATTTATTCTGAATCTGCTTTAGGAAACGGAAAATACCAGAACATTTTTGATATAGTGTATGTAAAACCAGAAACATTTAATTCGGCAAATACAAGAGAAATTGCCAATGCAGTTGAAGAAATGAATAAAAAATTTGTGAAACTAGACAAACCTTATATTTTGGTTGGACCCGGGCGTTGGGGTTCAAGCGATCCTTGGTTGGGAATTCCGGTGCTTTGGTCTCAAATTTCAGCTGCAAAAATTATAGTAGAATCTGGATTAAATAATTTTAGAATTGATCCAAGTCAAGGAACCCATTTTTTTCAAAATTTAACATCCTTTAAGGTGGGTTATTTAACTATAAATCCGTTTATAAAAGATGGTTTTTATGATTTAGATTATTTAAACCAACAAGAAGCTGTTTTTGAAGATACTTATTTAAGGCATATTTCCTTTAAAAACGAACTCACCGTAATTATTGATGGCGAAAACAATAAAGCAGCTATTTTTAAGGAAGGTATTTCATTAGGGAAAAGTAATTTAAATCTAGAAGATTCTCTTGATGAATTACCACCAGAAGGATTTATCTAAAATATGTATATAATAAAAAAGGTGTTCAAATAAATCAATAAATATCTATATTCTTAAAAAATAGATAAATAATTGTTAAATACTAAAAAACACGATATTTATTTTATTTTATTATCAATTTTAAAATGTACTTTTGATCTTAAATTTATTCAATAAAAAGTTATTAATGATATCATTATGAATGTAAAAGAAATTTTAACAAATTTAGAAACTAAACATCCTGGAGAAAAAGAATATTTACAGGCAGTTAAAGAAGTTTTAGAGTCAATTGAAACAATATATAATGAAAACCCACAATATGAAGCGTCTAAAATTATAGAACGTTTAGTAGAACCAGATCGAATTTTAACCTTTAGAATTTCTTGGATTGATGATGCAGGTCAGGTGCAAGTAAATTTAGGTCATAGAGTACAATATAATAATGCATTAGGTCCTTATAAAGGAGGAATTCGTTTACACCCAAGTGTAAATTTAAGTATCTTAAAATTCTTAGGATTTGAGCAAATATTTAAAAATGCCTTAACTACATTGCCAATGGGTGGAGGTAAAGGAGGTTCAGATTTTAGTCCTAAAGGAAAATCAGACACAGAAATTATGCGTTTTTGCCAAGCATTTATGCTAGAATTGTGGAGAATGATTGGTCCAAGTACAGATGTGCCAGCGGGTGATATTGGTACTGGTGGTAGAGAAATTGGGTTTATGTATGGTATGTATAAAAAATTACAACAAGAACATACAGGTGTTTTTACAGGGAAAGGTTTAAATTGGGGAGGAAGTTTAATTAGACCAGAAGCTACAGGTTTTGGTGGCGTTTACTTTACAAGCCAAATGTTAGAAACTAAAAACGATACTTTTAAAGATAAAGTTATTGCATTATCTGGTTTTGGAAATGTTACTTGGGGTGTTGCTTTAAAAATTACTGAATTAGGCGGAAAAGTGGTTACAATCTCTGGACCAGATGGATATATTTATGACGAAAGAGGATTAGATGAAGATAAAATTAGTTATTTATTGCAGTTAAGAGCAACGAATAATGATATTGTTTCTCCGTATGTAGAAGAATTTCCAGAAGCTATCTTTTATCCGAATGAAAAACCTTGGAGCGTAAAATGTGATATTGCAATGCCATGTGCAACGCAAAATGAATTAAATGAAGAAGATGCAACAAAATTAGTTGCAAACGGTGTACAATATATAGCAGAAGTTTCTAATATGGGTTGCACACCAGAAGCTGTTGATATATTTCATAAAGCTAAAATTTTATACGGACCAGGTAAAGCTGTAAATGCAGGTGGAGTAGGAGTTTCTGGTTTAGAAATGTCTCAAAATGCCATGAAATTAAACTGGACTAAAGATGAGGTGGATGAGAAATTACATCAAATAATGCACTCTATTCATACAGCTTGTTTAAAATACGGAACAGAAGAAGATGGGTATATAAATTATGTAAAAGGAGCAAATATTGCTGGTTTTATTAAAGTAGCAGATTCTATGTTAGACTTAGGAGTTATCTAAAAAAAGTATTACAAAAGACTACAACGCATCAATTTTTTTGATGCGTTTTTTTTTGATGTTTCATGACATATCAAGTAAAATATTTTCGTTGGATTTTAAAAAATCAAAGAAAAATCAAGAGAGAATCCTAACATTTTTTTTATCATCACAAAAAAAAATAGTAGTTTTTACGCTTTGTAAATCTGTAAAATCTTCTAAATCATGCTTCCTTAAATTAATTTATCGAGAAGATAAATTTATTGTAATTTAATTTTATGAGATTAAAAATTTCTTATATTTACAAGGTTCAAATTTTATGTAATTCGTAAAAAATCATATCATATATTATGGAGTCAAAAATTAAAGAGTTTATGGAGATGGTTAAAAAGAGAAATAACCATGAGCCAGAATTTTTACAAGCTGTTCAAGAAGTTGCAGAAACGGTAATTCCTTATATTGCAAATCACAGTATTTACAACGGTAAAAATATTTTACTAAGAATGGTAGAACCAGAAAGATTAATTTCTTTTAGAGTTTCTTGGGTTGATGATAGCGGAGAAATACAAGTAAATAGAGGATATAGAATACAAATGAATTCTGCAATTGGCCCTTATAAAGGTGGTTTGCGTTTTCATCCAACAGTAAATGCTAGTATTTTAAAGTTTTTAGCTTTTGAACAAGTGTTTAAAAACTCGTTAACAACTTTGCCAATGGGCGGAGGTAAAGGAGGTTCTGATTTTGATCCTAAAGGAAAATCAGACAATGAAATTATGCGTTTTTGTCATTCTTTTATGACAGAATTATACAGACATATTGGTCATAATACAGATGTTCCTGCAGGAGATATTGGTGTAGGTGCACGAGAAATTGGTTATATGTTTGGGATGTATAAAAAACTAAACAACACATTTACAGGTGTTTTAACTGGCAAAGGTGCCTCTTGGGGTGGGTCTTTAATTAGACCAGAAGCAACAGGTTATGGAAATGTATATTTTGCGCAAAATATGTTAATGCGTCAAGGAGATTCTTTTAAAGGAAAAGAAGTTGTTATTTCTGGTTCTGGAAATGTTGCGCAATATGCGGCAGAAAAAGCAATCGAATTAGGTGCAATTGTTTTAACCTTATCAGATTCTGCGGGTTATATTTTTGATGCTGATGGTTTAGATGCAGAAAAATTAAAACACGTGATGTATATCAAAAATGAAAAACGTGGAAGAATTAGCGAATATGTAGAGAAATATCCGAATGCAAAATATGTGGAAGGAAAAAGACCTTGGTCTGTAAAATGTGATATTGCTTTGCCATGTGCAACTCAAAATGAGTTAAATGGTGATGAAGCAAAAGAATTGATTAAAAACGGATGTATTTGTGTTTCTGAAGGTGCAAATATGCCTTCAACTCCAGAAGCAATTCACGAATTTCAAAAAGCAAAAATTTTATTTGCTCCAGGAAAAGCGTCTAATGCGGGTGGTGTAGCTACGTCTGGTTTAGAAATGAGTCAGAATTCATTACGTTTAAGCTGGACAAGATCAGAAGTTGATGATAAATTAAAAGTAATTATGGAAAACATTCATGCTTCTTGTGTAGCATACGGAGAAAATGAAGACGGATCTATAGATTATATTAAAGGTGCAAATATTGCTGGTTTTGTTAAAGTTGCAGATGCAATGTTAGCACAAGGAGTTGTATAAAGATTCAGTAGTAAATTTAAATCTAAGAACGCATCGAATTTATTTGATGCGTTTTTTTTGTACACCTTATTTTAAAAGTGAATCTTTACAGTACTAAAAGTTTTATAGATACTTATGTTTTTACATTTTTTCTTCGGATTTATTTTTGCCTTTTTGGGTTCTATTACACCAAGTATGTTAAACATGACTGCGCTAAAAATTAGTTTAGAAAACGGAAAAAAAGAACTAAATAATTATGCAATTGGGGTTTCGCTAGTTGTACTTCCACAAGCCTATATAGCTGTTTTTTTAACGAAACATATTGTAGAAAATCCATCAATTTTAGAAAGTTTAGAGAAAGTAGGAATTGTAATTTTTATGCTATTATCGTATTATTTTTATTCAGAATCCAAAAAAAGTAAAATTCAGATTGAAACGAATGAGGTGAAAAAAGAAAATGCTTTTTTAGCCGGAATCACTTTATCCGTTTTAAATATGTTTTCGATTCCTTTTTTTTGCGGAATTATAGCAACTTTAGATGCTTTTAAGTTGTTTGATTTTGAGGTTATTCACGTTTTATTTTTTATTTTAGGGTCTGTAATTGGTACATTTTATATCCTTTTTTTATACGGAAAATTCGCCAATTTTATTCAGAAAAAGACAGGAAAACTAACCAAAGACATCAATATTATTTTATCAATTTTAACCGGATTTGTTGCTATTTTATCAGTAATAAAATTATTTTTTTAAGAAGAAATGAACATCAATAAAAACATAATTATTCAAGGAAAACATAACAAACCAATTTTAGTGGATGTTTTTTATCAAGAAACAAATCAACCCAAAAAAATAGTTATTTTTTGTCATGGTTACAAAGGATTTAAAGATTGGGGTGCTTGGAATCTCATGGCAGCATCTTTTGCAAATGCAGGATTTTTCTTTATCAAATTTAATTTTTCGCACAATGGCGGAACTGTTGAAAATCCAATTGATTTTCCAGATTTACTGGCTTTTGGAAATAATAACTACACCAAAGAATTAGATGATTTAGAAACTGTAATCGATTGGATTTCTACAAATACTGATTTTAAAAAAGAAGCAGATAACAGGGATATTTCATTGATTGGACATAGTAGAGGAGGAGGAATTGTGGTGTTAAAGGCCAATGAAGATGCGCGTGTAAAAAAAGTAATTACGTTGGCAGGAGTTTGTGATTTTGAGAAAAGAACTGCTACAATTGGCGATTTAGAACAATGGAAAAAAGACGGCGTAAAATATGTTGTAAACGGAAGAACAAAACAACAAATGCCACATTTTTATCAGTTTTATGAAGATTTTATCAAAAATAAAGAACGTTTTGATGTTAAAAAAGCAACTAAGAATTTACAAATTCCGCAGTTAATAATTCATGGAAACGCAGATACTTCTGTTTTGATTGAGGAAGCAGAAAATTTACATCAATGGAATCCAAAAAGTGACTATCAAATTATTGAGAATGCAGATCATGTTTTTAATACTTCGCATCCGTGGAAAGAAAAACAACTATCTAAAGAGTTAGAAATTACAGTAAAATATTGTGTTGAATTTTTAAAATAAAAAAGGTACTAAAAGCAAAAAAGTCGAACAGAAATGTTCGACTTTTTTTATATTGTTTTGTAAACTTTATTTTTTATTTACTTCCTTAATATATTTATCTAAAGCCATTGTCATAGAAGGTGTATCTGGTGTTGGTGCTTCAATATCGCACTTTAAACCGGCTTCTGTAACGGCTTTCACTGTGGAGTTCCCAAAAGCAGCAATTCTAGTTTCATTTTGTTTGAAATTAGGAAAATTATGAAATAATGATTCTATTCCAGAAGGGCTAAAAAACACTAAAACATCATAAAAAACATCTTCTAAATCAGATAAATCGCTAACTACAGTTTTGTATAAATCTGCGCGTTTCCAGTTAATTCCTAAAGTATCTAATTCTGCGGGGATTAATGGTTTTAATTTATCAGAAGAAGGTAACAAAAACTTCTCTGATTTATGTTTCTTAATTAATTTGGTTAAATCTGTAAATGTTCTTGTACCAACATAGATTTTACGTTTTCTATACACCACATATTTTTGTAAATAATAGGCTACTGCTTCAGATTGGCAAAAATATTTCATAGAATCTGGTACTTTAAATCGCATTTCTTCAGCAACTCTAAAAAAGTGATCTACAGCATTTCTGCTTGTTAGTATAACTGCTGTAAAGTTCTTAAAATCAATTTTTTGAAGCCTTACATCTTTCACAGAAATACCTTCTACATGGATAAAAGATCGAAAATCGATTTTTACTTTTTGTTTTTCAGATAAATCAAAATAAGGATTGGCTTCTGTCTTAGGCTCAGGCTGTGATACTAAAATTGTTTTCACTTTCATTTGCATTCGTTTTATAATTAAAACATCAATTTAAACAGCAGAAATAGCGGTGCTATTTCAAAGGCGCAAATGTACAAAATAAAATAAAACAACTTATTAAAAATCAGGTTTTTGTTGCTTACCAAATGAATTACAAATCTTACAAGAAATAACAAGGCCGAAAAATAGCATAAAAAGGATTTTTTTAAACCAGAATATTCGCTTAAAACTACCGCTATATATACTAAAAACGTAACAGTATGTAGATAATTAATTTTTGAAACTATAAAGAAGCGAACCTCTCTTTTTATTAAAAAAAGATGAAAAAGTAGGAACTCTAATGTTCTTTTAATAATAAAATAAGATAAAAGGCCCAAAAAAACAGGTAAATAGGATGCAAAACTTGTACTACTTGTAGTAGAATAATAGGTTTTTAAGCTAAAAATTAAAAGCGATATTACAATTACATTAAATAAAAAAATAACGATTTGAAAAGCATCAAAAAAGCTTAAATTTTCTTCAGATTCATTTTCAACATAATGAATATTAAACAAGCTTAAAACACTGCCTTTTAATCTTTTTGCATCAAAAGTTTTTAATAAAACAACGCCAAATAATAACAACATTAATAATGCAGTTACCCAACTATTCGTATCCGTTATTTTTTCGATTGCTTGCAAGAATTTTTTTTTAGAAATGATTAACACAAAATTAGTAATTAAAAAATGTATATTTGTGTACTTACCTGTATAATTTAACTATGTCAGACGCTTTAGTAATTATCCCTACTTATAACGAAAAAGAAAATATCGAAACCATTATTAGAGCTACTTTTAGTCAAAAAAAAGCGTTTCATGTTTTAGTTGTTGATGATAATTCTCCGGATGGAACTTCAGAAATTGTAAAAACTTTAATAACAGAATTTCCAAATCAGCTTTTTTTAGAAAAAAGAATTGGCAAAAGTGGTTTAGGAACGGCTTATATTCATGGTTTTAAATGGGCAATTGCAAAAAAATACAGTTATATTATAGAAATGGATGCAGATTTTTCTCACAATCCAAAAGATTTAATTCGTTTGTATAATGCTTGTCATAAAGATGGTGCAGATGTTTCTATAGGATCTAGATATTCTAAAGGTGTAAACGTGGTAAATTGGCCAATGAAAAGAGTTTTACTCTCTTATTTTGCATCAAAATATGTACGTTTTGTAACTAGAATTCCTGTTTTTGATACCACAGCGGGTTTTGTTTGTTGGAAAACTAATGTATTAGAAACCATTAACTTAGATAAGATTAGATTTGTTGGATATGCTTTTCAAATTGAAATGAAATTTAAAGCATGGAAACATAAATTTACCATAAAAGAAGTTTCTGTTATTTTTACGGATAGAACTTTAGGAACTTCAAAAATGAGTGGAAATATTGTGTACGAAGCACTTTTTGGAGTGATAAGAATGCGTTTAAAGGGCTTGCCAAAATAGATGATGAACCATTTTATCTCTATTAGACCTGCAATTCTTGATGACCTAGAAACCTTATTGCAATTTGAACAAGGCGTTATAGAAGCAGAAAGACCTTTAGATACTTTTTTAGCTAAAAGAGAATTGTATTATTATAATATTCCGGAGTTAATTACCAGTGAAAACTCACAATTATTGGTAGCAGTTTGCAATAACGAGCTTGTAGGTTCTGGTTATATTAGAATAGAAAATGCGAAACAGTATCATAAAAATCCTCAATTTGGTTATATAGGTTTTATCTTTGTAAAACCTAATTTTAGAGGTCAAAAAATTAGTAATCTAGTGATCGAAAAATTAAAAAATTGGGCAATAGAAAAAGACTTAAAAGAATTGAGATTAGACGTGTACAATACAAACTTTAATGCAATCAAAGCCTATGAACGTTTTGGGTTTGTAAAGAGTTTAGTTAATATGAGAATGGATATTTAAAAGAAAAAAATGAAATCAATCTTAATAAAAAACGCAACAATTGTTAATGAAAACAACACTTTTAAAGGTGATGTTTTGATTGAAAACGAAATGATAAAAGAAATTTCATCAGAAATAAAAGCTACAGAAAATGTAGAAATCATTGATGCTGAAGGCAAATTTTTAATTCCGGGTTTTATTGATGATCAAGTGCATTTTAGAGAACCAGGTTTAACACACAAAGCAAATATTGCTACAGAAAGTAGAGCTGCAGTTGCTGGCGGAATTACTACTTTTATAGAAATGCCAAACACAGTTCCGCAAGCTACAACGCAAGCATTGTTAGAAGATAAATTTAT